>Ga0105104_10002475_pt1 | contig 13492 bp, 13 predicted proteins | sample PPLLaktember2015_3_FD_87034 | JGI IMG/M metagenome (GOLD analysis project Ga0105104, IMG submission 87034) | Freshwater sediment microbial communities from Prairie Pothole Lake near Jamestown, North Dakota, USA - PPLs Lake P7 Core (6) Depth... | ecosystem: Environmental > Aquatic > Freshwater >...
CGCCTGCGGCCTCAGCGGCGAACGCATGTTCAGCCTCTGGCCGGCTGCTGCTGGGTCACGCAGTGAATTGCCCCGAGGCCCCAGACGAGTGGCTCGCAATTAATCCCGACAACCCGGCGGCCGGGAAACAGTCGCTGCAGAATCTCGACGGCTCTTTCATCGTTCCGGTGACCGAAGACAGGGGCCAGCACGACGCCATTCGCGATATAGAAGTTCGCGTAGCTGGCGGGTAGCCGGGCGTCGAGTCCCTCGACCCGCCCGGGCGTCGGGAGCTGAACAATCCTGAACGGCTGGCCGTTGACATCCCTGGCCCGCCGCAGCCTTTGCACGGCGTCCTGAAGCAGTTTGTAGTTTTCGTCGGCCGAATCTTCTTCCACCCCGCAGACAATGGTGCCAGGCGCCACGAAACGAGCGATATCGTCGACGTGACCGTCGGTGTCGTCTCCAGCTATCCCCTCGCCGAGCCATATCACTTGCCGGACGCCCAAATACTGCTTCAAGTAGGCTTCGATCTGGTCTTTCGAGAGATTCGGGTTTCGGTTCGGATTCAGAAGGCACTGCTCCGTGGTCAGGCAGGTTCCTGCCCCGTTCACGTCTATGGATCCCCCTTCAAGCACGATCCCGGGGGTGAAGTGGGGAACGCCCAGCAGTGGAGCAATCTTCGACGGAACGTCGGTGTCTTTTCTGAGTTCTTCGTATTTCCCGCCCCATGCATTGAAGATCCAATGATTAAACGCCAGTTCGACCGAGCCGCCCTGATCGCGAAGAAGGAAATTCGGACCATAGTCCCGGATCCAGCTGTCGACGGTCGGGATATGGTGGAACCGCAAGTTGGACCGGTTCACGGCCATTTTCTTGAGGCGATCCAGGACGACCGCCTCGGTCGCCGCATCATCGACGAGCAGTTCGACCCGCTCCTGGGCGGAAAGCAGGGTGATCATTTGAAGGAAGATGGACTGGGCTAGCGGCACGCGGTCGGGCCAGGTAACCGGGTCCTTGGGCCAGGCGAGCCAAGTCGCGTCGTGGCGAAGCCACTCGGCAGGCATGGAAAAACCGAGATCAGCAGGGGTGGGAGAAGTGGTCATAGGATTGATGTGCGTTTACCGATCTAGAAAGCGCACTCCCAGGCCGCCATACGAATCGACCCGGCGATCGCGGAGAAAGGGCCAGTTTCGACGCGTCTGTTCAATCAGGGACAAGTCGCAGGGGACGACCAGGATCTCTTCCTTCTCGGCGGACGCCTTGGCGATCACTCGGCCAAAAGGATCGCAGACAAACGACTGTCCCCAGAACTCGAGCTTGCCTTCCCGACCCACCCGGTTCACGGCGGCCACAAACACTCCGTTGGCCACGGCGTGGGCTCTCTGGATGGTCTCCCAGGCCTGACCCTGCGCTGCTTTCAGCTCATCGTCAGCCTCGCCCTCGATCCACCCAATCGCGGTTGGATAAAAGAGAATATCGGCGCCGGCCAAGGCTGTCAGGCGAGCAGCCTCTGGAAACCACTGATCCCAGCAGATCAGCACTCCCAGGTTTCCGCGGCTGGTTGCATGCGACTGAAACCCGAGGTCCCCCGGCGTGAAGTAGAACTTCTCGTAGTAGAAGGGATCGTCGGGGATGTGCATTTTCCGATACCGTCCAATTCGCCCGTGGAGGGGATCGAGAACGGCCGCGGTGTTGTGATAGAGGCCCGGTGCCCGCTTCTCGAATAAGGACGCGATGATGACGACGTTCAACTCCTTCGAAAGCGCACTCAGAGCCTCGGAGGTCGGGCCCGGGATCGGCTCCGCCAGGTCGAAAAACTCGACATCCTCACGCTGGCAGAAATAGAGGGTTCGGAAGAGTTCCTGAAGGCAGACAACTTCCGCCCCTTGCCGGGCTGCCTCCCTGATCTTCGCTTCCGCCTTTTGAAGGTTTTGGTCGGGATCACCGACGCAGTTCATCTGCACCAGCCCGACTCTGACAATCTGGGAACCGGTCACCGCTGCTTTCCTCCAAGTTCCATCGCATCAAATGCTTGCTTTCGACTCGCGAACCATTCTAGCATGTCCTTTAATACAGGCGCGGGCTACGCAACCGCCCCGTAACCCGTGCAATGGGGGGTAGGCTATTTCGTCTTGAAAAAGCGGACTGCTTCTGTCAATATGGCGACCGTTTCTAGCGGTTTGTGTGGTGGGGGCCCAAGAGATAACTGTAGTAGTTGTACAAGTTCCCCCGGAAACCCGGGGCTGTAAAGGCTAAACTTCGTGCGGAAAGTTCCTTTTACCGAATCGCTTAGGATCATTGGCCAGGGCGTCGGCAATTGGTTCGCTGAACGTCCTATTGTCGTTTCATTCGAAGTCACTGATTCCTGCACCTGTTTCTGCAAGCATTGCGATCACGGGGGACCGCGTGACACGTCCGGAGATATGAAGCCGGCTGATTATCGCCGCTACGTGGAGTCTCTGCGACCCTGCGTCGTCCAGGTCTCGGGCGGTGAACCGCTCATGAGAGACGACCTGGAAGAGGTTGTCCGCAACATCAAGTTGTCGTCCGGGTTGCCTTACACGATCCTGGTATCGAACTGGTCGCAGATGACCGAAGACCGGTATCACGCTCTTCGGAAAGCCGGAATTAATCAGTTCTCCGTCAGTCTTGACTTCCCTGACGAACGGCACGATGACTTCCGCCGTCTGCCCGGCCTGTACGCGCATCTGTCGGAAATCATGCCCCGACTGTCTGCCTTTGGGTTTGATGATATCGTTCTCAATAACTGCATCACGCGAGAGAACGTGCCTTACATCAACGCCGTGGCTGACAAGGCCAGGGAATGGGGCGTAAACGTCAGTTACAGCGCCTATTCAGCGCGCCGCACCGGCTGTCGGGACTACTTCATTGAGAGCCCGGCCGAGTTGGGTGAACTGAATAAACAGATCGGCCAGATCATGAAGCGGATGGACCACAGTCACTGGATCGTCAACAGCAGGACCACGCTGGAAGCGACCGTGGATTACTTCAAGCGGGGAGGCACTCCGGGCTGCAAGGCCGGGCTGCGCTTCCTCGTGGTGACGAGCAAAGGTCAACTCCAGCCTTGTTCGATGCAGTTTCACAAGTATCCGCTGGAAAAACGATCGGAGCTGATTGACAACTTCACCCGGCACAACCGTTGCGACGAGTGTTACGTCTCGATCCGTTCGTACCTGGATAAGAGTCTGCCGCGCCTCGCGTACGAGAGCATATCCGGGCATTTCTCCTTTAAGCCCCGGGCGGCGTTTGAACCGGTTGAATAAAGCTGACTGCTGACGGCTGACAGCTGACGACTGACAGCTGACAAAAACAAACCGCAAGGGATTTTTGTTTTTGTCAGCTGTCAGCCGTCAGCTGTCAGCCGTCAGCTTCGGGCCGGCTCACTCCACCGCCAGCGTTATCTCTTCCGTGAGCAGGATTCGGGTGCCCTTCAGCTTCTCGGGATCCTTGTCGGTTTTCAGATACAGGTAGCCTTCCACCTTCTCGCCGGTCAGGACATCGGTGCTCTTCAGCTGGTATTTCTCGATTGCGGCTTTCAGCCGCTCGACTCTGCCGATGTCCACGACTCCGCCGCCGCTTGCTCCAACCGTGACTCCCGGGCTTACTGGACGGCCGGACCCCGGGAAATAGACGCCTGGGCGTCCAGTACCGGCGGACAGGTTCGGGACGCGGGCGCCGGATTTCACCATCTTTGGAGTGATTTCCGAGGAAGAGGCGGTTGCGAGAGGCTTGTTCTTCGGATCCTGGACGCGGATCTTGGCGGTATCGATCTTGACCGTCTCTGCGCCCATGTTGGCGAATGTGATAGCGACGACTGTAAAGCCATTTTCGCGGAACGGCAGGTTGAGATCATACGGTAAGTCCCGCCTGTTAATAAATCGCGCGTGGTTCTCGACCGGCGGGGCTTCCTGTACCGCCAAACCGAGAGCAAGGGCGACCAGCAGGAATCGAGTCATGTGTTCTCCTTAGCCTCTATTGTCTCCGATAATCGTCCGGGCCTTTCGAAATACTTCGTCAAACATCGGCTGGGTGAGCTTTCCGGTGGAGGTATTCTGCTGGCTCGGGTGATAAGAACAGATGAGGACGGTGTTCTCATCGAGACAGCACATGGCGGCATGACCGAAGGGAGGCATTGGGTTTGGCAGGGGCCAATTCAGCTCTTTGCGAGCGCGCACGATTTCCTGCCAGGCGATGCGCCCGAGAGCAACAACGACTCGAACTTTTTTCAGGAGAGTAAGCTCGATCTTCAAGTAACGACGGCAAGTGCGGAATTCGTCCGGAAGAGGACGATTCCCGGGAGGCGCGCAGTGTACAGCCGCCGTGATGTAAGCATCACGGAGCTCCAGCCCATCGTCTTTTGTTTCGCTTGAAGCCTGGGTGGCAAATCCGAATCGATGCAGCGTCCCGAAGAGGAAATCGCCGCTTCGGTCCCCTGTGAAGACCCGGCCCGTACGGTTTCCGCCGTGCGCTGCGGGTGCGAGGCCGACGATCAGCAGCCGAGCATCAGCCGACCCCAAGGACGGAACGGGCTTGCCCCAATAGTCCCAGTCGCGATACGCCGCCCGTTTCTTTGCAGCGACTTCTTCACGGAACTCCACGAGCCGCGGACAAAGCCGGCATTCGACCATCGATTGCTGGAGCAGTGTCAGTTCGTCCGGCATGGTTCCATTGTATTGTACAGGGACGGTTGTATTACGGCCGCCGAGGCCGCAAAATAAAAAGTTCCGTGCTCCGATGGTGAAAACTGGCTGCAACCGGCTCATTTTGGCACTCTTTTTCTTCCTTCTGACCGCAGTCACCCGGGTCTGCGCGGCGCCTGATGATCAGGCTCTGATCCCTTTACCTTGGCCTTGGTCGATCGGCCTGCCTTCAGAATCGTTTCCCAGTTCGCACGGCTCTCTGTTCACTGCCTCCCATTTTGAGCTGTTTCCGAGTGCCAGAGATCTTTGGACGCTGCTCGAGAACCAGGATTCCTCGAGTGTGGTCAATCGAATAGACGTTGCGGGCTTTTACGGAGGCACCTTTGCTCTATTCAGCGCTCACGGGAGCTCATGGACACAGAACCACTTTTACCTGAATGGTCTTAACGTGACCGATCCGTACGACGGCGGCACGCCGCTTTTCTACCCGGATTTCGATTCGTTGAGCGAAGTCCGCGTGTCGACTGCCGGGCTCGGCGTCCGGGCGCCGGGCGGCGGGAGTGTGGTGAACATCAAGACGGACCAGGCGCCGTCGGCTCTCCATGGCGATAGCCGGCTGTACTATCAGGGCCGACAGACAAGCTGGGACAATCTGACTGCTCGCCTGCGCGATCAGGGGGCGACGGGCAGCAGGCGCATCAGGCAGGACTACCAGCTTCACGCCGAACTTGGGGCTCCTCTGGGTCGTACCCGCTGGGCGTGGTTCGGGTCCGTATCCAGCCGCCAGCTTGACTTGTTGATCGCGCGTTTCCCCGAGGTCGAGCAGAGAGGTTACGTGGCCGGCCTCCTGGAAATCCGTCGTCATACCGATCGCCACTCCTTCGGCGTCCGCTGGACCGGTCAGCGGTTGAATGACAATCACAGCCAGCCGAGTTTTCGGACGCCGGTTTCCTCGACCCTTGCGCGCGCAGACGACTTTAACGTTGCTCAAGCTTCCTGGGACTGGTCCGTTACGCCGGTGCTCTATCTTGATGCCCGGGTTGGGCTCGCCCGTGCTAGTCTTCGCGGCCTCTTCCAGGAAACGAGCGCGGTCACGCAGAGCGGGATCGACTTGTTCACGCAGTTCCGGTCGGGTATGTCCCCATTCGAAGACGAATCGACCAGGACGAGAGTTTCCACGGCCATCCAGCTCGCTCATACCGGCCAACGCAGCCAGATAATACTGGGAATGGATGCGGGCCGTGGCTATACCCGCTCCTCCTTCCGTGCCGTCGATGATGTCGGCCTCCGGTTCGTGCCTTCGGATCTGGAAGCCAATCCGCTGTTCCGCGGAGCGGTGGCGGCCTCCTCGGTCATTCAATACAACACGCCGGTTTCCCCCCGGCAGACGGTCCGTCAGCTGGCCTTTTTCGCGCAACACGCCTGGCGACCCAAAGACTACCTCAGCCTCCGATACGGCTTAAGGGTAGACTCAAGCGTTGGCTGGTTGCCTTCGCAAAGCAGCCCGGCCGGAGCATTTGCCGGCGCCCGGTCATTTCCGGCCAGAAAGGATCTGATCAGCTGGCTGGATGCTGAACCGAGAATCGCGATCGCATTCTCTCCCTTTTCCGAGCGCAAGACGGTTTTTCGTGGGGGGGTCAACATCCTTCAGCACAATCTGATAAGCCGTTACCTGGATTTCGGAAACCCGAACAGCCTCAGCGGCACGGAATGGAGATGGGAGGACGCCAACCGAGACGGACAGTACCAGGCCAGCGAGGCTGGCCGCGCCCTGCGCGCATTTGGCGGAAACGTCACGGAGATTGCCCCCGGCCTGAAGCGTCCTTACACGCGGGAGATCGTAATTGGCGCCGAGCGCCAGCTGCCCCTGCGGCTGGTCTTCCGCGCCGATTTCTTTCGTCGGGACGAGAAGGATCGCCTGGAGACGGTCAACGTCGGCGTCCCGTTTTCCTCCTATACCCCTGTCGTGATCCTGGATCCGGGCGGGGACTACGTAGCAGGGACGGACGATGATCAGGAGATCCAGGTCTACAACCAGAACCCATCTACCCTGGGTAGAGATCGCTTCCTTCTCACCAACCCGGGCCTGACCGCATTCAACAAGGGCTTGGAAATGGCGCTTTCGTACCAGTCCGGCGCCCGGGTCGGACTCGCTTTGCTCTTCTCTGCCTACATGACCCGGGTGCAGACCAATCCCGGCAACACCGAATATGACAGCGACCAGGGAATCGTCGGGGAACTACTGGACAATCCGAACAGTCTGGTAGGCACGTACGGCCGGCAGTATTTCGATCGGTCCTATACCGCCCGCCTGTTTGGCTTCTTTCGCCTGCCCCGTAACTGGACGGTTTCGACCGTAACCCGGTATTACGACGGCCTGCCGTTTGCCCGAAAGCTGGTGATTACGGGTTTCAATCAGGGTCCGTTCTACGTCAACGCGGCGCCGCGGGGGAATCCCGGCGGCCACAGGACCGAGTTTAACCTGACCGCAGACATGCGGATCAAGAAAGGCCTCAGTTGGCGAGGCCGTGACGTCAACCTGGTTCTGGATGTCTTCAACCTCCTGAACAACAGTAACAAGACTGTGGAGAGCGATTTAACGGGGCCCCTGTTTCTTCTGCGATTACCGGTCGAGTTCCAGCCGCCCCGTATTGCGCGATTCGGAGTGGAACTGCGCTACTGAGGGTCGTCCTATATGAAGATTCACGATATCTCTCACACCATTCGCTCGAACATGGCTGTCTGGCCCGGTGACACGCCGTTTTCGCGGACCCTGACCGCAAAGATGGAAGAAGGGGACGCGTACAATTCGTCCGCCGTTACCATGAGCCTCCATGCCGGCACACACCTTGACGCACCAGCTCATTACCTGCCCGGCGCCTGCACCGTCGACAGAGTGGATCTTGCCGTACTGGTTGGGCCTGCCGAACTGTTGACCGTCCGGCCTGACCCCGCCTCCGGGTTAAGAGCCAGGGACCTCGAGAAGTGCCTTAGCGCAAGGCCTCCTCGGCTCCTGCTCCGAGCCAATCCGCCGACGGATCTCACGGAATTCCCGTATAGCTTCGTTCCTTTGACCGGCGAGGCAGCCGAGGCAATTGTGGCAGCGGGTGTCGGCGTCCTGGGCATCGATTCGCCTTCGGTGGATCCTTTTGGAAGTCCCGCGCTTCCGGTACACCAGACGTTGGGAAAGCGTGGCGTGATTATCCTCGAGAACCTTTGTTTTCACGACATACCGGACGGCCGATATACGCTCGTCGCGTTACCACTGAAGATCGAAGCCGGTGACGGCTCGCCGGTCAGGGCGGTGTTGATTGAAGAGTAACGCCGGCAAGTTCCACGGACGAGCACGGACGAACACGGACAGGCACGGACATAGACGCGTCGTCCGTGCCTGTTCGTGTTCGTCCGTGCTCGTCCGTGAAAGTTATTTCCCCACGTTATCGAAGCGCAGTTCCGGCAGGCCGTCGATCGCGCGCAAGAGCAGCAGGGCCAGTTCACGGGCGTGATAGTCACCCCACATGGAAGATTCACCGCAGGGGATTTTCCGCCCGGGGGGAATGGTGTCCCAGCCTCTTGGGCGATGATAGATGGAGTGGAGGATTAGGCCTTCGTGGTTGGGATCCGTCGAAAGATACGGCTCCTGGAAAAGCGTGCTCGCCAGCGTAAGCGCCGCCTGCCGGTACCGTCTTGCATCCGCTTTTCGGCGCGGGAACTTGCTGAGACAATTCCCCAATCGCCACAAGCCTTGGGCTGCAATGGCCGCGGCCGAGCTGTCAACCGGCTCGCGGTCGTTCGCCGGATTTGCCGGTTTCTTGAAGTAGTTTTTCAGGGAAGCAAGGCCGGGGGCCCCGGTATCCCAGAAGGGAATGCCGTCCTGGCAGGTGTGATCGATGTAAAAATCGCAGGTCGCTTCAGCGGCGCGCAGCAGTTTGGCTTCGATACTCGGACGCCCGCCATAGGGTTCAAGCTCTCCATCGGAAAGGGAGCTGACGAATTCGAGTTGCTCAGCGTAGCCGCACATGATCCAGGCGAGGGCCCGTGTCCAAGTACTGAACGGCGAGTAGCCCTGCTGGGAATTCGGACAACGGTAGCTGCCGTCATTGGTGTTGAAGATCGATTCGTGCGCCACCCGGCCTCGCACGTCGTAAAAATCCCGTCCCTCGCCGTAATAGACGCAAAAGTCGGCGGTGACGGAGGCATGTTGAAGCAGCCGGTCAAGGAGCGAAATGCGCCGATCCGCTTCCGCGAGAAGGACGTGTCCCAGTTGATGGCCGACGGCCAGCGAGCGAAGGGAGCGAATCGTGTCGGCAAACAACGAATGCGGGCCGTTGAAGGAGTAAATGAAACCGCGGCCGTCGGCTATCCGGGTCCATCGAGCGGCCTGGATGGCGCCACTGCATTTGAGCGCGACCCGATACGACTCGATCTCGCCGGCCGAAGCCTGCACTCGCTCTTCCCGGATCAAACGAAGCAGATTGCCATATGTGCTGATGTTGTTGAAGCCGTGGTCATGAACGCCGGTATGCGTCAAGTGGGGGGCCATCAAGGTCTGGACCTTGGTTCTCGCGTATTCCAGGAACCAGGGATCGCAGGTCGCATCGAACTGCAGGATGGCGGAACCAAACTGGAAACCTTGAGTCCACTCGGTCCAACCCCTGGTCGTATAGAGGCCGCCTGAGGTGAAAACCGGCGTTCCGTTCGCCGGGTCCCACCTTTTTTCAAGAGCCTTGATCTTGTCGCCTGAGAGGTCAAAAACGCGCAGTATCTGTGGCCTCAGCGAGGCGATAGCCAGAGAGTTATTGATCTGCATGGTCAGAGCTCAGAGTCGCTGGAGATGGAATCCGCCGTCCACGTTGATGACTTCCCCGGTTGAAAAAGGAAACCGGTCTTCGGCGATGGCCCTCACTGCCAGGCCCACGTCGTTGGGTTCTCCCCATCGCCGTATGGGAGTGACGCCGTCGGCAATCAGGCGGTCATACTTCTGCTTGACTGCTCCGGTCATGTCGGTGGCCACAATGCCCGGCCGGATCTCATAAACGTTGATGCCGTAGTCAGCCAGTCGGACGGCAAAAAGCTGAGTAACCATGCCCAGTCCGGCCTTGGTGATGCAGTAATCGCCCCGGTTGGTGCTGGCCGTGTAAGCGGACATGGAGGAAATGATGACGATTTTTGGACGCGTTCGGCCGGCCCCTCTCGACTCGATCTGCTTGATCCACCAGTTCGAAAATATCTGGGTGAGAAAGAAAGGGCCCTTGAGATTAATGCCTATCAGTCGATCAAAACTCTCTTCGCCGGCCTCGAGGAGGTCGGCGCGCAGCTTGGGCGCGACCCCGGCATTGTTAACCAGCAGATCGACCCATCCAAACTTCTCCTCGGCGAAAGCAAGCAGGCGCGCTCGGTCCTCGCACCTGGAAATATCCGCCTGGACGATTTCGAACCTGACGCTTTCCGAGGATGGACTGGCCTCCTGGCACAATTCCCGGCATTCAACTGCGGCCTTCTCGGCCGACACGTAGTTGATGATGACGCTCCAGCCCCCCCTCGCCAGTTCCAGCGCGATACCTCGCCCGATGCCTCGTGACGATCCTGAGACCAAAGCTACCGGAGAATTTGAACGCATAAACATATAACACTACCCGATCTTCCGGTAGAATGCACAAGAAAATCTGGGCCCCGGAAGGGGGCCGTTTTGGGCCCGGTCCCAGCGTCGGGCCACGACGCAACCGGAAGGATGAATCATGAATAATGCCAAGCTTCTTGTCACTGCAGTCGGCCCCGATCGGGTCGGGTTTGTTGACGAAATCACGGGCGTACTGGTGGCTCATGGCGCCAACGTCGACGAAAGCCGCATGGCGCGCCTGACGGGCGAATTTGCGGCGCTTCTGCTCATCCAGGTGCCTGAAAACAAGGTCGACCAGCTGACCAGAGACCTGGACAAGCTGAGAAGAATGGAAGTGTGGATGCGCCGCGTCTCGGCCGACCAGTCCAGTCTGTTTCAGGACTATCGGCTCTACACCCTGGCCGTTAATGGCGCAGACCACGAGGGTATCATCAAGACTATGGCTCACACCTTGAATCAGCTAGGCATAAACATCGCCGAGCTTGAGAGCGATGTCGTTTATGCCCCGGAGACCGGCTCTCCGCTTTTCAATATGAGAGCCATCCTCCAGGTTCCCCCGGATCTGAAAATCGAGGCCGTCGAAGAGAGCCTCCGGGGTGCCGGCGAAGAGATGTGCGTCTCAGTGCAGCTGGAAAAGGCGAATTAATCGGAAGACTGGACGACGTGGACGTCATCGACGAAGTGGACGAAGTGAAAGCTATTGTCCACTTCGTCCATGACGTCCATGCGGTCCATGGCGTCCGCTCCGCCTACTCCCTTAGTGCCCGTATGTTCTCGTCCGGCGTTCCCCGCGGGATTTCACAGCCGGCGGCGATGATGTAAAGCGGCGCAGCCTCCTGGTGACACTGCTGGACCTGCTCCCTGATCAGCTGCGGATGGCCGTTGCGGATGACCTTCACCGGGTCCAGGTTGCCCGCCAGCACCTGCTCGGGCCCCATGGCATTCCGCCCTGTGGCAAGCGAAACCATGAAATCAAGGTCGACCATGTCGCACCCGAGTCGTCCCATCCCGGCAACCAGGGCATTCGTGTTCCCGCAGATATGCAACCGGACCTTGGCGCCCAGGTGGTGGAGGCCGTCAACGAGCCGTTTCTCATAGGGCCACACAAATTCCTCGTAGATCTGCGGACCAACAAGCGACGCGGCCGCATCACCGACACCGATCAATTCGCATCCGGCCGCGATTTGAGCCTGGGCGAAAGTCAGCTCCATCTCGATGACAAATGCGAACAAATCGCGTACGAAGCCCGGGTCGTCAAAGAAATCGAGCATCAGATTGTTAATGCCTCGCAGGTCCGCGCCTTCGGCGCAGGGTCCTTCCACCCAGCCCTCGACCAGCTTCTCGTTGCCAATCTGACTGGACAAAAGCTCAACGGCGCGGACGCGATCATTCATTCGCCCGCCGCCGTGCGGGTCCGGAACCTTGAGTTGCAGGAGCTTCCCCTTGTCGAGCAGCAACGCCTCTGCTTCATCGATGGCCGGCGGCTGGTCGTCGAAATAGCGGATCGTTGCGCCGCAATCGGCCGCTTCCCTGGCCGGGTCAGAAATGGCGGACACGTAGTCGAAATCAAACTTGCAGGCGGTATGAACCTGAGCCTTCGCCAGTGCACGGCAGTCGCGGGCGTACTCGCCGTACCTGATCCCCGCCTGATCGCCCGCGAACATCATGGTGACGGGCATGAGCGGCAGTCGATCGACTGGTTTCTTCTCCAGCATGGCCAGGATGCGCTCGCGTCCGTTCATCGCTTGCTCCTTAGATCCCGTCTTTTTCGCTGTTCCACACCCCGGAATCCTCGTCCCAGGTCCAGCCGGGAGTCGTGCGGACGAGTGGCTCAAGGCGAGGCCATCCCTGCTGCAGTCGCTCCTCGACGACGCCCCAGTCAGGGATGCCGCTGGTCGCATCCGCCTGTTCCACATTGCAGGCGCCGACCGCGACGGCCCGGATCAGACTGGCCGATGCCGTCATCCCTTTGAGCAGAGCCGCCAGGAATCCGGCTATGGTGCAGTCTCCCGCGCCTGTGGTGCCGACCACGTTCACGCGGAAGCACGGTGTGAAAAGCTCCCGACCGCGCCAGTCCTGCAGGTTCGAGGGACAAGAGGCGCCGAAGTGCTGCCACCTCTCCTCGGCTTTCGTGGTCTTCAGGTAAAGACCGGAATCGCCGAGTTTGAGTCCAACCACCGATACCCCCATTTCGAGCAATTCCGTAGCTAGTTCTGCCAGAAGACCGGTGTCTACTCCGGAGAAAATGCTCACGGGGCCGGCCTCGCCGACCAACGAGTCGAAGCGGCGCCGGTCGAGCATGTAAAGGATTTCTTCGAAGCTCGGAAGGAAAACATCGACAAACGGCAGGACATTGGCGAGCAATTGACGCCAGGGCGCCCTCCCGGCATCGCTGTCCGGATCCGGCTTAACCATGTCGAGCGACGTAGTTAGTCCCAGCTTGTTGGCGCGCAGGAAGATCTCTCTCAGCTCCGAACCCTCTCGTTCCCACATTCGTCGCATGATCGGCGGGTAGCCGAAATGAAAAAGGCGTGCTCCGCGCAGCTGATCTTCGGTTATGTCTGCCGCCTTGAACGTGTTGTTCGCTCCTGGACAATGCAGGAAAAGCCGATCGGTGTTCGGTGGACTGACGACAACCGTATAGGAGGAGGTCTCGCCCGGCGCGACGATCATGCCGGACGCCAGGGAAGAGTCACGTTTGCTTAGGAGATCCAGGATCGCACGGCCGAAAAGATCTTCGCCGATCTTGGCGACCAAGCGAGTCGGAATGCCGAGACGATGGAGAGCCAGGCCGGTGTTCGAGACTGCGCCTCCGGTCGAGAGGACCGCCGGACCGACCTCGGTCAAAGTGCCGGGCAAGAGCAGCGGGGCGCCACCGCCGCGCTTCGGCGGAATAACGGGAATGAGATCAAGGCAGATGTGTCCTGCGACGACGACGTCAACCACGGGGCCATGATAACTGACGGAATGACAAGGGGCAAAGGGATGGAAGGGACAGAAGGGGCAAAGGGGCAAAGGGAAGAAAGGGTGAAGGGGTGAAGGGGTGAAGGGGTGAAGGGGTGAAGGCCTCTGAAGCGCTGCAGTTGCGTCGGACTCTTTCGGAGTGCGGTGTCAGGGCCCTGCACTTTATACACATCTTGGGACCGAAGGGCAGTTACACACCTTGGGACCGAAGGGCAGTTACAGAGCCGCGCACGCAGCGGAGGGCCGCGAAGCGCTTTGTGCGGAG
>Ga0105104_10002476_pt1 | contig 13482 bp, 11 predicted proteins | sample PPLLaktember2015_3_FD_87034 | JGI IMG/M metagenome (GOLD analysis project Ga0105104, IMG submission 87034) | Freshwater sediment microbial communities from Prairie Pothole Lake near Jamestown, North Dakota, USA - PPLs Lake P7 Core (6) Depth... | ecosystem: Environmental > Aquatic > Freshwater >...
AGGGCCGCCATAGCGGTCTCTGGGCTCCATCATTTTCGCCCGTATCGCAGGGTCCTCCTGCTTATTAAGGACGCTGGCCGGCGGCCCGGCATAGCGGTTCTGGTTAAATATAAGGAGCCGCCTGTCATATACCGCGTTTTCAAATTCATGGCCCATTTCCAGGGCGTCGAACGGGCACGCCTGCACGCACGCGTTGCAGAAAACACATGTGTCTAATCGCCAGATGTAACGGTCAAGCTCGATTTTTCCGGTTAACGGCCCCTTGCGGGTGATAACAGAGATGCTTTTGTTGGGACAGGCCTTTTCGCAAATTTTGCAGGCCGTACAGTTATGATATCCGTTTTTATCGTAAATCAGATGAAGCATTGACCTGAAACGCTCAGGAAATTTGAGTGTTTTTCGATTTTCCGGGTATTGCTGCGTTACCACCTTTGACGGGCGAACGAGATAGCCCAGCGTAAGGCACATCCCATTTTTAAGACTTGCCAGGGCCGACGGTATAGATGCCGGTTTTCGCAGATGGCCGACTACGACTACAGACACATCCCTGCCGGCGATAGTCCGCGTTTCCTTTTTAACCTGTTTTAAGCTTTCTGAACCCATCGGATAATTAAGTCCTTATGTCGGGAAAAAATACAATTTGCTCAAAATAACCGCTGCCGCCGCTATCAGATTGACAAATCCTATCGGCAAAAGAATCTTCCATTCCAAACGCATAATCTGGTCGATGCGCAGTCTCGGGAACGTCCATCGAAACCACATAAGCACGAAGATCAGAAAAGCGGTCTTCGATAAAAACCACAAGCCGGGCGGGACAATCGCCATTACGCGGTTAAAGCTTTCGAAACCGCCGATATAAAACGGCATCCAGCCGCCAAGAAACAGCGTTACCGCGATGGCGGATGCGACGAACATATTTACAAACTCAGCCAGGAAGAAAAACGCGAATCGAAGGCCCGAATACTCCGTGTGGAATCCTCCGGTAATCTCTGATTCGCCCTCGGGGATGTCGAAAGGCGTTCGATTGATTTCCGCGGTTGAAGCGATGAAGAAAATCAAAAACGACACGACGCCGACGCCATGCGCCCGCCATATCCACCAGCCGGCCTCCTGACTTTGCACGATTCCTGAAAGCGAAAGCGTCCCGGAAAAAAGCACGGCAACCAGTGCGGCCAGTGTTGCGGAAATTTCGTAAGACATTATCTGGGCTGCGCCTCGCATCGCCCCTATAAGAGACCACTTGTTATTCGAGGCCCAGCCGCCAAGGAGGATAGCCAAACCGCCCAAACCGCCCATGGCCGTAACATAAACAATGCCTATATTGATATCAGCTATTTGAACGAGCGGGCTGTAGGGCACAACCGTCAGGATAAGGATGGTCGCGCTGAGTGAAAGAAAAGGCGCTAACAGGTGAAGCATCTTATCTGCCTGAGCGGGTATAATATCTTCCTTAAGCAGCAGCTTTATAGTGTCTGCGACGGTCTGGAAAATGCCGTGCGGCCCGACGCGCATAGGTCCGAGGCGGCACTGAAAATGCCCGGCAATTTTTCGCTCGGCGTATATCATCGACATGCCCAGAAACGCGACAAGCGCGCCGACCATCGCAAGCGAAAGAGCCATATATCCCAGGCTTATCCAGATGTTGGAATCAAGCGACCCGGCCGCCCTGTCGGCAAATGTCATTATGTCCGTCGCACTGAGCAAATGTTCTGAAATTAGTTTTATCATTAGATTTGTCGCAACCTAAATTATCTCAACGGTCAATATCCGGCACAACAAGATCGAGACTCGATTGTATCGAAATCAGGTCCGCTATCCGCCAGCCGGGCGAAATCTCCGTAACTGCCCAGAGATTATTGAAATTCGGCGAGCGGAAATGCAGTCGATAAGGCGTATTGGCGGCGCCGTCGGAAACTATCGTTACGCCAAGAACGCCTTTGGCCGTTTCGACCTCTCCGTAATGAATTCCTTCCGGCAGCACTATTTTCGCGTTGAACTTGACGGTCATGTGCGGCCCAGGAGGAATATTGTCGATAAGCTGCTCGACTATTCGCAGCGACTGGCGCATCTCTTCGATGCGTACATAATACCGGTCCCAGCAGTCGCCCGTGGCCCCGACAACAACGTCAAAATCCACTTTGTCGTATACGCCGTAGGGTTTGAGTTTTCGCACGTCATAAGGCACGTTACTGCCTCGCAGAACCGGCCCGGTGCAGCCAAGCCCGATAGCTTTGTCCGATGTCAAAATGCCTATATTTCGCAGCCGTTCCTGCAGGATAACATTGCCGGAAAGCAATGTGTCGTATTCATCTATCATCGGCTTCATATAAGCCAGTATCTTTTTGACCTTATCGGCAAAATCTGGAAGGATGTCGTACATCAGGCCGCCCGGCTGAATGTAATTCATGGTAAGCCGTGCGCCGATAGTCTCTTCAAATATCTCGCCGATAATTTCCCTGTCTCTGAAGGAATACAAAAACGCCGTGAACGCTCCCAAATCCATGCCCAGAACTCCCCACCACAGGGCATGGCTCTGCACTCGCTGCAATTCCGACATAATGGTGCGTATCGTTTCAATTCTGGCGTTGGTTTCAATATTCGCCGCTTTTTCAACGGTTTTTGCGACAGCCCAGTTATTCATCAGCGCCGAAAGATAATCCATTCTGTCGGTAAGATGAATTATTTGACGGTAATTGAGATGCTCGCACATTTTCTCGATGCCTCTGTGCACGTAACCCGGGGCCGGAATGACTTTAACGACCGTTTCGCCGTCCAGATGCACTAAGAGCCGAAGCGAACCGTGTGCGATTGGATGCTGCGGCCCCATGTTTATGAAATACTCCTCCGTAGACAGGACGCTTTTGGCCGATGTCGCGAGAGAGAGCAAATCGTCAAGTTTTCTGAGTGTAACCGCCATTAGTTAAATTCCAGCATGTCAGGATCTTTGTAATCTTTTCGCAGCGGGTGCCCTTTCCAGTCGTCGTCAAGAAATATCCTTCGCAGATCGGTATGCCCGTCGTATAAAACGCCGAACAAATCGAATACTTCTCTTTCCTGCCAGTGCGCCGCCTTCCAGATGCCTTCCATCGTGGGAACTACCGGCTCATTTCTCGGAACGCTGCAAATTACCAGCAAAGACAGCCCGTATCTGGTTGAATAAAGGTTATAAACCAGATCAAAACGTCCTTCGGGCAGACGATCAATGGCGGTATGATCGACCAGCATATCAAAATCAAATCGCTTGTCCTGACGCAGTTTTTGCATCAGGGCCGACAGCCTGCCAACCGGCACTACCACTGCGGCCCGATCGACCTTTTCCGCCTTGCGCGCCTGGGGCTCGATGCCGATTAATGCCTGTTCGAGGGCTTCTCTATCCACGTCTCGAGCTCCTTGAGGCGTATTTTGCCTCGGCAGATTCGATTACGTTAACAGTATTGTCTTCAATCAGCAGGCTGCGTATCTGCTGCTGAATATCTTCGATTGAAATCCCGGAAGGTAATGCCTCTAATACGGGTTTTTTCCGTATGCGGGGATGCCTTATCGAATGCCCCTGCCTGATCATTTTTTGCAGCAATAAAAGCCCCCAGAAAAAGGCCTCCGGCCGGGGCGGACAGCCGGGAACATATACATCTACCGGAATAATCTCATCAACGCCCCGAACAATGCTATATGAATTATACAGAAAAGGTCCGCCGGATATTGCGCATGAGCCGGTTGCCATGACAAATCGAGGTTCAGCCATCTGCTCATACAGCAATTGCACGCAGGGCGCCATTTTCTTGACAATCGCGCCGGCAATAACCATCAGGTCGGCCTGCCTGGGAGTTTGTCTTGTGACTTCCGCGCCAAAACGCGACATATCCTGGTGCGGTGCGCCTGTCGCCATGAGCATCTCAATTGCGCAGCATTTTGTTCCGAACGCCAGCGGCCAGAGACTGTTGGATTGCGACCAGTTAATCACAGCGTCAATCGAGGTAACGAGGATTGAGCCGCCCGGTATATGTTTTACAAGGCCGGGCAGTTTGTCGGTTATCAGACCCATTCGAGCGCACCCTTTTTCCACGCGTATGCCAGACCGAGAATAAGCACAAGAAGAAAAATTCCTATCTCTATTAACCCGGTTATTCCGACAGTCCGCAACACGACGGCCCATGGATATAAGAATGCCGCTTCAACATCGAAAATCAGAAACAGCAGCGCAAAAAGATAATAGCCGATGTTAAACTGTATCCATGCGCTTCCTACGGGTTTTTCACCGCACTCGTAAGGGGAATTTTTAATTTTTGTAGGCCGATGCCTTGCGATAAGGAACGAAAAACCTAAACCGCCGCAAACAAACACAGCCGCCAATCCTATCGAGAGCGCTATAAAAAAATAATTCACGTTCGTCAAGTCCTTAAAATGGGAAAAAAACCAAAATACAAAAATTTCGAAAGGATGTCAATATGCATTAAACAATTTAAAACGATTTCTTACAAATGAGAACTTACGGACCGCATTATTTTTGGAATCTCACCGCCCCGCCCGCAAACTTTTAATCCGGATATTATTTGGATTTTGCCGATTGGCAGAGCACGCCTATAACACACTTTTTATGAAAATTAGTGTTATGGTTCTGCTGCAAATTCGTGCTATTATGTTCAAACGAATAGTATGTAACTTCTTCGCTTATCCGGCTTTGCGGCGGCAGGCCATTCGACTTGCTGCGATTGTTCGAGTCGGGCTGGTTAACAGGGAGAAATATTTATGGCAGATACAAATAAAGACATCGCCCAGCTCATATCAGATTGAGATCCGGCTGCCGGCTAAAGGTATAAACTTAACAAAACCTTATTTTTTTCTGGAATTACTTTTCCTGCACTACCAAGGCCAGGATGGAGGGCAACTGGTCAGCCAGTATGAACTGAAATAATCGAGGTCATTAATATTTACCGAACCGTTTTTATCAAAGTCCGCTCCGCCGCAGTTGTCGGGAGAAAGACAGTCGCTATCGAGCCAGTGTGAAGCAAACAGGGCAAAATCCATGAATCCGACCTGGAAAATTACAACTGGCTCAAGAAAACCGATAATATCGGCGGTAGTAGAGCCGGCCGGCAAATTAGTTACTTGAGACACGTTAGTTAGTGTAAGTCCCGGAAATGTCGGAACATTGCAGTAGCCGATGCCTTGTATCTCATCATCGTTGCTGAGGCCGTCGCCATCAGAATCCAGCGGCCCGATGGCCAATATGGCAGCGGTGCTTCCAAAGCCGTGACTCCGCATCGCAAGACCATAAGGATTCAGATTTGGAGTGTCAGCGGCGGCGCTGCTGAAGGCAAAATGACAGGCTCCGCAGTGATTAACGCTATTAAAGGTTGCAAGTCGTGAGCCGACCGCTGAGGTGTACGCTAAAAGGAACCTGTTTTTTATAGTAGTTGTGGACCATGCAGGTGGCGCCCCTAAAATTAGCATCAAAACCGGAACGATCAATTTACGCGATAATTGAATAGAACGCTTTCTGAACATTTTTAAACCCCCGAACAAGCGAGACGAAATTGCATCAAACGCCTGGCTATGCAATTTGGTCTTCAACGCGAAATCAATACCAACATAGTTTCGAGATTATCAGGTGCACAACTTAAATTCCAAATCCACCTTATTACTATATCGGTATAATACCGATTTGTCAAGAAAAATATATTATTCCATAGTAGTTAACTTCGTAGTTTGTTCGAGGAAATAAAACGCTACATAATGCCCTATGAACAAGAACTGCAAATACCCTCAAAATATACGGTTTTCCGTAACACTTTGAATCTGTCGGCAATATCTTTTGGCGTACGAATATCGTCATATGATTTGTGATGAAAATCTATTACCCTGTTACACTTAAGACATCTGAAATGCTGATGTTTATTCAAGTTTGCGTCAAATCGCCTGACATCACCGGCGCCCTCAATAATAAACACGACGCCTGTTTCTTTTAAAGTAAGCAATGTCTGATTTACAGTATCCATTGATATATTGGGGAAATTTTTTTTCGCTTTGCCGAAAACGATTTTCGCAGACGGATGCACATCGCTCTCAAGCAGTATCTTATAGATGGCCGTACGCTGGGGCGTGATTTTAAGCCCATTTTCTTTGCATATTCTTAAAAATGCGTCCATCTTCTTTTTTATTTCCATAGCAATAACATCTTAATTTAATCTGATTAATCTGTCAACATGAACTTGTCGTTATACTTAAAATCGTTCGAATTAATGCCTGCGATTTTAGTGCTCTTTGCATACGGCCCGGCTACAACCGGAAGGTTGAATAGTTTGTAATTATCTATGTGATAGCAATAATAGACACAGTTAAAATCCAGGGCCATAATCGCGTCGTCTGAGAGGGTGAATGTCAGGCCATTGGCAGGACAGGGATAAACGGCGAAAAACATTGACGCGATAGCAACGACGACCAATAACCGTCTCACTGTACGGCCTCCTTGATATGCCCCGGCAGGTTTGACCAAGCTTTTACTATTTGTGCTAAATCAGCAGATAAGTTTTCAAGTGATACATTATTTTGGTGCATACATATAGCATACTTTTTGTGCAAAGAAGTGTTATGGTTCTGTATTTAATCTGTTAAAGTTTGTTCTGCGTCTTGAATTGCAAGCTCTTTCCCTGTCTGAACTTGTGATGATTCTGTATCATTACTGTATGGTTGTTGTAGCTCTTTTGTAAACTGGCTTTTGGGTTTCGAATCCCACCGCCTCCATTTACATCTTTTTGCAAATCTTATATCGGTAATAACTTACGTCCAATTTCCATTTAAGATATTAAACAAGAAAGCGTCCGCCTCGTTATCGAAGCGGACGCTTTTATTTTTGTCATTAAACTTATTTAATAATTTATCTTCCATTCCTTACTTAATAATGAAAAATCAGCAAAATTAACATTCAAATTGCCATTGAAATCAGCACAATTGGGATCAGCCGAACAGTCGCCTCCAAGCCACTGATTGGCTAATATGGCAAGGTCGGGCATACTAACAAGGCAGTCCCCGGTAAGGTCATAATTTAACTGACATGGAGGGCCATCCAGCACAATATGGCAAACGGACTTTTGGGGAATACTGTAAGTAAATGAATTGCCTGTAATACTACTTACCGGCGTAATTTCCCTGATATTGGAACCATTGGCGTCAAACGCAAAAACTCTTCCTGATGAGAAACTATGCGAGCTTGTTATAGTAAATGTCCCGTTTATTGCGTTATCCTGATTTTTGTTTAAAACTATCATATGAAGCGGGAAGTTATTGCTGTCGCTGATTGATGCGTAAATCGAGCTGTTTACCTTGTCCGACATTGTCGCGGGGACGTTTGTATCTCCATAAGTCGAATGAAAACCGTCATAATTTCTGAAAATTTTCATCGCCGTGTCAATATAGCCGCCTTGTTGCCAGTAATTCGTCATATATACGCCGTATTTACCGCAAATACCGAGGAAATCCGCTGTGGCAATACCGGTTGCCCATTGGTGTGAAGGTCCATAAGTATATTCCGTAATTGCGATATTGGTATCCGGATAGTAATTCTGTATGTCGGCTTTGAATCTTGTAAGAACCGGCAAAAATGCGGCGTTCCATGATTTGTTTACCCAGCTTGATCCGCCATTAGGATATGTCGTATTTGGATAAACATAACTGGTATCCCATAGTGTCCTTGGCGCCTGCATTCTTGCGTTAAACACTCGAGCATCCTCTATGTTATCACAAATACCATGGCCGGCGCCATCATCCTCCGGGGGATACCAGTGAACATCATAGATGTCGAGGAGTCTTCTTCCATTGGCGTCAGAGGCCTTTTTAAATTCATTAAGATAATAACTTGTGAACCATGGCATGTTTGGATCCACGCTTGGCCAGTCGGGTGCTCCGCCCAGTGATTTGAATCCATCAAACGTACACAGGACGGGCCCCATTATTTGGGCATTAGGGTCAACATTTTTGACCGCTGTCGCACAAGCAATGCTTTTGTCTCTAATTTCCTGGCATAAAATATGTGCCGGATGCACTTCTTTATGAGTTGCATGCCAAATGTCAACCTCATTATCCATGCAGTAGAATTTAACCCCCTGTGGACTGCCTGCGGGGCCATACTTATTGACAAGAAAATTAACAAATTCATCCATATAGACAACACCATCAGAAGTGTTTGGATTGTCCGGCGGACTGCAGAAAGGGGCGCCTTTTGCGAATTGAACAGGAGTAAAATACTGCGATGGGGGCGGATATTGATCCAAATATTGCCCAAAGATTGGCGCGGAAACATAACCTGCCAACTGCAAAGTTACTATCGTTTCCTGATTTTGTGAATTAAAAATGTTAACGTCGTCAGTTACGCCTTTGCCTGGTATCTCACAGGGATCGAACATCTGGTCATTTTCAAAAATATAGTCGCTGCCCGCGTTGGACCAGTTGTTTTCCCAGTTATAGGCGGTAGTGCGGTTTCCGCCGATTCTTTGAACGGTGTACATTGTGCTGTTGCCCCAGTTGGCCCCGTAAACATATTTGCTGATAGGGGTCCGGCCCGTGTCGGTATTAATGGTATAAGCGACATTAATGGGTGCGGCAATTAAAGACCGGCAAAAAATAAAAATACCTAATATGGTGAAAAATGTAACTTTTTTCATTTTCATTTCTTTCTCTAATACGTTTTCATCCTAAATTATGTTTATATGCCCCATCCCTGGGCCAGAAGGGCGAAATCGTTGAGGTTGATAATCAGGTCGCCATTAATGTCAGGGCATTGCGGGTCGCCGCCGCATTCGTCGGGATAAAGCTGATAGAGCCACAGATTATAATCCCCCGTAGAACCAATAAGGGTCACAAGGTCGCCGAAATCCATGTGGCAATCGCCTGTTAAATCGTATGCCGGGCAACTCGGGCTTGTCAGGATAATATGATAGACGGATGTCTTTGGAATAGTATATGTAAATGTATTATTTGTTATATTGCTGATTGATGTTCGCTGTGTAATATTGGAGCTTGTATTGTCGAACGCCCAGACCGTCGCGGATGTATAGTTTCTTGAGCTTGTTATCGTGAAGGTTCCATTGATGGAATCGATTTGATTTTTATTAAGAACAATCAAATGCAGAACATCAGGATTTGTTGAAGATAATGCCCCGTAAATTGAACTGTCAACCTTGTTGCTCATTGAAGCGGGAACGTTGGTATCACCGAATGTCGAATGGAGACCGTCGTAATTCGTGTACATTTTTATCGCTGTGTCAATATAGCCCCCCTGTCCCCAGTAATTAGTCATATATACGCCATACTTACCGCAAACACCCAGGAAATCGGCAGTGGTAATACCGGTTGCCCATTGCGTTGAAGGACCCCAGGTATATTCCGTAATTGCGATATTAGTATCAGGAAAATAAGTGGCTATGTCGGCTTTAAATCTTGTGAGAATTGGTAAATATTGCGCCCAATACGATTTATTTACCCAGCTCGAGCCGCCATCGGGATATGTTTCATGCGGAGAAACGTAATCTGTGTCCCACAGAGTTCTCGGCGCCTGCATTCTGGCGTTAAATGTTTGAGGATCCTCTCTGTTATCGCAAATACCATGGCCGTTGCCGTCATTCTCGGGGGGATACCAGTGAACATCAAGAATATCGAGAAGCCTTCTCCCATTGGCATCTGATGCTTGTTTCATTTCATCAAGATAATAACTTATGAACCAGGGACGGCTTCCTTTCACACTTTCCCAGTCGGATGCACTGTCCAGATTTAGGAACCCCGTGAACACGGCAAAGACAGGCCCCATTATCTGGGCATTGGGGTCAACATTTTTGACTGCTGTCGCACAAGCAATGCTTTTGTCTCTAAGCTCCTGGCATAAGATATGTGCCGGATGAACTTCTTTATGAGTTGCATGCCAAATGTCAACCTCATTATCCAAACTGTAGAATTTGACTCCGGTCGGAGTGCCTGCATAACCATATTTCCAAACAAGGAAATTCACAAATTCATCCATATAAACAATGTTATCGGAAGTGTTTGGATTGTTCGGCGGATTGCAGAAAGGAGCGCCTTTGGCGAATTGAACGGGATAAAAATACTGCGATGGGGCCGGATATTGATCCAGATATTGCCCAAAAACTGGTGCGGAAACATAACCTGCCAATTGCAGGGTTACTATAGAGTCCTGGTTAATTGAATTAGATTGGTCGATGAGTTTAGTATAGCCCAGGCCGGGTACCGGGGGATTCGATGAATCCCACATCGTGTCGTTTTCAAAACGATAGTCAGAACCGGCATTGGACCAGTTGTTTTCCCAGTTATAGGCGGTGCAGCGGTTTCCGCCGATTCTTTGAATGGTATAATCCGTGTTCATGTAAAAGTTTGTGCCGTATAAGTATTTGCTGATGGGGGTTTGATTTGCATTCGTATTGACGGTATAATTTACATTTATAGGAGCTGCCTGGATAGGTAAGCAGAAAGAGGCCATAAATATCAGTGTGAGGAAAATTATAACCTGTTTCATGTTATTTTCCCCAAATTATGCATGCGATGCTTTTCCTTATAACATATCATCATATTCATTATAATATTTTTTTCACTATAATGTATGCCAATTGTTGCTCAATAGATGTCTATTATTGACTTTTCACAACAAGGACTTATAAAAATGGCGATAATAAAGAGAGGCAGCCGGCGGAGCCGATCCAAAGGCCGTATTTTCACCTTGCGAACCCTCGTAGATGATTCCTTTTGACTCAAAAAACACGACTTTATTAACAGGGCCTGCCACGCCTTGCGGCGGGCAGGCCCCGAAAAACACCTGCAAACTATAAACTACAAACTAAGGATTCGGCCAGCTTTGATAAGTGAGCCAATTCTGGGCAAGTATCGCCATATCGTTGAAGCTAACCTTATCAGGCGTGGTGCTCTTGAGATTGGATGCATTCTGGAAAGGCACGTAGCCCGTTCCCTTTGTTCCAAGCCAGCCGATTTCTGCCTGACTCAAAGCGCGATTGTAAACCCTGAAGTCGTCAATCTTGCCGTAATACGACTCTGAGCCGAAGTTCATAGTCGTCAGACGGAAGTTCTCAATTGCTAACGTGCCATCGTAAGGAGTAGAGCTGCCAAAGATAGGCCTGCCTGCATTGGCGTCCGCAATAAGCTCGCCATTGTGATAAATGCGAATCTTATTGGGATCGCTGCCATTGCCGTCGGCGCCGCTGCGGACGAAAGCATAATGCTGCCAGCTTCCCGCGAAGGCGCTTAGAGGCATAGACCAGTTGCTGATTGCATTGCCATCGCCTTTTACGCCTATACTGGCCATTATCCCGCTATTACCTGTTCTGGGAATCGGGCACTCAATCTCGATAACCTCGTTCTCGTCGTTTGCGCCGGTGTTCATATCCTGAAAGACGCTGATAAGACGAGCCCAGCCGCTTAACGGCATATAGATGTCTCCATTAATCCATATCGAGAAGGTTAAGGATGTTTGAGTTGGGCTCAACGCTCCCTTACCGGCGTCGACCATCATGTTAAAGTCGTTAATAGCGAACGGTGAGCTGACGAAACAGCCGCTTCCGTCGAAACCGCCGGTGGGGTCCCACAAAATAGCGGTGTCTTGTTCCGCTTCGCTGAACAACGGCGTGCTGTTGACCTCGCCGTCAAAACCGTTACCTGAAGAATCGGCTACCGTTATGCCGGTGGTCTCATCGAATTTGTACCACAGGCGAAGGCCCGTCGTGCCGGGATTGGTCACGGGCGAAATCGTTACAGCACTGGCAGCCCATGCATTGGCCATTGTGTCAAGGTCGGTGAAATCGACTATGCAGTCGCCGCTGAGGTCACCAACCGGGAGAAATTGCGGCAGACACGTTTTCTGATACAGGCGGATATCATCGATTCTGATTCTTCCGCTACCGCCGGCATTCACGAATCCGTGGCATCTGTCGCCAAAACCAATGTAAAGATACTGGATATTGGCCAGTGTTACGCCTGAATTAGTGAATTCTGCAAGATCGACATACCACTGGGTCCAGCCGAACGTCCTTTGTACCTGTGTATCGCTGTTCAACACCATATCAAAGTTGCCGGCCGTATCTTCGATTGCTGTGTACATGACGTCATAAACCGGGTCTGCGTCGTTATTGGCATTGCCCATGAAGCCGATTGCCAGCGACCTGCACTTGTTGTCGGTTGGTAAAGCGGCTCCGCCAGTCCAGTCTGCGTTGCCGGCATCAAACCTTACTTCTGAGAAGTGCTCATTGACGCCGTTGTCATAGTCGAACTGCATAGCGCCGTCGCCGTCGTTGGAGTCGAAATCAATCACGCCGTTGCCGTTGACATAGAGGCAGGACGTATAATCTGTACTGCTCATATCCCATTTGGCCAGCATTGTGTCGTTATCGGTGTATAAATCGAAGTCCTCGACGACATAGTAGTTGGTATTTAAAACCTGCCAGGTCTCACCTTTCCAGGGGCTGTTGGCGTCGAGGTCGTTTATTTCGTCAACACGCCAATAGTAATTAACGTTAGCGTTAAGAGTGACGCCGAGGCTGGCAATAGTACAAACCGGGGAGCTGACTACAACCATAGCGACGCCGGGAAGGATGTTGCCGGCAGTTGAGTCCGTCACATTCGCCTCACTGGGTCCGAAGAAGACCCTGTGTCCGTTGGCGGCCTGCGATTTAGCGCCTTCGCTCCATTTCAGTTGTATCGGGAGCGGCATCCCGGTGGCGTTATTGAGCGGAATCGGGTCTGACGCCTGCGGGCCTTTGCTTTTGAACTGCCAGATGTTGCCCGTATAGACGGTATCGCCGTTGCGCTCGTCTATTCTCCAGAAGTAGTCGGTGTCCATAACCATGGCGGCAGGAGTGTAGCTGCAAGCGTCTTGTGCGCCCATAAATACACTTGAGCTGGTGGTAGCGTCATTAACCTCGTTGAAATCTGTGCCGAAGTAAACATCGTGGGCATTGCCGGACCCGGGCGATTGCGTCGATGGACCAGCCGACCATGTAAGTGTTTTGTTCAAAGGAACAGATATAGCGCCATCTATCGGGCTGGGGTTCCATGCTGCGTCAGGCGTGCATACAGAAGTAACTCTTGTGACGTTAATGTCGTCAATTATGTCCATGCCGATAATCAGGTCACCATGACCGTCACAGGGGGTAATCCGGCCCTTGGAGAGATAATAGGAAACCTGGTCTATGCGGTCGCCCATCAGGCGCAATTCACCGCCGGCAATGTTAACGCGGTTCCGCACGCGGCTCTGTGAAACATAGAAATTGGTTGTGCAGGGGTCGTTGTGATAGAGCATACCGCTGGGGAGGAGGTTGATTTCGCCGTTGTTAATCTGAACTCGCGGAACCTCAATCTTACCGGAATTGCGGATATTGACTATGCCGTAATTTGAGCCGCTTGAGCCGATCGCCAGACCGTCTCCGCCAATCCACGTCCAGTTGGGGTCGGGAATTGCGCAGGGGTCGTATG
>Ga0105104_10002477_pt1 | contig 13477 bp, 12 predicted proteins | sample PPLLaktember2015_3_FD_87034 | JGI IMG/M metagenome (GOLD analysis project Ga0105104, IMG submission 87034) | Freshwater sediment microbial communities from Prairie Pothole Lake near Jamestown, North Dakota, USA - PPLs Lake P7 Core (6) Depth... | ecosystem: Environmental > Aquatic > Freshwater >...
CGAGCAGGAGGCGTACGACCTGCCACAGACCTCGGGCGAGGTGGGCAGCCTCTATGAGCACTGCCTCCGCGCGCTCAGAAGGGCCAGCACCCGGGGCATCCACGGTCTCCCGCTGATGGGCGGAGGCGACTGGAACGACGGGATGAACCGGGTGGGAGCCGAGGGCCGGGGCGAGAGCGTGTGGCTGGCCTGGTTCCTGTCGACGACGCTTCGGGCCTTCGCCGCGCAGGCCAGCGCGCGGGGCGACGCCACCGTGGCGGCCGAGCTCGGGCAGCACGCGGAGGGCTACCTCGCCGCGGTGGACGCGCACGGCTGGGACGGCGCCTGGTACCGCCGGGCGTACGACGACGCCGGGGTGCCTCTCGGGGCGAGCGCCAGTGAAGAGTGCCGCATCGATTCCATCGCCCAGAGCTGGAGCGTCATCTGCGGAGGTGGACGACCCGAGCGGCGGCTGCAGGCGATGCGTTCCGTGGAGGAGCACCTGGTGGATAGAGAGGCTCGGCTGGTGCGCCTGCTCGCGCCGCCCTTCGACCATGGGCCGCAGGATCCGGGCTACATCAAGGGTTACCTCCCCGGGGTGCGCGAGAACGGCGCGCAGTACACCCACGCCGCGGTTTGGGCGGTGCTCGCCCGGGCGATGGCTGGTGACGGGGAGGGGGCGCTGGAGCTCTTCCAGATGCTGAATCCCTTAACCCACGCACGGACCGCGGCGGAAGTGGCGATGTACAAGGTGGAGCCCTACGTGGTGGCGGCGGACGTGTACACCGCGGAGGGCCAGCGCGGGCGCGGGGGGTGGACCTGGTACACCGGCTCGGCGAGCTGGATGTACCGCGTGGGCCTCGAGGCCATCCTGGGATTCACCCGGCGGGGAGACTTGCTCCAGCTGCTCCCCTGTGTTCCGGCCGCGTGGCGTGAATACGCCATCGACTACCGCTTCGGGGGGAGCCTTTATTCACTTCGCGTCGTGCGGGGCGGCGACGCGCCGGGCATCACGCTCGATGGAGGCAGCATCGAGGGGAGCGCGATTCCCCTTGTGGACGACCGCCGTCCGCACACCGCGGTGTTTCGCATCCGGTGAACGTGCTAGCCCCACACTGGGAAGCGATGAGCGAGATACTCCATCTTCTCCCCTTCGTGGCGCTCGCCGCGTTCCTGGCGGAGTACATCGACTCCTCGCTCGGGATGGGTTTCGGCACGACGCTCACGCCGATCATCCTGTTGATGGGCTTCGAGCCTCTCCAGGTCGTCCCCGCTGTTCTCCTCTCCGAGTTTGTCACAGGGCTCGTAGCAGCTTGGCTTCACCACACCATGGGCAACGTTCGATTGGTTCGCGGCTCCATTGATCTCCCTGTGGCGCTCGTCCTGGGTGGCCTCGGAATCCTGGGCGCCAGCACTGCTGCGCTGGTTGCAGTGAACCTGCCCAAGGAATGGCTTGGCCGCTACATCGGGCTGACGGTGTTGGCGACGGGCATCCTGCTTCTCTTCACCGCAAAGCATGCGATCCGATTCTCGTGGAGGCGCCTGGCTGCGATTGGGCTTCTGGCGGCGTTCAACAAGAGCATCGGAGGGGGTGGATACGGAGCTCTGATTGTCGGCGGCCAAATGCTCTCCGGCTTGAACCCCAAAGCCGCCATCGGCGTCACCAGCTTGGCCGAGGCCGTGGTCTGCCTCGCCAGTCTGGTGACGTACTTTCTACTGACCAGGTCGTTCGACTGGCAGTTGTCGATGTCGCTGCTCGTTGGAGCCCTCCTCTCGACCCCGCTGGCCGCGCTGACGGTCAAGCGCCTGCGACTTCCCCACCTGAGGCTCGGCGTTGCACTGGGCGCCTGTGCGCTCGGGCTGGTGATCACACTCGGGTTCGCCAGAGCCTGACGTCGGCGTTCGCGTTCTACCGGCAGGCAGAGGAGAGATTCCTCAGGTGCTGGAGATCCTGGACAGGTAAGAATTCCCTCGCGCCGCGATCAGGCGCGGAGTACCGGGTGGTCGGCGTCGGCCGGGACGAAGGCCCGGTCGCTCCACCGGGTCTGCCGGAGGGTGGCGGCGGTCACCCGCCAGACCCAGCCAATGAGGCGCGGGTCGCTCAGCCTCTTGCGGAACTGGGCCAATGACGCTCGCGCCGGCAGCTGACCGAGCAGCGCGTGGCGCCGGACTCGACGCGGGTAGTCGGCGAAGTCGAAGCGCCCCTGCGCGAAGGCCGCACCAATTGCCTCTGCCGCCACCTCTCCGTAGGCGAGCGCGAAGGAGATGCCCTCGCCAAGGAGGGGGGCGACCCCAGCAGCGTCCCCGGCGAGACGGGCGCGTCCCACCGAGAGCGGGCCCCGGGGATTGAAGGTCCGGATGGGGTGTCCCCGGAGCTCGAGGCCCTCGAGCCGGTGCCCGCGCGTGTCGAGCGCGGCCTCGAAATCGTCGACCAGGCCAGGCTGGCCAGCGCGGGTTCGCTCCAGGCCGTCGTAGATGCCCCGGTTCATCACCGCCTTGCCGTCGATCAGGCTGGGAAAGTCCCAGACGTAGCCGGCGAGGCTCGTGCCCACCCGCCCATACTCGAAGACCGCGACGCCGTCCCGGAACGCGGGTGCCTGGGGCGCCTCCGGGGTGAGCACCTCGAGAAGGCGCGCCACGTGCGCCGCATCGCGCAGGCCGAGCAGCCGCCGCACGGTGCTGTTGGACCCGTCGGCAGCTACCACCACCCGGGCCCGGAGCACCCCGCGCGAGGTGGTCAGCTCGACGAGATCGTCGCGCTGCTCCAGCGCCACCACCGTCTCGCCCTCGCGGACGACGACGCCCGCGGCCTGCGCCTCGCGGACCAGCCAGGCGTCGAACACCTCCCGGCGGGCAATCCGCAGGACCGGATCCCCGCGGAAGGTGCACGCCTGCCCGTCGTAGACCAGCCGCACCTCGCGGACCGCGACGTGTGGGGGCACGAAGTCCAATCCCATCCGCTTGAGCACCTTCTCGCCCAGGTGGGTCACCGCACCCCCGCACAGCTTGGGCCGCGGGAACCGAGCGCGGTCGAGGAGCAGGACCCGGGATCCCCAGGAGCGGTCGGCCTTCACCAGATTCAGCGCAGTCGAGGTCCCGGCCGGCCCGGCGCCCACCCCCACCACGTCCGCGTCCAGCTCCGGGGCGCGTCGGGGGCGGCGCTCTGCAGGCGGCGGCGCGCGGACCTCGGGTGCACGCGCCCCCGGAGCCCGCGTCGGGCCCAGCAGCGGGAGGAGTGGATGGGGCAGCCCCAGCTTCAGGCACCGCCGGTCGAGAGCCTGCGGGGCTGCGAAGGCGGCGGGCTCCTCCAGGGACCAGACCGGACACGGAGCCTCGGCCCGTCCGCCGTGCTCGAGGATGCCGTTGACTGCCCGGCGCGCGGCCTCGTTGGCGGCCTCCATCGTGGCGATGTCGGTGTGGGTCCTCACGTAGTCGGAGGCGAGGAAGAGGTTCTCGATCCGGGTGCAGGCCTCCGGCCGTCGCCACCACGAGCCCGCGGTGTTGATCAGCAGCGGCTCGTGGTTGACGACTGTCCCGTCGGGCCGGTGCTCGACGCTGTCGGAGAGGTACCAGTCCACCAGGTCTCGGTCCTCGAGCCGGTCCTGGCCCGAGGACGCGACGTGGCTCTGCAGCTGGGCCCAGACCTCCTGCACAATTGGTCTTGCCTACAAGTTCAGATGAGGAGCGCCGTGCTGCAGGTCAGCCGGCGGCGGCGCGGGGGGTGGTTCGATTGCTCGGGAAGCGAAGCTAGCCGCGAGTTCGGGCCCAGGCCCCCACCATCTCCGGGAGCGGAACCGCCCGGCCCTGCGCGCGCGCCTCCTCCATCAGCCGTTCCTGGAGCGTGCCCAGCTCTCCGAGTTGCTCGCGCCGAATCCCGAGCGCGTCGATTTGCGGCTGCAGGCTGATGAGGGCATCGGACATCCACCGCTCCGAGCCGGTGAGCGTGTACGTCTCGGTCTCCGGTTCCGGGAGTCCGGCGCCCACGAACGCGGCGGACAGGTGCTTGCCCATCTCGGTGTCGGCCCCGTTCCGCCAAAAGACCTCGGTCATGACCCGCGCCGCGTCCCGCCAGAGCGGCAGGTCCTGGCAGGCGTCGAGGAAGGACTGGAACGACGTATCCAGGAAGGCGATCACCCCGCCCGGGCGCACGAGCCGCGCGACCTCTCGCAGGATTGCGGCCGGGTCCTTCACGTACATCAGGATGTAGCGCCCGACCGCGGCGTCGAAGAGCTCGTGCGCCGGAAGCTCGACGACGTCCTTCTGCACGAAGCGCACCCAGCTGAGCCCGAGTTCCCGCATCCGTGCCGATGCCCGCGCGAGCGAGCGGGCCTCGCGGTCCACGCCGACCACCTCTCCGGTGGGGCCCACGAGACGACCGACGATGAGCGCGACGTCCCCCACCCCCGAGCCGAGCTCCAGCACGCGTTGCCCCGGCCCGATTCCCGCGCGGCGGAAGAGGCGCTCGGTGTGAGGCGCCACCCAGGCCGCCTGGCGGACGAGACGCTCGTGCTCGATGTCGGCCGTGCCGAGCGGATACGCGTTGGTGTCCAGTGGAGTGGCCATGCCGCGGTCTCGGCGCAACGTAGTTGAGGAACGCTCCGCTCGTCTCGGCCGGGTGGACCTTGCATCCGCGAGGGCGTACCCGGCTCGCTCACCTCGTGGGTGGCGAGACCTGCCTCATGGTCGCACTTGCTCTTTGCCGGGGACTCCGGAGCGAGGGCGAGCTCACTTCATCGCTTGGAGGTCTCGCTCGGTGAGGCTGGTGTCTTCGCCCTCGTAGTCGATGGGCTGCATCTCGGCCCAGACCATGAGGGGGTGTGTGTCGCGCCAGGTGAAGCGGAAGAGCCGGCTCAGCAGCGCGCGAGCGCGGCTACGCCAGGAGGGGGACGTCGCGGGGGTCGGGTGCTGCATCGAACGGCTCCAACGGAGAGCGGACGGCCGGGCCCCTCGGTCCGTGATGCGTCCACCCGGAGGACACCGGGCGAGCTCGGCGTTGCGGCGCCGAGCCGCGCCCAATGCTGCGGGCCCCGTCAGCGAAGGACCGCCAGGTGTCTGGCACCTTCGATCGCCTTCGATCGCCCTTCGATCGGTAACCGAGTTGCTCGACGAGGTCGGGCGTGCGGGCCGCCGGCGGCAGCCGAACGCAAAAAAGAGTCCGGAAGCCAGGCCCGGCATGGACCCGACCTCCGGACGACCGCTTCCGGCGCGACCCTCTCAGCTCTGCGCAGCCGGGACCGGGCGCCGACCGGCGAGCGCTCCACCACCGAGCACGAACCCGGCGAGCACCGCGACCACGCCCGGCAGCAAGCCCGCGAGATCGAGGCCCTCCACCGCGTAGAGCGAGTACGCGCCCGGCCCGGTGAACGCCAGCGCGGCCGCCGCGGCCAGGAGCACGAGGTTGTACTCGAAGCCTCCCGCGGTGACGAAGAAGCCCTTCGGCAGGTGCACGCCCACGATCGCGACCACCATCACCGCGATGACCAGGGCCGCGCCCACGGGCGTGAGGAAGCCGATTGCGAGAAGCGAGCCACCCACGAACTCAGCGGTGCCCGCCACCGCCGCCTGCACCTTGCCCGGACGGAAGCCGATGCTCTCCAACCAGCCGCCAGTCCCGGCGAGCCCGTATCCACCGAACCAGCCGAACAGCTTCTGGCCGCCGTGAGCGGCCACCGTGAATCCCACTACCAGTCGCAACAGCAGAAGTCCGATATCCATCTCGTGTGTCCTCCCAGACGATCCTGTCCTAGCGATGCGGGGGCCACCTGGCCGCGCAACACACCGTTCCCCCCTGGAGTGACGGCCTGGCGAAGCAAGCGCGTGACGTCGAGCGCCCGGACGTCGGACGAGTGCTTCCCCCGCCTCGGCGGTGCACCACCTCCGACTGAATGAGCGACGCGCGGGCGGCGCCCTTGTTAGCTCAGAAGCATGACTTCTCCTCTGCAAGACAAGGTGGCCTTGGTCACCGGCGCCTCCTCTGGAATCGGCGAGGCCACCGCCCTGGCGCTCGCCCGCGCCGGCGCCCGGGTGGCCATCGCTGCGCGCCGCCGCGAGCGGCTCGAGCGCCTCGGTCGCCGCATGGCCGAGGTCGGCGGGCGCTCGCTGGTCCTCGAGGCCGACGTCGCCAAGCCCGAGGAGGCCGAGGCCATCGTGGCCCGCACCGTCGGCTCCTGGGGGCGACTCGACATCATCGTGAACAACGCCGGCCTGATGCTGCTTTCGCCCATCGATCGCGCGCGGGTCGAGGACTGGCGGCGCATGCTCGACCTCAATCTGCTCGGACTCATGGTGGCCACCCGCGCGGCGCTCCCGCACATGCGCCGGCAGAAGGACGGGCACGTGGTGAACATCTCGTCCACCGCGGGGCGAGTGGCCAACCCCGACGCGTCGGTCTACGCCGCGACGAAGTTCGGGGTCGGAGCGTTCTCCGAGGCGCTCCGCCGCGAGGTGTACCGGGACAACATCCGGGTCACGACCATCGAGCCCGGGGCCGTGGCCACGGAGCTGAGAGAGCATGTGCCCGATGCCGATACCCGCGACCGCATCGACACCTGGGCCCGCTCGATGCGCCAGCTGCAGAGCGAGGACGTCGCTGCGGCGATCCTCTACGCGGTGAGCCAGCCGCCCCACGTGAACGTCAACGAGATTCTCCTCCGCCCCACCGATCAGGAGCGCTGAAGCTTCCGCGACGGGCTCTCCGCAGACCGAGCGGCGAGCTAGCGGCCCCGCTGCGCGCTGCCCGCCGTGAGCCGGGCCGGCGTGCCGGTGAAGTGGAGGATCTGCACCTGGCCCCCGTCGGCCTGCTCGGGTCCGATCACCAGGCTGACCGGCATCACCGCGCCGACCAGTGGGCTTCCATCGGGCAGGAGCAGGAGGGTCCCTGCGCCGAAACCGCCGAGCACCGGAGCTGCCGCCGGCGCGCCCGGAGACACGAGCGCACGCAGCGACACGCCGCCGTCGGCGCTCGTGGAGACCACCACCGGAACGTCGTTCGCCAGCTCGAGCCCGACCGGCGAGCCGGGGATGGGTTCGCTCAGCCCGGACCCACCGGGCTCTCCACCGTCCTCCAGCAGCGACCAGCCGTTCTCGCCGAGGGAGAAGACCGGCACCGCCAACCCGATCTGGCGCCTGGTGAACGTGTCGAACTGCCACTCGGACGCGGCCACCACCACTCCCCCATCGCTCCGCTCCCGGATCCGCGGCGTGTGGAAGAGCAGCCCCTCGGTCGTCGGCGAGGGAAGGCCGAGGTCCGACCAGCCGGCATCGCCGCTCCACCGGAACACGTGCAGCGTCCCGAAGCTCCCCGGAGAGGCCGCGCCGGAGAACGCGACCAGCGGCGCGCCGTCCGCACCGAGCGCCAGCTCGGGCTCGCTCACCCCTGCATCATGGACCAGCGTCTCGACCACCTCGGTCCATCCCGAAGCACCGAGGACCAGCACCCGGAGCTCGTGGCCGGTCGCGAGCACCAGCCGCACCTGCCCGTCGGCTCCCTCGTCCAGGGCGATGCCGCTCAGCTGTCGCGCGGGCACCGGCACCGGGACCGGCTGCCAGAGGCTGCCGTCGAACCTCCAGGTCTGGAGCGGGAACGCGCCGATGGTGGCGCCCGGACCCGAGTCACCGAAGGCGAGGACCGGACGGCCGGTGCCGTCGGTGGCCAGCCGCACGAAGAGCGGCGCGCTGTAGGGGAACCGGTCGGTGGAGCTGGCCAGGGTGCCGCCCACGGGCTCCCACGCCGAGCCCGACCAGCGCGCAACGTGCAGCTCGGTGGCGACGACCCCCGGCGACTCGACCAGCTCGACGTAGGCGACGAGCAGCGCTCCGGAGGCGTCGAGCGCCATCGCCGGGTACACCTGCGCCTCATGGCCCAGTGGCGGCCCGAACGGCTCCCACACGCCGGACCAGCCCGCGTCGACGCCGCCATCCGCCGGCTCGCCACCATCCCCCGGACCACCATCTCCGGGTCCGGCGTCGGGACCGGCGTCGGCGGTGGGGCCCGCGTCGGGACCGGCGTCGGCGATGGGGCCCGCATCGGGTCCGGCGTCCGGAACCGGCGGGGGCCCCACGGTCTCCGAGCACGCCGCGGACACGACCAGCAGGAACGCCATCCCCCACACCGCACGCACTCGACTGCCCTCCGCCGCCCCGGGGCGCCCGTCGCCGCCGACAGGGTGGACCCCCGCGCGGCGGCGGAGAAGTCCCCGGAACGACGTTTGGTTGTGGGTGTCCGCTTGGCATCGGTGGGGGCCGTGCGCACCTCCCCTCTGTCCCACCTCGAGGAGGCAGCCATGCCCGTGCTCCCTACCCGTTCCCGTTCCCCCCGTCGGAGGGGCCGGAGCCTCACCGTCCGGCTCCCGGAGGACGTCGAGGAGCGGCTCCGGGAGCGCATCCAGGAGAGCGGCCTCAAGCGGTCGGAGGCGGTCGCGATGTTGCTGGAGTTCGCGCTGGAGCTGGAGGCGGAGGTCCGGGACCTGGAGCCGGAGCTGTCCTGGCACGCGTCGAACCGGGCTCTCCCGGTCGCCAGGGCGCTGGTGCAGCTGGCCGGCCGCAGCCTCGGCATCGAACCGGTGGAGGTCTACGCCCCCGTTTCGGGCCACGCCTGACGGACGACCGTCCGGATGTCAGACCGACACGTCATTGTCACGGGAACGTTCAGCCGCTATCTCCCGCCGCGAAGGGAGTTGCCCGTGAAGCGCGCAGACCTGGTGGAGATGGAGAACCTCGGGCCCGTGTACTACTGGCAGGGCATCCCCCACCCGGTGCGGGCGACCCGATTCCGGGACCCCAGGAGCCTGCGACTCATCGAGACCCGTGAGCCCGCGGACACCGCCGAGGCCGAGGCCTGGCGTGAGCTGGCCCCCGACGCGCCGCCGCCACCGGCCGACGCGTTCTGGCACCCGTTCGACGCCTGATCCTCAGAGTCCGGTCACGTGCACCGGCGTGCCGCTGAAGGCCGCCGTTCCGAGGAGCGCGTCCACCGCCTGGTCATCGGTGAGGTCGTTCATGCTCACCCCGGCGTGGGCATTGGCCACCCGGAGCTGAACGCCCGGACGTCCGTGCCCCCAGCCATGCGGCAGGCTCACCACGCCGGGCATCACCGCGTCGGTGAGCTCGAGACGGACCGGGACGCTGCCCACCCGCGAGCGAACTTGCACCGTCTGACCCGGGGCGAGCCCCCGGGCGCGGGCGTCGTCGGGATGCATGAGCAGGGTGCAGCGCTCGGGGCCCTTCACCAGCCGCTGGCTGTTGTGCATCCAGGAGTTGTTGCTCCGGAGGTCGCGCCGGCCGATGAGGAGGAGCTCGCCGTTCCGGGCCGCGGGCCTCGAGAGGAGCTCGGACTCGACGCGGGAGAGGTCCCGCACCAGGACCTCCGGCGCGAGCTGGATGCGCTTGCCGGGGGTCATCAGCCGTTCCGGCAGCGCGGGCTCGAGCGGGCCGAGGTCGATGCCGTGCGGGTTCGCCTCGAGCTTGGACACCGAGAGTCGGTGCGCCGAGCGTAGGCCGTAAGGCCCGATCCGGAGCCCGAGGTCGATGAGCCGCCGAGGCGTGGCGAGGCGGTCCACCACCGCGCGCAGCGGCCGGAGCAGGCGCGTCTTGCCCGGGGAGCGGAGCCTCCGGGTGAGCGCCTGGAAGATCTCCCAGTCGTGCTTCGCTCCCCGCACCGGTGGGAAGAGCACCGGCGACCACTTCGCGGTGTTCCGGACGGCGAGCAGGTGGAAGATGACGTCGTAGTGCTCACGCTCGAGCGCTGTCGTCGGCGGAAGCAGGACGTGGGCGTGGCGGGTGGTCTCGTTCAGGTAGGGGTCCACCGCGACCATGAGCTCGAGCGTGCCGAGCGCCTTCTCGAGCTGCGCGCCGTTGGGCGTGGAGAGAACCGGGTTGCCGCCCAGCACCAGCAGCGCGCGGACCTGGCCCGGGCCGGGAGTGAGGATCTCCTCGGCGAGCGCGGCGACGGGGAACTCGCCGCCGAACGACGGCAGCTGGCGGACCCGGGTGCGGTGACGGGCGTAACCGCCCCGAGGGGCGAGATTCAGCGGATTCACCGCCGGTCGGGTGAAGAGCGCTCCGCCGGGCCGGTCGAGGTTGCCGGTGATGACGTTGAGCACCTGGATCAGCCACTGCCCCACGCCTCCATAGGCCTGGGTGGAGACGCCCACCCGCCCGTAGGCCACCGCCGATTCCGCGCGGGCGAAGTCGCGGGCCAGCGCGCGGATCTCCGCGGCGGCGATGCCCGTCGCCGGCGCAACCCGCTCGGGGGCGAAGGGCGCGAGCGCGGCCCGGACCTGCTCCATCCCGTCGGTGAATTCGGCCAGACGCCCGGGACGCCCCAGCTTCTCCTCGAGGATGGTGCGCACCAGCGCGGCGAGCAGGAGCGCATCCGTTCCCGGCCGGATGAAGAGGTGGGTGTCGGCGACCTCGGCGGTCTCGGTGCGTCGGGGATCGACCACCACCAGCCGTCCACCGCGGGCGCGGAGCGCCTTGAGGCGGAGCGGCATGCCGGGCGCGGTCATCATGCTGCCGTTGGAGGCGAGAGGGTTGGCGCCGAGCGCGAGGAAGAAGTGGGTCCGGTCGATGTCGGGGACCGGCAGCAGCAGCATGTGCCCGAACATCGTGGTCGCCGCGAGGTGGTGCGGCAGCTGGTCCACCGAGGTCGCCGAATAGCGATTCCGCGTGCGGAGCGCCCGGATGAAGGGGAGGCCGTGGGTCAGCGCTCCGAGGCTGTGAACGGTGGGGTTGCCGAGGTAGAGGGCCACCGAGTCCGGCCCTTGCCGCGCCTGGACTTCCCCGATGCGGCGCGCGACCTCGTCGAAGGCCTCGTCCCAGCCGATGCGCGTCCAGCCGTCTCCCGAGCGCCGGAGCGGGTGCTTCTGGCGGTCGGGGTCGACGTGCACGTCCTCGAGCGCGGTGGCCTTCGGGCAGAGAAAGCCCCGGCTGAAGGGGTCATCCGGGTCGCCCCGGATGGAGCGGATCCGCTCGCCCTCCACCTCGATGCGGAGCCCGCACATGGCTTCACACAGGTTGCAGGCTCGAAAGTGGAGGCGGGTCTCGGCCATGGCGCGACGGACCCTAACAGCGGCGCGGGGTTGCCGGCCCCGTTGACGCCCGCCGGCTACTGAACGCATGTTCCGGTCATGGACCGGGCCCGGCTGATGGCGATGGTCGAGACGCTGGGGCAGACGTTCGCCGCCCGGGGGATGCGGCGGCACGTCGAGGAGCTCCGGGTGTACTGGCTCGGCCTGGCCAAGGGGCTGGTGCCCGCTGGTCGGAAGGTGGACGTGGGCTGGAGCGAGTCGCTGGTCGTCGAGTGGTTCCGCGTGCTCCGGCTGCCTCCGCACCAGTGGGACTACTCGGTGCGGCGACCGTCGAGCCCCTGTCCGCGCTGTCCCGCACCAGACGGCCACGCGGTGGAGGTGAAGACGGGCCTCACCTTCCCCGAGGGACGCAAGGCGGTGTGCACGGTGTGCGGATACGCCTGGCTCGAGCTGGACGCCGACGTCCAGCCAGCCTCCGTGTCGGTAGCACTTAGTCAAGTCCGCTCCATAAGCACTTACAGATGTCCGCCTGGGTCAGGCCGCAGCAGTGGTGGAACTCCGCAGCGGCAACAGCTCCCCGTTGCCGTCGAAGCGACCAACCAACCGGCCCTGGTAGGTGACGCCCAGAGTTCCGTCCGTGAATCCGTGGACCAGAACCGGGCAGCGGGCGAAGTGCCCCCGCGTCCTGGAGGGCGGAAGCTGAAGAAGTAGCTTGCCGAAGACGACGACGTTGTCGATTCGAACGATGCGCTCGTGCTGGACCGAGAGGACGAGCTCCAGGTCCCGTGTCGCGAGCTTCACGAAGGCGCTGCCGCGCTCGCGTGGAGTGACCGTGAAGCGCCGGTTGAAGTCCGGAACGAAGCGCTCCCGAAGGTAGATGGACGCATCGGCGTAGGTCGGGATGTCATTCAGACGCAGCTCCTGTGGCAGGCGGCCCTGGATGGTGCCGAAAGCCCGCTCGCTGCGCCCCCGCGCTTCCGGAGAGCGGGCGAGGATCTGCCGGATGCCGAGCGTGCGCAGCACCCGTTGCACCTGTCCGTCCTCGACGGAGTCACGTGCTTTCACCGCTGGGGTGAAGTGGCTGCCGCGGTCGGTGTAGAGCTCGCAGAAACGGCCGTGACAGCGGAGCACCTCCGAGAGGGCCGCCAGAGTCGACATCGTGCCCTCCTGCTCGACGAAGGCGGCGTGCAGGATGCGGCCATCGGCATCGTCGAGCATGACGACGAGGTCCTCCATCGGTAGCTCTGGAAGCCAGGCGTGGGTCGAGGCGTCGAGGTGCAGCATCATCCCCACCATCGGTCGGCGCTCCCGCCGGCGGCGGTACTGCCCCCGTCGCGAGCCCTTCTCGGCCAGCCCCGCGTCCTGGAGCACCCGCTTGCAGTGCGTGTAGGAGAGCTTCAGCCCGTGCCGCTCGGTCACGTGCTCGTGGAAGTGCCTCACCGAGAAGTCGGGGTACTTCTCCCGACGCAGCCGGCAGAGCTCCTCGAGCACCGGGAGCGACACCCGTCGGCGGCGAGCGCCTCCCCGGTTGTCCACGAACGCCTTCACCCCGATCCTGCGGAAGCCCGCATGCACCCGGCGCATCTGCCGCGGGGTGATGCCGAGGATGTCGGCCGCCTGGAGCCAGGTGAGACGCCCCGTCACCGCCTTCATCACCACTTCCTGCCGTGTCATCGCCCTCGACTCCCGGGCCACCCGGTGCTCCAGAGGCGTCATGCCCCGAAGCGTCGGCCGACCCCCTGGGGGGCGGACATTTCCAAGTGCTTATGCCCCGGACATCTCCGGTGCTAGCTACACGTCCAGCCAGCCTCCGTTGACGTCCGACGCCGAGCCCGATAAAGGAGCGCGCGCTCCAAGCAGGACGGCCCTGTCGTCTAGTGGTCAGGACGGTGCCCTCTCACGGCACAAACTCGGGTTCGAATCCCGGCAGGGTCATGGTGTCAGGAGTATCGGGGCTTGGCGAATTGGCAACGGGATTGGCAGCGGAATCCCGCTCCTTGCTCCGGGCTCGAGGCCGTCGGTCGCCACCTCCGCCCTGGCTGACGGTGATGTCCGTCTCCCCGAAGCCGTCTTCGAGCAGGTCTGGTTTCGAGCCGATGACGAAGGTCGCGGCTCGCCACGGCGTCTCCTCGAGTTTCCTGGCGCGGGTCTGCAAGCGTCTGAACGTCCCGCATCCGGGGCGCGGATACTGGGCCCGGCTGGAGGTGGGGAAGGCGCAAGAGAAACCCGCGCTTCCGGAGTCGAGGCCGGGTGACGAGCTATGACGCCGGACGTTCGAAGGAGGCCGGTCCGGGATCGGTCGCGGGTCGTCACCGACTCCGATGTCCTTCTCGATAGCAGCGTCATCCGTTCCGCCTGAAACGAGCAGACGCGGTTCGATCCCGCGCCTTGTCGAACTCCTCGGCGCTTTACCTCTCAATCTGGGGAACCGGCGCCAACGTCCTCGACCACCTTTGCCCGAATTGCGGCTA
>Ga0105104_10002478_pt1 | contig 13477 bp, 14 predicted proteins | sample PPLLaktember2015_3_FD_87034 | JGI IMG/M metagenome (GOLD analysis project Ga0105104, IMG submission 87034) | Freshwater sediment microbial communities from Prairie Pothole Lake near Jamestown, North Dakota, USA - PPLs Lake P7 Core (6) Depth... | ecosystem: Environmental > Aquatic > Freshwater >...
CAATGCGGGCGATTCGTTCGAGGTTGAGGATGTATGAACGGTGGACCCGGACGAATTTCGCGGCATCCAGTTCTTTTTCTAATTCCGCCATCCGTTCCTGCTTCAAATGCGTTTTGCCTTCCGTCTTAATGGAGACATAATCATCCTGTGCTTCGATATAATCGATTTTATCAACCGGAATGACGTGGACCTTTGAACCATCTTTCACGAGGATTCTTTCCAGGGGCGTGGACCTCATGCCCACCGCCGCGGCGAGTTCTTGAACGGGGAGCGGCTTCTTCTTGAGATGTTCTTTCGCATGGTCCAGCGCTTCGGTTAACCGTTCCTTGCTGTAGGGTTTGAGAATATAATCCACGGCATGCACTTCAAAGGCTTTTACCGCATACTGGTTGTAGGCAGTAGCAAAAATAACGGAAGGCGGACGATCAACGAGTTCGAGCACTTCAAAGCCGTTGAGCTTTGGCATCTGAATATCGAGGATGAGGAGGTCGGGCTGGGAGTCGGTTATCGCTTTCACGGCATCGAATCCATTGGCACATTCGGCGACGATTTTAATCTCTTCGTGTGCGGAAAGAAATTCCCGCAGCACGAGGCGTGCGGGTTCTTCATCATCGACGATAATTGTGCGGATAACGTTTTTTTGCGACATGAGTTACACCCGTTGTATGGGAAATGAGAGGTTCACTCGAAAATACTCATCGGTTTCCTCAACTGCCACTCTTGCCTCATTCCCGTACTGGGCATCGAGACGTGCACGGACATTCTTGAGCCCCAGTCCGCTTCCTTTGCGGCGGGGCCGGTCACGGTCTATGGGATTCTCCACGCGAATGGTCATCCGGTCTCCGTGCCGCTCGCAAAGGACCTGAATGGTTCCGCCTTCCACGAGGTGTGCAATTCCATGCCGAACGGCATTTTCAATCAGCGGCTGGAGAATAAGGGAAGGGACGAATACTTTTCTGCATTCATCGCTCACCGTGACATCAACTTTTAATCTGGAGCCAAACCGGACCTGCTCGATGGTAAGAAAGTTCGTCAGAAGTCCGAGTTCATCATCCAGCGAAATTTGATTGTGTGCACCCAGGTCGAGGCTTTTCCGGAAAAAATCCGCAAGCATCAGCGTCATCGTCCGGGCTTTGGCAGGATCACGGGTCGTCAGAGCGCTGATGGAGTTTAAACTATTGAACAGAAAATGAGGATCGATCTGCGCGCGAAGTGCGCGGAGTTCTGCATCTTGTGCGAGCAGCCTGAGCTCAAACGTTTGCCGCTCGGATTCGTTGGACCGTTCGAATCCGATAATGGCATAATGGATTGTCGCAATGAGGAGGAAAATCAGGATGAGCGTGCTGAAAATGCCGGCAATCCATGGTTCATAAAGCGCTGAAATGGGAGGTGCAATAGTCAAGGAATCGATGAAATGCACCAAGCCGTACCCCGCGACGAGTTCCATCCCGGCGGCGATACAGGCGGCAATGAGGAATACAGAAAAGAGATTGTACCATGGCGTGGTTTTTATGGGAAATGCTTTGCACAGGTAATAAGAAGAGAGGCAGATCAGCGCAAAGAACATATTCAGCGGCAGGTCGCACAACAGGAACGCAGCCCATTGATTTTTATACTGAAAGATAAACGGGATCTCAATGAGCAGTCCGACCGAGAGCCAGATAATGAGATAAAGGGCGAGCGTCCGCCTGTTGGAAAGAATCGGATGCACGGTTAGTTCTTGATCTCGACACCACCCATAACCGCAGTTCCTTTAATAACGAGCCGCTTCGTACTCTCTTTCGGAGGGCGTGTGCCATCCTCAAAGCCGCCCAGGAACGGAAACCCTTCAATAATGACAATCCAGTCATCCGGCACGCGCATCTCGATGCCGCCCATAATGGCAGTGATATCAATGACCGCTTCTTCTTTAATGGAGGCGTCCCGTAAATCTATTTCAAGCCCTCCCATGATCGCGGTCAGTTCGCCGCCTTTAAAATTCTGTGAACTGTTCGAACGCTTCGAACCACCGACTACGGCGATCGCGTTTATTCGGTCATTCGCATCGCTGCTCCCGGTAAAGGGAGGTGCGGCGATGCCCCGTCGTATCAACGTACTCTTGACGATCATCATGCCTCCGATAAAGACAAGAATGAGAGGCCAATAATCCCACAAATTAAAATTGATAAAATATAGCCGGTCCAGAAGCATCGCAGCACCCGCGAATGTCAGAATGATACCCCAGACTCGCCCTGAACCGTTTTGGCTCTGAACAAGATAGGATATCCCGATAACGATCAGGATGGCGGGCCAAAACCGAATGTAGTCATGCGGATCGATGATATCCAGATTCCCGAGCATGAACAGGACGCCGAGGATAATGATCCCCAATCCAATGATCAAGCGCGGGGCGATGAAGGAGTGTGGTCTAGTTTCCATGACAATGGCCCTTTGCAAATCCAACGGGTGAGGGAGAAGTTGATTTCCAGAGCATGCTGATGCCAACTCCGATAAGCAGAATTGGCCATGAGTTGTGATAATCTAATCCGAACAAATGCAATTCTGAAATGAGCAGCCATGATCCGATAAAAAGTGTCGAACAGGCTTTTCGGTACTCCCAGGACAATTCTGCGTCCAGGAGTTTTCCTAATCCGACCGCGATGATAATGACCGGCCAGTAATGCCACACTTGAACATCACTGATAATATCGAACTTATCTAACATCAAAGCAACGCCGGCGATAAGCAGAAAAATACCAACACCAAGGTGGCCGTAAGAATGTCGTTTATCGTGTTCCATAAATCTCTCCAGTGTATTAATGATCTGTTTCATGATACACGGAAATCCCCAGGAGGTTACAGCGATTTCGGCGAGCAGAGAAGAGAAATCGGTAGGTGGCGGGAAGAACTCGATATTCCTTCGCGTGATGAACTGCCTCCCATTTTCTTCCCCGGGAATTGAGATCATTTATTCCGGCGCCGGCATTCCAAACCGGTCCCACTCTTCGCGGGACGGTCCATAAATCCCGGGGACGGGAAGTCCCGCCTGACGCATCAGGACGGTCATTTGAGCACGATGATGGATCTGATGTTTGACGAGACTGTGTAAGGTGGCGCTCCGCGTCCAACGCTCTCCATACATTTGTATGGTTTCTTTCAGCATGAGGTCATTCCAATTATGTTTGACTTCGGCGGCGATCGATGCACCCGCTTTTTCGTATGCATCAGCAATAACGGATGCGCTGATTGGTTCGGGCGCGTTTTCGGGCGGTGAGATAATGTTCAATCCGGCTTTCCCTCCCATCTCTCCCAGGGTGAGAACAATATGCCATGCCAGGCGGCCAAGGGAACGGCCTTCGGGAGACACCTTCTGATGAAGAGAGACATCAGAAAGATTTTTAAATACGTTCAGTGTCGATTTGTTCTCATAATCCCAGTCGGTTAAAAAATCAATAATGGTGTGATACATAAATCCTCCAGAACAGTATTACGAAAAAGTTAAACCGATTTTTTTCAATTCATTTATCATATGGACGTGAATCGGAATTCCATTCTTCAAATTCTCCAGACGCGCCTGCCAGCTTCTATCGCCGGGGAGAGTGATTTGAATATCCGGATCCGTTTCACGAAGCCAGAGAGCATATTGTTCGATCTTGGTCCCTAATGCTTCAAGGGAGCTGAATGCACTGACCTCGAGCGCGAGAAACAGTTTGGTCGTCCCGGGATTGAGCGCGCCGCGTTCAATCTGGAGAATTTCATGTGAGAGCTTGCTTCCTGCAAAGGCTCCCGTCAGAAGTTCCATCATGATGGCGAGTCCTGCACCTTTATGGCCGCCAAAGGGGAGCAGCCGATGGCTTCTCAATATTTTATTCGGATCAGTCGTCGATCTTCCTTCGGAATCCAGTCCCCATCCCAATGGAACTTCTTTCTCTTCGCGTGCATACGTTGCAATTTTTCCATGGGCCGCCTGACTCATGGCAATATCAAGAACAACCGGATTGCCTCCCGGGCGGGGGATGCCGATACCAAGAGGATTATTCCCTAATAATGGTTTGGTCGAATTTCCACTGAGGGTATTGGGGATTGCATTGGTAGTGCAGATTCCGACCGTACCAGCCTGCGCTGCTCTGCACACGTACGCAAATGCACGTCCCCAGTGAGTCATATTGGTTGCGAGACATGCACCGATGCCGAATTCTTTCGCACGTTCAACGGAGATGTTCATTGCATGGAGCGACACAAACCGGCCCGGACCATTGTCGCCGTCAATCACACAGGCCGCTTTTTGCTCTTTGAGTATTCTGATGTGCGGGTTCGCTGTTGCTTTCCCGGACTGAATACCGGTCACTAACGCGGGCAGCATGTGAATCCCATGCGAGGGAACTCCCATGAGATCGGATTCTGTCATGATCTCCGCTTCGACCCGTGCGATGGAAGATGGAACACCGATGGATTGAAGCAATCCAGCAACCTGCGTGATCAGCGTCTCGAGGTCAATGCGGATGAAATCACTCATGCGAAGCCCTATGCCGGTCAATCCAATTGCCCCAGGGAATAAATATCCACATCGATAATGCCAGCCAGCCAACAGGACCCGCATCTGCAGGCGGCGGAGCGATGATGTTGGAGATGTAGCTGACCGCAAGGAAGATGACAAGTGTCCATAACGCAATAACTCCCGTCTTGTCTTTGGCAGTGGTGGAACGGAGGTACAATACGAAGCCGGCGATAAACAGGAGTGACTCGATGACGATGGTTGCGACCGTCGAATTCCACAATCCCAATCCAACGTAAAATGAAGAACCGGGTGCAAGCGGTAAATCGGGAACATGAGAAATGAAATCCAGCAGCCAGTGGCTCAATACGACGCACCCCAGAATGACCGCATGGCGTCTGTTTTTATGGAGGAGATAATATGCGCTGCCGATGAGTCCGGACCATAATAAGGAAGTCAACAGACTGTGCGAAACGGGATAATCGTACAACTCAAGGCGCAGGAATGGAATGACATGGGGATTGATACGGACATGTTCTATCCCTGCAAGAATGAGCAGCGGCCAGAGTAAATCGAGAAATTGAGCGGCAAAGAACAGGGTCCCGAGTTTTATCCGGGGTGCTGCTTTCTTTGCGCCGAGTCCGACAGCAAAGTGGCCGATAAACATATTGATTCCTTTCAAAATGTTTATATGGTGTCTGGCATCTTAAAGAAATGAAACGTCAATGAATAATATCCGGTGTTCTAATGCCACCTCTAAAAAGGAATCTTGTGTTTTTTACAATTGCTTATCAAATAAGGCAGTAGTACTCGTTTCCATTTGTAATCTCGTACTGGAAACACACAATATTAATTAATGGAAACGGCACTAAAATTTTAAAATTCCAAACATCTGTCCTGCGACGAAATACAAAATTCCAATCGTAAGAATCCAGCCAAGGATATCCAGCATAAATCCGTTACGGATCATATCCTTGAGTTTGACATAACCGGTGCCGTACACCAGTGCATTCGGCGGAGTGGCGACGGGGAGCATAAACGCCATCGAAGCAGCGACGGCTGTTGCGACCGCCAGTGTGATGGGATTTTCGCCGGTCGAAAGTGCAATCGAAATGACGATGGGCACAATCATACCGGTGACCGCCGTATTTGACGTGACCTCGGTAAGAAAATCGACAAGAAATACCACGGCGATCATCATAACGAATGTCGACGGCGTGCCGAGGACGCTCACGAATGAGGTGGCGATCCAGGCGGCGAGTCCCGTCTTGAACATTGCATCGGAAAGCGCGATGCCGCCGCCAAAGAGGAGCAGCGTTCCCCAGTCTACAAATTTGGTGTCCTGCCAATCGAGAAGGAATTCTCCCTGATGAAATTTGACAGGCAAAAGAAAACAGAGGGCTCCGACGAGCAATCCGATCGAGTATTCATCGATCCACGAAATGCGTGCGGCAAGAGCCGAAGGAAGCAGCGAATCCCAGAAGGGATTCGTGATCCAGAGAATTACCGCGATCAGAAAAGCCACAATGGTCAGTTTCTCTCCCCGGCTTAAGGGTCCGAGTTGAGCCCGCTCTTTCAACAGCCGGTCTTTTCCTCCGGGAAGCGATTTGATTTCAGGTGGATTCCGTGTTATCAGAATAAACCATGCGAGCGGAATCATGAGGACCACATACGGAACACCAAATTTCATCCAATCAAGAAATGTGATCCGGTGGAATGCCGGGTCATTTGCAAAAGTCGAATTGAGAATGCCGAGTGCAATACCGTTGGGCGGCGTCCCAATGATCGTTCCAACACCCCCGATGGATGCTGCCCACGCTAATCCCAGCATCAAGGCGGTGCCATAGCGTGAATCACCCGGCTTTAAATTCAAAAGCCGCAGGATGCCCACACCAAGAGGAAGCATCATGGCCGTTGTTGCGGTATTTGAAATCCACATGGAAAGAAAGGCACTGACCGACATCATCCCGAATAAAATGGAGCGCGTACTGTTTGCCAGCTTCCCCCGGGTCAGGATCCAGAGTGTAAGCCGGCGGTCCAGCCCCCACTTCTGCATCGCCGCAGCGATGAGAAATCCGCCGAGAAATAAATAGATGACCGGATTCGCATAGCTCAGCAGAACGTTTTTTATTGTAAATTCGTAGGGCGTTTTTCCCGCCATCCCAACCACATGGAGAAACGGAAGCACAATGGCGGGCATGAGCGCGGTGATGGGCAGGGGGATCGCTTCGCTGACCCACCAAATGACCATCAACAGAAGCAGAGCGAAGACCGATTGAATGGACGCTGCAAGTTCAATTGGTTGTAACGAGGTGGTTTGTGTCCGGAGAAGCGTTGCCGCAATATCGGAAAATGGAGCAAACGTCGGAAGTGCAAGTATGAGAACGAAGAGACAGAGACCAAGGAGAAAACCAAAGGACTTGAATGTGATAGTTCTCATTCGCAGAATATGCCGGTGTCTAAGATTGACCTGCTAAATCTTGTGGTGTGTCAATATCGTATACACCGAGGGGAAAATCAACTGTTCTGACAATATCCGCGTAACGGTGAAGGATCGGCTTTGCCCCTTGATCCCCCTGGAGGGCGAGCAATTCCGGAAAAATGCTTCTATCGTACAATGCGGGAATGCCGACGGTGTCTCCATAACGGCATGCGATAATTTTATTTCCGGTCGCGATGTAGGTTCCGATGATCTGATCCAGTAATGCCGGAGTTATTTCGGGCTGATCGCATGGAATCATCAACACCGCATCGGCACTTTCCGGCAATGAGAGGATACCGGCACGGATTGATGTACTGAGCCCTTCTTTCCAGAGTGAGTTTTCAACGAGGGTCATCTTCAAGTCTTCAATGTCTTCTTTGATAAGTGCCGCCTGCGAACCGAGGACGACAACCACCGTCTGGGCCTTGGACTGCAACGCAATTTCACAGATGGAACGGAGAAGAGGTTTGCCCCTGTAGGGAATGCGCTGTTTTGGAATGCCGAGCCTGGTAGAAGCCCCGGCGGCGAGAACCAGGAGGGCGATGTGCGGCGAATGAGGCATAAAAAAATAAACCGCCAGGCAGGCATGATCGGAAAAGATCAGGTCTGCCCGGCGGTTCAATAATTATTTCTTCTTATCCAGTATTTTTTCCATCTCGTCAATAACGCGGTTCATTTTATTCATTGTCAGCTCGAACGGTTCAGACGTGGTCATATCCACGCCTGCTTTTTTCAGCAGTGCAATGGGATAGTCGGAGCCGCCGGAAGAAAGGAACTGAAGATACTTCTTTGTAGATGCCTGATCGCCGGCAATCGTTCGTTCTGATAATGCTGCCGAAGCGGTAAAGGATGTTGCGTATTGATACACATAGAAGTTGTAATAAAAATGCGGGATGTACATCCACTCGGCTTTTATTTCGTCGTCAACGATACAGACGTTCTTGTCATGCCCGTAGTATTTTTTAACTATTTCCTCGTAGACTTTATTCAATACATCGCCGGTCAGCGGCTCGCCCTTTTCCGCCATTTCGTGAATGCGCAGTTCAAACTCCGCGAACTGTGTCTGCCGGAAGACGGTGCCCTTGATGTTCTCGATGTAGCTGCCGAGCAGCGAGAGCCGGGCATTGTCATCTTTAATCTGTTTCAGCATATAGTCAATCAACAGCGCTTCGTTAAACGTGGAGGCAACTTCCGCGACAAAGATCGGATATTGCGACGTGGCATACGGTTGATTTTTATTGGACAGATAGCTTTGCATCGAATGTCCGAATTCATGTGCAACGGTGCTCATATCATCGTACTTGCCGTTGTAATTCAATAACATGTACGGATGTACATCGTAGGCAGATCCGTTGGAATACGCGCCCGATCGTTTGCCTTCAGTCGGATATACGTCCAGCCAGCGTTCCGCAAAGCCCTTTTTAAGCACATCGGTATAATCCGATCCCAGCGGCTTCAATGCTGCAAGAATATGCTGTTGCGCTTCTTCGTACGTGTAATGGAGATCAACATCTTTTAACAACGGTGCATAGAGGTCGTAATAATGAAGCTGATCGACACCCAGAATTCTTTGCCGCAGTTTTAAATAGCGATGGAACGTGCTCAGGTTCTTATTGACGTTATCGACGAGACTCTGATAAACCTGGATGGGGATGTTGTTGGCATCGAGAGCACTTTCAAGACATGAGTTGTACTTCCTGGCGTTCTTGGAGAAGAGATCGGTCTTGACCTGCGCATTCAGGAGTGTTCCGGAGGTTCGGCGAAAATCATTCAACTTGCCCATGAAGGCGGCAAAAACCTTCTTACGGTCCTCACGGTTTGCAGAGGTTCGCTGGAGAGCAAATCCTGCCGCATCCAATTTGACGGTCTTCCCGTCGCTTAATGTCACTTCCGGATAGGGAAAATCTGCATTGGCGAAGATGCTGTGAATATTGTAAGGTTCGCCCGACATTAACCCGGCATCGGCAATAATCTTTTCCTCGCCTTCGGTTCCCGTGTGCGCCTTGCGGCGAAGAATGTCATCCAGATAATGTTTATAGATCTCAAGTTTCTTCTCGCTTTTAATGAACCCCTGTACTTTCGCCGGGTCGATCTTGAGGATTTCCGGTTCGATAAATGCCGCCTCTGCACTGAACGAAGCTCCAAGCTGACTCATTTCCTGCTGCATGCCAAGATAGGATTGGATTTTGGTATCCTGATCCAGACTCATACTGGCGTATGAATAAAGGCGGTCAAATTCTTTTCTGAGTTCGGTGACGAGATTGAGACATCCCGCCAGCTGCTGGGCAGACGTGCCCAGGGTTCCTTTATACTTTTTTAATGCAGGAATTGAAGCATCCCGCTCGGTCGCCGGATTCGCTTCTGTCAACCGCTGTTTGGCTTCCTTCCACGCGGCGTCTGATGGATAGAGATCCGTCAGATTCCATTTATACTGGTCGGCTATTTTACTGCGATCGCGTTCCTGCGCCTGAGAAGGGTCCTGGGTGAAAAGCGCCAGGCTGAAAAGCGGCAGCGCGAATTTTGTCAATGGATGCATATCGTCACCTTGAATTTGTTGGAACATAATGAATGAGTACCTCACGACGATGTTGTATGTTTGTGGGTTTCAATGTACGCCAAGGAAAGGATGGAGGCAACAATCCATGGCGCTTTATTTTTAAAAATGTGACGAATGGTGTGCACGCTCAGGACGCGGGAGCGGATCACCCGACCTGCCGTGATTCTGCAAAAAAGATTAATAACAATTGAAGGAGACGTGAAGTTCCATCCAGCGCACAACGGACTTACTGTTAATTAAGGAAATATGTTAATATTAGTTAATAACTATTGACAAATAGAAATATTGTCTTATATTATAATGTAGTAATAGTAAATGACAGTAATAATTAAACTATTCTCTGCGCAGAAGAAAGAAATAGCGGTTGTGAGGAAGATTGAAGCCATTGTCCGTTCCGAGAGACTTGATGCTCTTCGAAAAGCGTTTCTCGAAGCCGGAATCAATAAAATGACGGTCACGGAAGTCCGGGAATATGGCAATGCAGCAGCTCATACGGAAATTTATCGAAGCGACGCGTTCTCTGTCGATTCACTTGCAAAAGTAAAGGTGGAAACCATCGTTCCTCAGAATATGGTGCCTATCGTGATTGCTCTCCTGAAGACGAAAGGACAAACAGGAAACAGTGAGGAAGAAAAAATACTTATTTCATCGGTCAATGATGTCGGCCGGGCATCACCATAGAAGAGGGATCATCTGTTTGAGGGATGAAGAGCTGTGCACATCGTTCGTTTAACGGACTCGTTATCGAAAGGCTATTCGTGAAGAATTTTACAATGATTATGGTGTCATTTATTGCAATTAGTTTTTCTACCGGAATTCGTGCGGCCCAACTTCCTGGTCCACCCATTCGATGTTGACGGGCGTTTACAGTCAACCGAGCATACTTGGATTTTCCACAATCAACAATAATTCAAATGTCTATTAATAAAAAAATGGAATAACGATATGAAATCGATACAAATAATCATCTTCACTATGCTGACAATATTCATCATCACCAGTTCGATTGCCGTTGCAACGCCCTCAACAATCATCTGGATCCCCTCAGTGGATTTCCAGGCGTATAAATCGTTCCATCTGGGCATAGATAATTACGCTTACGACTTTAAAAACGGAAAAGCGTACAGCGGGACAGCGTTCCCGACAGATCTCGGCCTCACGGTCGGAGTGCTGCCCTCTTCAACTGTTCAGGCGGAAATCGGCGTCGATTATTTTACGCCTCTCTGGTCGCCTTTCTCTTTGAATGCAAAGATAGGTGTTCCAGAAGGAGCAATCAGTGACTGGTCCCCCGCACTCGCTGTTGGAGGGTTTGGTTTCGGGTTCTCGAAAAACGTGACGGATTATAATATTGTCTATGGAATTGCCGGCAAGACATTTCCAGTGATTGGACGAATTGAAGTAGGGTACTTTTCCGGAAACGATAAACTGCTGGTCGATCTTTCCTCAGGAAGCGCGGATAACTCGGGGATTCTTCTTTCATGGGATAGAATGATTCCGGAAATAAGCGAAAATCTCTGGCTTGCGGTCGACTATCAAGGCGGGAAGAGCAGCTTTGGTGCGCTCAGCTACGGTGTTGCCTGGTCATTTTCAAAAAACGTAAGCGTCATCTTTGCGCGGGATGTGTTCAATGCCGATATCCCAAGCGTGTTTACGATGCAATTGGATATCAATATTTAATAATCGGATTACCATAAATACAAAGAGGACTCGTATGAAAAAAATTGAAGCAATTATCCGGCCGCATAAGCTGGAGGATATCCGCGAAGCACTTCTGGAATCCGGTATCCAGGGCATGACCATATCAGAAGTGCAGGGATTCGGAAGACAAAAAGGCCACGCGGAAACCTACCGCGGTGCGGAATACAAAATAGAATTTCTTCCAAAGATTAAGCTGGAAGTTGTGGTGACCGAAAGTCAAGTGCAGGTCGTCGTGGGTATTATCATAAAAAAAGGGCAAACCGGAAAAGTTGGAGATGGAAAGATTTTCATTTCCACTATTGATGAAGCCATTCGGATTCGCACGGAAGAATCCGGTGACTCTGTTGTCAAATAGATTGCCGGAAAAACAGAAAGCAGGTTGTCACGAATATCAATAAATACTCACGACACTAACAAAGGAAATTACTTATGAGATATCTCATGAACTACAGAACACATCTGCTGCTCGGTGCGTTCGTCTTGATGCTTCTCGGCGGATCATCGCTCGCGTACGGAGGCGATACACCGGATCCCAATGGCGGGAATACCGGAACGATCTCCGATATTCCTGCTGCAAAACCGGGTGAACCGACCTTAACCGAAATTGGGAATGCGGTCGGTCATAATCGTGTTGCTATTAATTTCATGTGGACCTTGATTACCGGGTTTCTCGTCATGTTTATGCAAGCCGGCTTTGCCATGGTGGAATCGGGCCTCACGCGCGCCAAAAATGCCTCCCATACAATGGCCATGAATTTTATGGTTTATCCTCTCGGGATGTTGGGTTTCTATTTATGCGGTTTCGCATTTATGTTTGGCGGAGTGGGTGCGATCGGAACATTAGGCGGTTATTCTGGCCTGAACCATGAACTCACTATTACGCTGTTTGGAAAGCCATTTGGTCTTCTTGGGTTCAAAGGATTTTTACTCCAGGGCGTCAGTTATGATGCTGCAGCGTTTGCGCTGTTCTTGTTCCAAATGGTGTTTATGGATACGACAGCGACAATTCCGACGGGTGCCGCGGCTGAACGATGGAGATTTTCTGCGTTCATGATTTATGGATTCTTCATAGGCACGGTCATGTATCCAGTTTTTGGAAACTGGGTATGGGGAGGCGGATGGCTCTCGCAGCTGGGTGTAAACTTCGGTCTTGGACATGGACACTTGGATTTCGCAGGTTCGTCTGTTGTTCACCTGCAAGGCGGAGTGATTGCGCTGATATTTGCCTGGCTTATTGGCCCGAGGTATGGGAAATACAATAAGGATGGCAGTATCAACCCGATACCGGCACATAACATTCCGATGGCAATTGTTGGCACATTCATTCTTGCGTTTGGTTGGTTCGGTTTTAACGCCGGTTCGACGCTCGCAGGAACAGATCTTCGTATCGCCGTTGTTGCGGTGAATACCATGCTGGCAGGTTCTGCCGGGGGTATCATGGCAACAGTATGGGTGTGGCTGGTTCGCGGTAACAAACCCGATCCCTCCATGATGGCTAATGGCCTCTTAGCAGGTTTAGTGGCGATCACGGCGCCCTGTGCATTTGTAACTGCTGGTGGTGCGGTAATTATTGGTTTGGTCGCCGGTATTCTGGTTGTCGAATCTGTCTATTTCTGGGATAAACGAAAAATTGATGATCCGGTCGGAGCGATCTCGGTGCATGGAATGAATGGTGCCTGGGGGTGTCTTGCGCTTGGTCTCTTTGCCGATGGTACGTATGGCGACGGCTTGAATGGCGTTGCTGGAAATGTAACAGGGTTATTCTATGGCGGAGGATTAAATCAATTCTTTGCCGAATTAACCGGTGTTCTCACAGCGATCATTGTTGTCAGTATACTTTCATTCATCGTATATAAAATTATTGACATCCTTGTCGGCAATCGTATCGAATTGGAATCGGAAATAGAAGGTTTGGATATTCCAGAAATGGGAGTTCCGGGGTATAGTGGTGTGGTGTTGGATAAACGTTCGGAAGATCCTCAGCCGAGATGATGATAAATATATTTTGCCGCTCTGGCGCGTGTCCTCATTCGGACACGCCTGCCAGGGAGGCGTGAACCTTGTTTAAACTTTTATAGGAAATAAAACATGACAAATACTTTTATCACACTCTCCGGTTTCATCGTCGGCGGATCTATCGGACTGGCATTTGGTGCAGTTCAAAATTTCGCTCTTCACCGTAATGAAAAACGGCAGAAAGATGGACAACTCAAAAGCGGGTGGATGGTGATGCCGGGATCCATGAGCCGCGTGGCATTTTTAATGG
>Ga0105104_10002479_pt1 | contig 13477 bp, 6 predicted proteins | sample PPLLaktember2015_3_FD_87034 | JGI IMG/M metagenome (GOLD analysis project Ga0105104, IMG submission 87034) | Freshwater sediment microbial communities from Prairie Pothole Lake near Jamestown, North Dakota, USA - PPLs Lake P7 Core (6) Depth... | ecosystem: Environmental > Aquatic > Freshwater >...
GCCTTGACAGTGCAGCTTGCTATCGTCATATCGATAATCGTGAAATTAACATCGTCTTCCTCGCTGTTAACGTCTTCGGTCAGGGCCTGGTTGGCGTCATAAAGCCAGTCCTTCGCAAAACCGCCCATTTCGCCTTCGCCTACGAGCAGCGTCCAGTCATCCTCAAACATCGGCGGATTCCAGTCTGTGCTGGCGACCCATGCGGTCATGCCGATTCCATAATTATCAAGAAATTCTTTTAGGGGGTTGCCGTAGTTTGTAATCGTGCCCTGAAGCAAAGCATCGCCTGAGCTGGATTGGAACCCCCATTCAGTCATTATTACAGGGTGGACGGTCGCGGCGGTGGTAATTTGATTTGTGTACCATGACCGGCTGCCTCCGAGCCAGTGGCCCGGATAGATATGGGAGGTGTAAGCGATATTTTCCCCGTCAACAGGATATGCCGCCGTCGGCCCGATAATCTGACAGTAGCTTGGACTTCCGATAAGTAAGATAGTGTTGGGGGCATAAGTTCGCACCAGGTCAACCCATCTCTGCATATCCTCTCGAACGCTAAGCCATCTCTCTAATTCCGTATCGCCGGCGTTAATCGGCTCATTAAACAACTCGAACATTACGTGCGTATCATTGGCGAATAACGGCGCGATATACGACCAGAATTCGGTCGTAGAATCATTGTGGTCGAAAGTATTCGCGACATAGTGCCAGTCGATGATTACATAAAGCCCCTTCTGGCCGCAGTAATCGACAACCGTCCTGAGCAGGTCGTTGAAATCATTGCTATTGGGGTCAAAAGGATGAGGCCAGCCGCCTCCTACCGCGTCGGGAGGAACAACCGGAATCCTGACAACCTTTGGAAACCAGCCCGGAGAACTTCCCTGGTCATCGGTTTCATCTGTTATCCGGTTAATCATCGCCAGTGCGCCGCCCTGCCAGTCCTGAAGAAATCCTAAATCTATTAGAGAAATGCCCTTCAAGACCATAGTTACGCCGTTGGGGTCTTTAAGGCGATTGCCGGCCACGTGTAAACGTGCGGGATTTGACGATAGAACAGGAGGGGTAGCATCTACTATCTGCACGTTATCAAAGTAGAAATGTCCGACGCCGTCGCCGCCCTCTATTGAGAAGACGATCTGGAACCAGCCGGAACCTGTTATGTCATAATCTGAAATATCAAGGGTGTAGGTCTTGGTTATATCACCTGACCATGGGCCCCAGTCCAAAGTGCTGTCTTCACCGGTGTCTTTGTTTATTGCCGTGGCAGTATCATATTGTGTCCAGCCGGAAGGACCACCGCTATTTAACGCGATTAAACCGCCGACTTTGGTCCAGCCGGACCATTCCGAAGCGACCATTGTCAAGTCAAAGGTCAATAGCTTGTTTTCAACGCTCGCCGGAACTATGGATGCGTACCATATAAGGCAGAAATAGCCGCCGTTGGTCGTTACTTGCAACGAGCCGCTGTCCCTGGTGGCTCCGATTGTGCTCGCAGCAAGAACGGTAGAACCTTCCCATGCCTCGGCCCAGCCATCCAGGCTGCCTTCAAAGTTGCCTATCACGGTTGCGTATCCGGTTGAAGCGAAACCTAAAATCAGGATAAGACACACGATTGCCGCCTTATAGGACTTTGCGCACATACTTTTGGCGGAACGCCCGGGGCGAAACGTTCTTTTTGTCATCTGATTCATTACTGTAACCTCCAAATAAAGGGCTTTTTCTAAAGAAACACACGCAGGAAGGCCGTTACCTCGCTGTAACGGCCTCTGCGTAATCGTGTCATCGTATCGGCAAATTGCCGGCCCCGGTGAAGCTAAAAATCGATTTCCTATGGCAAATTAAGGTCAGCATCCTCGCTGAATTCGTTGAAACTCATAGCAAAATTGACCGCCCCCGACGTAACGGCTAAGGTGGCGTTTTTAATCGTTATGTTAAAGGTGCATTTGTCGAGGTCGAATTTGCCGTTGGCTATACCGCCCTCGTCGAGCGCGATATTGGAGCATTTGTATGCCTTTCTGACCGCGCTTGTCGAGACCATGCTGCCTGCGGGGATAACAAACGTCTGTTCGCCCCATGTTAGAGTTACATCCTCATTGACAAGGTTGGTATCGGCGACCGCTTCGACCGCCAACTCGCCTTTGACTGTGAACGATTCTGCCAGCGGGGTTACATTTGTCTTGGCCTTGGCGCTTTTGATGCGCAGCTCGTCAAGGTAGGTTCTCATCAGGCGGATAGGAATCCGTTTGTTGGCGCGGTTGACTATCGCCTCATTGGCGTCGCCGCTCAAAGCGTAGCTACCAAGCGTAATATTGAGTTGCAGCGGACAGCCCAAGCCGGTCAGGTCGGTATTCTTGGTCTTGATAGAGAAGGTCTTTTTGGTGAAGTCGATTGTCAGCGCGGTAATCGCCCCGGGGGCGCCCGAAACAAGTTTATGTGTATACTTGAATTTACCGTTTATCACCTGCGCTGCGCTGAAGGCGACCGACTCCTCGTAAATCATCTCGTCATCGGTCAGCGATATGATATTGACGTCTATCGCGGTTATGCCGTTGAAATCGGAAGTTGTTTGGGCAAACGTGCCTGAGGCAGTGATAGAATCCAGCCCCTGCGTCACGCCCGCCTTGACGGCGCATTTGGCGATTGTCATCGCGATTTCCTGCGTTTCTTCATCATCGCTTTCAATAGCAGCGCCGCCGGTCAATGCCCAGGTCGAGAAGTGGTTTACCTGCACTGTTATTGTGTTGTTGTCTTTATCGACCGTGAAGCTCTCGACTTTTGTCCATGAGCTGGTTGTTGTTGAATAGTAAGCCGGAGATATGTCGTCTTCTGTGAGTCCTTCCTCGGCGAGGTCTGCGTCTAAGTAGGCGAAGGTGATAAGCACGTTGGTATTGAAGTTATCGGAAATCTGGTTTCCGGTTGCCTGCTCGGAAATCGAAATCGCGTAGCCCCAGCCGACCGGTTTATCTGTGGCGGTCCTCTCTAACTCATCGACCATAGGCGTGAAAGATATCGCCACGTTGTCGTCGGCGGGTATAGCGCCTCCGGGAATCTCAATGCGTGTGCCGTCCTCAAGGGTGCTGTTCCATCCGACGTTGGGGTCGAAAACTGCCGAAACCGCCGACGGCAGCTCTCTGCTGGCCTGTATCACTTCGATATTGGCAGTATTGGAAGAAGAGCTTACCGTAACATTTACGGGTATCTGCGACTTGAAGAAGGTCTGTTCTTCTCTGGGGCGATACATCGCCTCAAGGTGCCAAATCGTGCCGCTTGCGACGTTCAACTGGAAGAGACCATCCTCATCGGTTCCGGTGCTTGTATGCTGTCCGTTGTCCGACCAGGCGTTGACCCAGGCGTATTCGCAGAGCACTTCGTTATCGGTGTCGTCCACGTAGAATACGTTTCCGCTAATCGACGCGTCGCTTTGTTTGTATTGCAGATTTACTGTAACGGTCTGGCCGGTTGTGGGCGTTACCGTCTCGAAATCTGGCTGTATATAACCCCACTCTGCGGGGGCGTTTGAGCCGACTTCATACTGCCTGCCTGAAGGCACGTTAATTGTGAAGGTAGCGTCGGGCTCCTGTGCCTGGCTGCCGTTATTTATCATTGAGCCGGGGGTGCCGTCGCCCTCGCTGTGTGCCCAGACCCAGGCGTGGTTCATAGGATTGCCGTTGGGGTCTAATATCTGGCCTGTAATTGTGGCGTCGGCGCCCATCAGAACAAAGTCAAAGGTTTCGGTTTCGCCGGAAGAAAGTATGACCTTTGAATCCGGCGGAGGATTATTTATGTAGCCGGCAGACCTTATCCAGTAGCCCAGGTTCCACTCGCCCGCGGCCACTCTCAACTGGAAAGAGCCGTCCGTAGAATTGATTGGTGCTGACTGCCAGACGCCGCCCATCTTCTGCATAGCGAATACCTCGCCCAGAAGACCCGTTGCCGGGCTTGTCTTTTCGGCGTCGGTATAGAATGTTCCCATTATAACCGAGTTGTTGCTCATCAGCGTCATGCTGAGTTCGACTTCCGAATCAGCCAGGGTAACTTCCTGCTCGCCGGATAGTGTGTAACCACTGTTAGGAGGCAGGAAGACGCCGATGATATATGTTCCGGCCGGCAGCTTAATGGTCGCCTGGCCGTTGCTTACCGGGCTTCCCGCCACCGGCTGCATCGAAAACTGTCCTTCACGGGCATAAGCCCATCCGTTGTCGATATCAGTCAGCAGTGCGCCGCCGCTGTCAAACAGGGATATTTCCACGCTGCCTCCCGCCTGCTGAAGCTGGAAGTTAACCCCGACAACAATCTGGTTGTCGGCCACCACTATCGAACGCGGGGGCTGGCCGGAAATGTAATCAGAAGTATAAGGCGCTTCGGCGACAACATCCCAGGTTCCCGCAAGCAGAGACAAGCGGTAATTACCCAGGTCGTCGGTTGTAGCGTCTGCCCAGCCGCCCTGACGCTGCCAGGCGTTGACACGGACACCCGCTATTGGTGAGCCGTCGCTGCTTCGCGTTACCTGGCCCTGGATGCCGGAATTTTTGGTTACGAGCTGGATATCGCCGAGATTGACGGTCTGGTCGTCGTTGACAGTGACCGGATTAAGCCGCGGGCTTGTCCAGTATGGATATGTTCTCAGGTCAACGCCTACCCAGACGTTATACGTTCCGGCCGTCACGGCTACATTAAACTCGCCGCCTGCGCCTATAGGTGAGCCATTGCCCTTGCCTGAATCGCTCTTGATGTCTATCCAGCCGGCTCCCTGGCGGAGTATTTCACCGGCGGGGCCGATAACGCGTCCTGTAATCCTGGAAAACGCCGATTGGACAGCAAATGTTACGGTTTTGGTCTCCTCGCTGGAGTCACTGGCGAAAACGACTACTTCAGGCATGCCCGTATAAACCCACTCGGCGCCCTGTTCCTGCTGTTGCGGCGAGGGATGTATCATTACTTCCCATGTGCCCGGTGCGACGTCGAGAGTAAATGCGCCAAATTCATTGGTCTGGGTATTTGCCCAGCCGTCGGAGCCGCGTTTCCAGCAGTTTACCTGGACGCCGCCGACCGGCTCGCCGCCTAAAAGCTGAACATTGCCTGTTATATGCTTTGCCGCTGTGGCATAGGTAAGGGTGCCGACATCGAGCACTACGTTGGGGTCGGTTATCACGATAACGCAGGGGTCAGGCCGTATTATGCCGGACGTTCCCCACGGTATCTCAAGCCGAATTCTGTATTCGCCGGCGTCAAGACCGCCTTTGCGGAAATGTCCGCTCTGGTCGGTCTGGGCGTGCGAAAAGAATGAATTGTCGGTTTTCTCGATGTTGACTGGCGAATTGGTCGCGACGTTGCCGTCGGGCAGCTTGACTAAGCCGACAATATTCACCATAGGCAGCTCAATTGTGCCCACGTTGACCTCGGTCGCCCCTTCCGGCATAGTTACAATCATTTCATCGGTTTCGCTGTAATTGATATAATCCTGACCAAAAGGCGGCTGCACGCGAACTCGCCACTGGCCGGTGGTAATGCCTGTGAGTGTAAAGAAGCCGTTTGGCTCGGAATTGTCCCACTTCCACCTCATATTTTCCATGGCGCCGCCGTTGACGTTGGCATTGGAAACAGGGGTTCCATCGGGCAATACGACTTGTCCGATTATTGTTCCGCCAACCTCTCTTTTGGGCGTTAAGTTGATACCGCTTGTGGTCTGGCCTACTGCCACCGAAACCAGGTCAGCCATCATCCAGTCGTTGGTATTATCATAGAATTCCTGGTCGTAGCCGGTTGCGTTAACGCTTAATTTATAAGTTCCTGAAGGCAGTCCTGTGATAGTAAAGCTGCCGTCGTTTTCAATCTGGTTTGTGCCTGATCCCCAGGGTTCGCCCGTGGCCGGTTGAGCATTTATCCATACACCGACGGTAACGGGCAGGCCCGTATCCTGGTCGAGGATTGTTCCTTCAATCTGGCCTCCCAAATCAAGGTCGAAATTTATCGCTGTCGCCGGCTCATCTACCGTCACTTCGACCGCAACTGCGCCGCCCCAGTCGATTGAATTTGGATAAAATTCCTGCGAGTATGTATCGGCGCTTGCCCGGACCCTGTATGAGCCGGCTGTAAGCCCGTTCATTGTGTAAGAACCATCGGCTTCGGTCTGTGCCCAGCCGCTCCAGGAGCCGGTCGTTAAATTTTCCGCTGAAAGCTCAGCGCCCGCGACCGGGACGTAATCGTTCAATCCGGCATCCCATCCGAAGACAAAGCCGCTGATTGAAGTGCCGCCTGCCAGCACAAAATCGATGCCGGGGGTTGTTTCTCCCACGACAACTGTTACGGGGCTGGCGTCTTTCCAGTCGGCGTCATCGTAATATTCGTCTGCATAAGGCAAAACTTCGTCCCAGCAGCTCGGGCAAGCGCGAATTTTGTAAGTGCCGCTCGCCAATCCTACTAAGGTATATGTGCCGTCTGCCTGGGTTTCAGCCTCGCCGAACCATCCCTCGCCGACATAAGCCGAAGCTTGAATTGCGATTCCCTCTATGGGCTGGCCCTGGTCGTCGAGAACTGTGCCGCTGACGGTGCCGCCGGGGCTTAAAACGAAGTTAATTCCCGAAGTTGTTTGTGTTCCTGTCAGCGTAACCCTGTCGGCCAAATTCCAGCTTGTTTTGTTGTTGTAAAAAAGTTGGCTGTAGTTGAGGCCCGTATCTTCACAATCAGTTTCGAGCCGATAATCGCCTGGAGGCAGGCCTGTCATTCGGTAAACACCCTGCGCATCGGTGAGCGCATCCGAAAACATCCCTTCCTCGTCATCGTAGTTGTCCGCAAGCACCCAGATACCAACGATAGGATCGCCTGTTGCAGCGTTGGTAACTGTTCCTGTAATCATCCCGCTGGCGGCGAGCTGGAAGTCGATGCCGCTTGTCGTCCCGGAGGTAGTAACCGTCACAGGGGTGGCTTCAAGATAAAACATCGTATCATTATAAATCTCGTTAATGTAGGGCAAGCTTGTCAGGCCGGGAAAGGCAGCGACCATATATTGTCCGGCCGGCAGGTCTGGTATTGTGTAAATACCGCTTGAATTGGTTAACACAGACGTCAATTCATCGTCATCTTCAGGCGGATATTCATATACCTGGACGGTAAGGCCCGATATCCCGGAACCTGAACCGTTGGTAACCGTTCCGCTGATTGTGCCGCAATAAGCGACAGATGTTATGGCCAGAACGATGGCCAGGATTGAACAGATTGTTATTAGCCGTGTCATGGTACTCTCTCCTTTTCTTTCATTGCAAAATAGTGGTTTTGTTTGATACATTTAAGTTTCCCCGATTACGCAAAGATATAAATGAGTGCGGGCAGCTCTTCGCTCTGCCACTTAAAACATAATAAATAATCCGGCAGGCAAGTATGAATTTGAGAAAATTACCGCTACGCTGCATATTCAGGACCGATAAAAAACGGGAATTCCGCATTGAGACGTGATATTTTTGGGGATATAAATCAGAAATGAGGTTATGTAAGTATTTTTTAAAATTAATTTATGTATTTGCATTAATTTATCGAATATGATATATTAACGCAATGAGATTAGAAGATTTGCTAAAAAAAGTTGGTGGCTTGCCATGTTTTACAACCAGATTTCTGGCTGCCGGTGAGAATCTATCGCAAATTCGCCTGCAATTGAATCGATGGGTTAAAAATGGCCGGCTAATCCGCTTAAACAAGGGTTTATATGCTTTAAGTGATCCATACAGGAAAGTCAAACCCGAGCCGTTTGCCATCGCAAATGCACTTAAGCCGCCCTCATACGTTTCGCTTCAATCGGCATTGTCCTGGTATGGGTTGATTCCGGAATTTACTCCGGCGGTAACGAGCGTTACAACGGCCAGGCCGCAGATTATTGAAACTCCCCTTGGCCGGTATGAATACAGGCATATCAGCAGGGAGTTATTTTGGGGGTATCAGCAGATTGAGTTATCTCAAAACCAGTTTTCCTTTATTGCCATGCCGGCCAAGGCCCTTCTTGATTTGCTATATTTTACCGCAGGCGGGGAAAGAACGGAGTTTCTCGAAGAATTACGACTTCAAAACCTTGAGAAACTCGACAAGGGCGACCTTAAGAGGTTTGCTGAAAAGTCAAAAAATTCCAAGCTGTTAAGGGCGGTATCGAATATTGAAAAGATTATCGATGCCGGCGAGGGTATTGAGCTATGAAAGATTATCTAAGGCAGCTTATTGGGAAAATCACGGACAATAATATGGCAAGATGCCTTGTCCGGGAATATCTTCAGGCAAGAGTGCTTGAAACGCTTCAGAATAACGGGGCTTTTGAGAACTGGGCATTTGTGGGAGGCACGGCATTGCGGTTTTTATATTCGATGCCGCGGTTTTCGGAAGATTTGGACTTTTCGCTTACCGCGGCTGGTGTTGACGATAAATTTTTAGAATTTATGAAAAAGACCCAAAGCACATTTCTGGGGGAAGGTTATTCTTTGACCATTAAGGCGAGGGAGGCGAAGGCGGTGAAGGCAGCATTTTTGAGATTCGACGGCCTGCTTTATGAAATCGGCCTGTCGCCTCTTCGGGAACAAACCCTTTCAATCAAGGTTGAAATCGATACCAATCCTCCGGCAGGCGCCAAGCTGGAAACGAGTATTGTCCGAAGGCATTGCATGCTGAACCTGCTGCATTATGACAAAAGCTCTCTGCTGGCGGGTAAGCTGCATGCGCTTTTGAGCCGCAGATACGTTAAAGGCAGGGATATTTATGATTTGATGTGGTATTTATCAGACAGGACGTGGCCTGAGCCGAATATTGAACTTTTGAACAATGCTCTCAAACAGAACAGAGGTGAAAGGATTGAAATTACCGCTGATAGCTGGAGAACAGAAACGGCCAGGCGGATTTCAGAATATGACTGGGAAAGAGTGATTGCCGACGTCCGGCCTTTCATAGAAAAACAAGAAGAACTGAAACTGATGACAAAGGAAAACCTTCTCAAACTCCTCCATCCGGCCTCGCCCTTGGGGACTACTTTTTAAGTCCTTCAGGACGAAAGCCGGACGATATAGAAATCAACAACCATGTAACTGCATTTTCGCTATCACTTCAACTTACCATTGTGGCGTACCAGTGTTATCCCGAAGAATCAGGGTCTTATCGGCGACCTTGATAGTCGTTGCCGTAATCACTTCTTTGTTGTCAATCCTTGTCATGGCGCCGGTAACCGTGATTAAGGCGCCGGGCTTGAAATCGAACCCCATGCGGCTAATATATTCTTGAGGGCCGCAATGAACAGCCATCATTTTAGCGTCTCTGGTTTCGACATCGAGCTTTACCAGTGCAACATCGCTGCCTGCGGGAGTAAATTCTCCAACGCTCTTTACGGTGCATTCAATGACAGCGATTGTGTCGGGGTTGAAGCTCTCGGTGTATTCGATGCGCGGCTGATTTGCCGCCTTTTCTCCGGGCGGAACAAAGCCGAGGACTTCCCAATAGGGCTCCATTCCAAAGTTTTGATGAACCTCTCGGGCGAACTGCGGCTGCGCGAGTTTGTCGAGAGTAATCGCGTCGATGACGGCCTTTTCGAGTGTTTGCCTGTCCGCGTCAACCCTGGCTGTGATTTTATCGGGCTGAATCATCAGAGACGACCACGGCACGGCGGCGACTTTTTCTCCAATTCGCATGAAGCCGCCGAAACCGACCAGTCCATAAGCGACATTACCCTGTCTGGTATCTATGACAAGGTTTCTCAAGCCGCCAAGCTCTTCGTCTTTAAGGTTCTGGATGCTGACTTTTTTCAAGTCGCTTAATGTGCACAGGTCAGGTTTTTCCGCGGCAACGAAGGACGCCATCAAATTTTCATTTATAGAGGCGTTTTTTTCGATCTGCGCGGAATAGAAACTGTTGATTTTATCCCTGCAATCCTGACTTGCGAGCTGAGCGAGGTCTATCCTGTCGACAGCCGGAGACTGGTTAAAGCTGGTTTTCTTGATATCGAGCTTAATGCTGTCGGGTGTTACCTCTAAAGCCGTCCATGGAACCGGATGGTGCTTAGCTTGTGAGGAAATCACAACGCAGTAAACGTTTCCCTGATTCCTGTCGAAGACAAGCTCGGTAATTCTGCCGAGGGTCCTGCCGTCATTATTTTTAATGTAGGCGAACATCAATCCATTGGCGCTTTGAAGTGATTCGATTCTGCCGGTTATTTTGCCCATGCTTTCCGAAACCTGGGGTACCGGTTCTTCCTGAAAGATGTGATATGGTAACCCGTTGTAAGCCCGGACGGGCAAAACCGCCAATAGCAGAGTCGTTATTGTAACTGCAGTCAACATTGTTTTTGTTTTTCCGATGCTTTCATATTGGCAAAACATAAGAAAGCCCTTTCATTAACTGGTTAAGCAGGCCGCTTATTGGCCGGCCTGGCGGCCGGGATTATCAATAAACTGTTCTATGCTTAGCCGCTTCTGAAATCTCATTCTATATTTAATACGATTCGGCGGGAAAGACCGCTGTAAGGAGATTGCTTAATTGGTATGAGGCGAATGGTTATAGCTGAATTAGCGGTGCGGCTTTAGAAACCGGCAATATAATTGAGCCAGGGTTCTTCGACGGGGCCAAACGCGGCTGCAAACTCAGTTGCGAGGGCATATTGGCTTCTGGGACCCGGTTCGAGTTTATACAGGCCGGCGAGATAATTTTTCAGGTTTTCTTTGCGATGTTCGGACAGGAACTGAAACATCGCCTGCGCCTGGGCATAAAAGTCCTTTTGCCGTTCGGCATCGGCGGGAAGCCGGGTAATTGTCACAAATTCAGCGAGCGGGTAGAGCCGGTTGTTTTTTTGCATCTCGACAAGGCGCTGATTGCGTTTGGCTTCATTGGGGCAGGACAGGACATCTTCGAATGATGAAGCAAGTCCCTCGGAAATCCACAGCGGATACATCACATTGCGTTTTTGCAGGCCTGTGTTAAAGGCAAGCTGATGGGCGGCCTCATGCATTATTTTAGCGGTGTCGCCGGCTGTCTCCGGCGTCGAGTTTATCGCCAATAGAACGCTGCCCGGCTCGCCGGAGTCGTGTAAAACCGGATTTTGCAGCGATGGGATTTTGTCGGGTTTAACAATCGCGACTTTGTTGGTTTTTGTCGAATAGTAACTGCTCAGCCAGGACAGGTCCCGATTGTCGGCAGACATCGCGTAACTGTTGAAATTTTCGGTTTTGGCGAAGCAAATCCATTCGAGCTTGTCGGCGGGGGGGGACAAAACGAAGCCCTTGCCGGTAAAAACATTATCAAACCGCTCATAAGCAAGCTCAAGTAAAACCGCGATATTTTCGGCATCGCCGGTTTGTGCCTGATGGGTAATCTTAAAGTGGGCGGAGCTGTATTCGGCAAATTCAGATGAAAAGGGTTGAACCGCTGCATCGCCGGCACAGAGGCAGGAAGAAAATGACAAAACAATTCCTATGATAATTAATGGTCGCATTCTGATTAAACAATAATTCATATACGCAGCCGAAATAAAACACCCCTAAACATTTTGATTATAACATAAAATTTTTGAAAAATCAATAGGAATAAGCGAGTCTTTGACGTTAAGTGCTGTATTTAAAAGGGGTTAAGTTACTGGGCGATACAGGATTCGAACCTGTGACCTCACGGGTGTGATCCGTGCGTTCTAACCAGCTGAACTAATCGCCCCAGGAAACTACATTAGAACCGATTTGGCAGGTAATTGTCAAGCCCGAAGGCCGAGGTCAGTGAATCGCTTCGGTTGCCAGGAGATTGACGCGGCCTAACTTGACGCCTTTTATACTGATGAGGTTTTCGCCCATCCGGTTTATCTCGCCTACTTTTCCCCGCAGGACTATTACTTCGAGGCAATCGTGGTGGCCGAGGTGGACGTGAAGGGATGAAATTGTCTGGAGTAAATGCGAATGCTGAAGCTCGGTCAGCCGTTCCATCAGGGCGGTCGCGTGATGGTCGTAAACCAGGACTACCGCGGCGACCGCTTCGGCCTTGTCGTCGCTTAAACGTTTGCTGCTTAATTGCTGGCGTATCAAGTCCCGTATTGCTTCCGACCTGCTTTGATAACCCTTTTCGGCAATCAAATTGTCAAATTCACTGAGCAATTCCTTTTCAAGCGAAACGCCAACCCGCTCAATCTTTGACATATCAATCCCTCTTTATAACGTAAACCGCCTGTTCGGCCAGCAGGTTTGGCGCGAATTTAACCGGCCTTGCGCTGAAGGCGATTTTGTTTTCGATTTTGACTCCAAGCTTCGCGCAAAACCGGTCAAAATCCTTCAGCGTAAAAAAGTGCAGGTTCGGCGAATTATACCATTCGAAGGGCAGTTGGCCTGTAACGGGGGCTTTGCCCAGAATCGCCATTTGCAGCCGGCATCGCCAGTGGGCGAAATTCGGGAAACTGACAATTACCTTTTTGCCGATACGCAGCAGTTCGAGAAACACCTTTTCGGGATTTTTCAGCGTCTGCACCGTCTGCGACAATAACACGTAGTCGAAACATTTGTCGCTGTAGAATTGAAGTCCCTGCTCGACATCCTGCTGGATGACCGGAATCCCCCGGCAGACGCAGTCGAGGACGAATTCCTGCTCAAGCTCGATGCCTTCGCCTTTTATATTTTTATCCCGCAGGAGATTTGTCAAAAGCTCGCCCTGGCCGCAGCCGACGTCCAGGACGCTGCTTTCCGGCTCAATCAGAGATTCTATCAAAGCGTAATCCACGCGTGTGCGGTGCGGCTGTTCGATAGAGCTGGATTCGCGGCCTCGCTGCGCGTAACACGAACAGGATTTCAGGTTTTGCGGGTCGTAAGTCGCCTTCAAAAAGCAGCAGATGAAGCCACCGAGCACGTCCGACTCAAGTAAAAAGGCGTCGTGGCCTGAAGGCGAGGCGACGTCGCAATAGCTAACATCTTTGCGGTCTTCGGCCAGGGCATCGACTATCGCCCTGGATTGCGCGGGCGTGAAAAGCCAGTCGCTGGAAAAGCTGACCACGAAAAACCTGCTCCTGGTGTTTGCGAAGGCGTCCTTCAATGAGCCGTAGTCTTTGGTCAGGTCGAAATAATCCGACGCCTTTGTGATGTAAAGGTAGCTGTTGGCGTCGAAACGCTCGACGAAGCTCTGGCCCTGGTAGTCGAGGTAGGTCTCAACCGCGAATTCCGAATTGAAATCGTATTTGTAATCGTCGGCGGTGCGTAGTTTTCTGCCGAATTTTTCGCGCATCCCTTCTTCGGAAAGATACGTTATATGGCCAATCATTCTCGCGATACCGAGGCCTCTGCCGGGTTGGCCCGTTTCGTGGTATTGGCCGTCGGCGAAATCGGGGTCTGCGAGTATGGCGTTGCGTCCCACGGCGTCGAAAGCGACCGCCTGTGCGCTTAAGTGACTTGTGGTGGCTATCGGGATGGCTGAGCGGACAAAATCCGGGTATTCGATCGCCCACTGGAGGACCTGCATCCCGCCAATCGAGCCGCCTATGACTGCCAGCAGC
>Ga0105104_10002480_pt1 | contig 13474 bp, 10 predicted proteins | sample PPLLaktember2015_3_FD_87034 | JGI IMG/M metagenome (GOLD analysis project Ga0105104, IMG submission 87034) | Freshwater sediment microbial communities from Prairie Pothole Lake near Jamestown, North Dakota, USA - PPLs Lake P7 Core (6) Depth... | ecosystem: Environmental > Aquatic > Freshwater >...
GGCGGAAAATCAAAAACGAATCATTGATGAGCATCTACAAACCGCGCTCAGCAAACTCGATTTTGCATTTAAGATTTACCATGCGAATATTCCCCAAGGCAAATACCTGTCTAAATACGAGGATGATTATATTAAACCCGTCAGGCAATTATTGGATTTCCTGAAAACAGGAAAATGGGATATTGCCTCGTCGGCTATAACCGGTTTTATTAAACCGACCGTTTACGCCCCCAAAGACGCCCCGCCGGAACTCGGCAAGCTGATACAAAAATCGGCCAAAGAAGCGCTCGATAGCGTCGAAGGTCTCAAAGACCTCGCGATTTTGAATCCCGATTACCTCAGCAAATTTTCCGGCGCTGTCGGCCTTACGACAATGGTGATGGTCAAGCTGACTAAGCAATTCGACCAGTTCTACGCCCAGGCCAAAAAATCAATCAACTGCCTCGACTTCGCCGATCTCGAACACCACGCGCTACGCCTCCTCGCAAAAGGGGGACATTCTACTTTATCTCCGGAACCAACGGAAACCGCTCTTGAGCTGCGGAAAAAATACAAATACATATTCGTCGATGAGTGCCAGGACATCAACGGCGTCCAGCAGGCGATAATTGAAATGATTAGCTCGCCTGACAATCTTTTTACTGTTGGCGACCCCAAACAGAGCATTTACCAGTGGCGCGGCGCCAATCCCGATATATTCCTCGAACAAATCAAGCGGGCATCGGTCGAACCGAAGACGCCAGGCCTGGGCTTGCGCGTTGATCTCAATGTCAATTTCCGCTCGGTCAAGCCGATACTCGATTTCGTCAATAAGGTCTTTAGCAGGATAATGACCGGTTCGTTTGCCGGTATCGATTACGACCAGTCCGCGCACCTTCAGCCGCCCGCAGACAGTCCCGATAACGCAACAAAGCCGGCCGTCGAATTGCACCTTCTCGACAAAATTCAAAATGATACCGACGACCTGAATGAACAGACCCAAACGTTCAGCAATCGCCAATTGCAGGCGGCAATGGTAGCACAGCGCATCAAGCAAATGGTCGATTCGGACGACAAATTGCAAATCCCTGATAAACAAACAGGCGGCACAAGGCCCGTCGAATATCGCGATATCGTTATACTGATGCGCTCGCTGGCAAATAAAAGCGATTTTATCAAGGTCCTTCGTCAAAGCGGCGTCCCCGTAAGCAGCGACTCGACCGCCGGCTATTTCGAGGCGACCGAAATTACCGATATGCTTTCGTTATTGAAAATACTCGACAACCCCCGCCGCGACATCGACCTCGCCGCGACGCTTCGAAGCCCCTTTTTCCGCCTCACCGACACCGACCTGGCCAAACTACGTTTGTGGGGCAAAAAAAATAATCAAAATCTCCGCTTCTACGATTGCGTCTTGAACTATTGCCAGTCCCCCGATGATAAAGCTCTTGCTGACAAGCTCGACAAAGTTCTTTCAACCCTCGACGACTGGCGAACCGTCGCCCGCCGGGGCCGATTAGCGGAATTGATTTGGCACATCTATCGCCAGACCGGGCTTTTATCATTTGTCTGCGCTTTACCCGACGGCCCCGCGCGCAGGGCCAACCTGCTCAAGCTTCACGACCGCGCAATTCAATTCGAGGGCTTCGCCGGCAACTCAGGCGTCGCATCCCTTACCCGCTTCATCGAATTCGTCGAGAAACTTCTCGCAGCAGGCCAGGACTGGTCGCCCGCCGAGCCGGAATCCGCCGCGGGAAACGCCGTCCGGGTTTTGAGCGTCCATAAAAGCAAAGGGCTCGAATTTCCCGTCGTATTCATCGCCGACCTCGAAGGCAGATTCAGCGGCAGGGACTCGAAGGCCGATTGCCTCGTCGATGAGCAAATGACCTTAGGCCTTCGCGTAATCGACGCCGAAAACAATACCAAGCTCGATTCAATCGGCTACCAGGTAATCGAACAACGCGCTCGCAAAAAATCGCTGTCTGAGGAAATGCGCATCCTTTATGTCGCGATGACAAGGGCGATAAACCACCTTGTCCTCGTGGGCTGCATAGATAAAAAAAGCTGCACAAACAAGCTCAGCTCCGCCGCCTTGTTCCAGGACGTTTCTCTCCCCGACTGGCATCTCGATACCTGCCAAAGCCACCTCGACTGGATTCTCTGCGGCCTTGGCTCAGGCGCAGCAGACGATAAGCTGTTCAGTATTCAATTTTACGACCAGCCGCAGCTTAATAACCTCTCCGCCTTCATCCAATCAGTAAAACTAAAAACTAAAAACCAAAAACTAAAAACTAAAAGTACCACTTACGATTTAGCCCTTCTAAAAAGCGCGTTGAACTGGCAATATCCATTTGGCGATGCGCCTTTATTGCCCGCCAAACGAACCGTAACCCAGTGGACGCACCGCCACGACGAATTCGCAAGAATTGATTACGCCCTGTCTTTCAGCCGAAAACCAAAAGCGATTCTCGCTTCCGAACAGACCGATTTGGCAGACGGCCGGGCAATCGGCGCAGCGACTCATTTGGTAATATCGCTAATCGACATCGCCAAACCGATAACGACCGAAGCCGTACAATATTTAATAGATAATCTCGTAGTTAATGGAGCTATCATCAAACCCGTAGCGTCGCGAATCGACCCCGAATCGATAACAAAATTCTTCCAATCCGACCTCGGCCAGGCCGCACTCGATAAAAACAACAAAATCTTCCGCGAATGGCCCTTCACCTTCGCTGTTCCCTCTTCACAATGGGACCAACAACTTCAACTAACTCAACACTCAACACTCAAAACTCAGGACTATATTATTATCCAGGGCATAATCGACTTACTAATACAAACTCCAAAGGGCCTTTTAGTCATTGACTTCAAAACCGACGACGTCTCCGCAAACCAGGCCCCCAAACGCGCCGAAATCTACCATCAGCAGCTCGACCTTTACGCCCAGGCCGCCTCTTCCATCACCGCCCAAACCGTCTCCGCCAAATATCTCTATTTCCTGTCCCGCCGCAGCGGAGGCCTCGCGGTTCCTGTCGCATGATATACCGGATTTTTCTTTTTTTCATTGATGATTCTTTTAAAATATGGTCAAATTATTACGTGTAATGTTTTATTGACAATACGGAAGGAGTCGCGATGAGGAGAAAAATTAAAACAGGTTTCAGCCCGTCAAATCGCCGATTAATCATTTCTATATTATCATTTTTTATATGCCTGCCTTCCGCTTACTGCCAGTCAATCAAGCTGCTTGCCGATGACGCCAACGCCGATGACCGCTTCGGCGTTTCCGTCGCAATCGACGACAATATCGCCGTTGTCGGCGCCTACCATAGCGACTCCAACGGCCTCGACAGCGGGGCCGCTTTCGTTTATGAGCTTTCCGGTTCACAATGGGTACAAAGGCAAAAGCTCGTCGCCTCCGACGGCTCATCCGGCGATAAATTCGGCCGCTCCGTCGCCGTCTGCGGCGATACAATCGTCGTCGGAAGCTACCTCGACAACAACACCGGCTCCGCCTATGTCTTTTCCCTCGTCAACTCCGTCTGGACCCAGCAGCAAAAACTCACCGCCTCCGATGCCGACATCGGGGATAAGTTCGCATCGGCCGTTTCAATCAGCGACGACACCATCGTCATCGGCGCCTACGGTGATAACTCCTACACGGGGGGTGCTTATATTTTTACCCCGAACGGCTCTTCCTGGAACCAGTCGCAAAAGTTGACCGCCTCGCAAGCAGGCGACAAATTCGGCGCTTCAGTGGCCGTCAGCAGTGATACGATTATCGTCGGCGCTTACGGCGACAGCGAAAGCACAGGCGCAGCTTATATTTTTGTCCGAAACGGTTCGGATTGGAGCATACAGGACGTTTTGCGGGCCTCCGACAGTAATACCAGTGACCTGTTTGGCTGGTCGACGGCTATCGACGGGAACTGGGTAGTCATCGGCGCAACCGGTATAGATGCCCAAAGAGGCGCCGCCTACATTTTCGAACGAAACGCTTTGACCTGGTCCCAGCGGCAGATACTCATCGACCCCGAACAACCGTTGCAGCTCGAAAATTTCGGCTCTTCAGTGGCTGTCCGCAACGATAAAATCGTCATAGGTTGCCCCAAAGATTTGGTCGCCGATCAGAATGCCGGTGCAATTTATCAATATGTCCTTGCGGGCTCGACCTGGATTTATCAGGACATTTACTTCGCCTCCGATAGCAATGAGGGCGATGGTCTTGGCTCTACTACGGCATTGTCCGCCGAACATCTCATTGCCGGCGCGCCTTATAATGACGACAATGGCGCCTCTTCCGGCTCGGCATACCTCTTTTTTGACGACCTCCTCGCGGATTTCGACGGCGATAACTGTGTCGATTTCAACGATTTTGCCGTCCTTGCCGCTGCCTGGCAAACCGCCGCAGGTCAGCCCTCATACAACCCCGACTGCGACATCTCAAACCCCCCAAATTCCCTAATCGATACCGCCGACCTCGATATGTTTTGCGACGACTGGCTCATCGGCAAATAGCTTGCTTTTCCGATTCTCAGCCGTATAATATTTCCTCTTTGGGTGGTTATCATATTACTGTTATTTCTTAGGAGTTTTTTCGAATGGCAAAGCTAACAAAAGTAAACGCCGTTGTCGGCCAAAGTGGTGGACCTACCGGGGTTATTAATGCCTCGCTGGTAGGGGTTATTGAGGAAGTCAAAAAACACCCTCAAATCGGGGAGCTGTTTGGGGCGGTGCACGCGGTATCGGGTATCGTCAAGGACCAGTTTATAAACCTCAAAAAAATACCGGCCAAGACCCTCGATCTTGTCGCCGGCTCGCCTTCCTCGGCTCTCGGCTCATCCCGCGATAAACCCGATGAAGAATACTGCGCGAAAATCTTAGACGTGTTTAAAAAACGAAACGTCGGTTATTTTTTCTATATCGGCGGGAATGACTCGGCCAATACCTGTTTTATCATCGATTCGATGGCGAAAAAGGCCGGCTACGAACTGCGCTCCTGGCACATCCCCAAAACTGTCGATAACGACCTGCTCGTAACTGATCATTGTCCTGGTTTCGGGACGGCAGCGAAATTTGTGGCTTGCGCGCTGATGGGCGATGACCTCGATAACCGCGCTTTGCCGGGGGTTAAAATTGACGTTATTATGGGCAGGAACGCGGGCTTCCTTACCGGCGCCGCCGGCCTTGCTAAAAATAAAGAAGACGACGGGCCGCACCTGGTTTATTTCCCGGAAAGGCCTATCTCGATGGATAAATTCCTTGCCCAGGTTAACGCCGTTTATACGAAGCTGGGGCGATGCGTTATCGCGGCCAGCGAGGGTATTTGCGATACCGATGGAACGCTCTGGACCAAGAAAATCGCCGCTACAAGCGAAAAAGACGCCCACGGCAATATCCAGCTTTCAGGCACCGGCGCTTTGGCTGATTTCTTAGCCGGGCAGGTCAAAAATAACCTCAAAATCAAGCGCGTTCGCGCTGACACATTCGGCTATCTGCAAAGAAGCTTCGCGGGACTGCAATCAGCGGTCGATGCCAAAGAAGCCCGGCTTTGCGGAAGACAGGCGGTGAAATGCTCTATGAAACAGCAATCCGGTTCAGTCGCGATGAAACGCCTTAAGGGGGCGAAATACGGTATTGAGTTATTCTCAACAGAGTTGAAAAACGTGGCCGAAAAGACAAAATCGATGCCCGATGAGTTCATCAATTCCGATGGTAACGGCGTTACAGACGCCTTTGCAAAATACGCCCTGCCGCTGACAGGCGGACTGCCGAAAACTGAGTATTTAGGCGGTTTACCAAGGATTTAACCGGAAAAAAATGTTTTCCGGAGGGGATAAGGCCTGCTCTGCTTTCTCAGATCGGGCCTTTCTTTTTTTCTGATGGACATATTCAGTGTTAAAAACGTGTTTTTTACCGTTCTCGATTACCCGATGAGCTACATTGAGTTCACGGCGACGGTTTTGATTATTGTTTATGTCCAGCTTATCACGCGGAAAATCGTTTGGGCGTGGCCTTTGGGGATAATCACTTTTTCGCTTTTCGCTTTTTTGTTCTACCAGGTGCGGTTGTATTCGGATTTCTTCGAGCAGTTCTATTACATCGGCAACTGTTTTTACGGATGGTACGTCTGGCTGGCGGCGAAGAGAAAGGCCCAAGGGGGACAAAAGGAACCGGATGTTTCTTATTCAACCGGCCGGGGCCGGCTGATTGCGGGGGTGATAATAGTTATCGGCGGAACGGTTACCGGATTTATTATGAGCAGGATTCATTTCTGGCTGCCGGCTTTTTTTCCCAACCCGGCGGCTTATCCCTATATCGACGCGACGGCGACAATAACGGGTTTTGTCGCGGCCGGCTTTATGGCACACAAAAAAATCGAGGCCTGGTATCTGTGGATTTGCGTCAATTTGATTTGTATCTGGCTGTATTACGCCCTAAACGTAAAATTCGTCGCGGTGTTGTACGTAATCTTTCTGGCGATGGCGATTAACGGATTGATTAGGTGGGGTAAAGAATTGCGACTAAAAACAAAATTGCAGCAACCCTGCCATAAATAGCAGGGCTAAATTCTATAAGGATGCCTTAAGGCAGGGGGCCTCGCAATAACTTTGGTTTCCTACGTATCGAGCATATCCCATTCGAAGCCGATTAGCCAGCGCAGGGCGGAGAGTTTGCCGTTTAGCATGCCCCATTCGAAGTCGTCGAAGGGGCCCAGGTTATCGACGCCGTATTTAAGCTCGATAAGTTTGGCGGCCTTTTGGGCGTCGGCCCAAATCTGCGGGTCAACTTCCTCTTTGCCCTCCTCGACAAGCTCTTTTAATTCCTGGTGCCTGTTGTACCAGATAATATCGGTGAGCCGCTCGATTTCGTCGTTGACCTCCTCCATCGTTCGTTCTTCGAATATCTCAGAGTCCTCATCGTTGTCGAAGTTGCCTTCGTATCCCATATAGATTTCCTTTTCAAAAAGGATGAGTTTATCGTTTTGTGGCTTTAGAGCCGTTTGCGCCGGGGGCGGGAGTTGAGCGGATGAGGAAATCGGCGGTTAGGCGTTTGCCTGCGGGGCAGATACAGGTTACGTGCAGGATGCAGTTGTCGGCGGCGGTTTTCTGCAGGGGCAAATTGAACAGGTAGGCGCGGAGGAAATCCTGCCAGAGGTTGTTATTTTCGGCCGGGTCCATAAGGTCGATATCGGGCCAGACGGACAGGCGTTTGCCTTTGCGGTTGACGGAATGCTGGATGTGCTGGAATAGCTCGAAGCGGAAAGTCGCGGGCGATTTGATTTGCGAGTCGAATTCATCGAGCAGGCAGACATAGACGTTAATGGTGGAGTCGCCGCCGGAGGCGGAGGCCGGGGTAACGGTTGTAATAGGCAAAACGTCGATTTTCTTCGGGCCGAAATGGGTGCAGGGAGCAGGTCCCAGCGGCGTAAATATCGGGCCGGAAGGCGAATCTGAGCAGCCGGCAATGAAAACCAACGTTAATAGAAAAATGCTTATTTTCATTCTATGTATTATTTCGACCATATCGGCTGTTGTAAATGAAAAATCTTAAGCAAGCTTTTACAAGCTATCGTCGAGTTTATGGCCGAAATGCTGCTTTTTTGTGCGGAGATACCTGACGTTGTGGGGCGAGGGTTTGGCCTGAAGGGGGATTTGCTCGACGACCTTGATGCCGTAAACTTCGAGCCGGCTGGTCTTTTTGGGATTGTTGGTGAGGATTCTGATTTGCTTGAGGCCGAGATCGCGAAGGATTTGCGCTCCGATACCGTAATCTCGTTTGTCGGGCAAAAAGCCGAGTTTGATATTTGCCTCGACAGTATCGAGGCCCTGCTCCTGGAGTTTGTAGGCGTGGAGTTTGTTGGTCAGTCCGATACCCCTGCCTTCCTGTCGCAGATAAATCAGGGCGCCGATACCGGCTTTTTCAATCATTTTCATGGCGGCGATAAGCTGCTGGCCGCACTCGCAACGCTGGGCATGGAAAAGGTCGCCGGTCATACATTCGGAATGCACGCGGACAAGGACCGGTTCTTCGTGAATAACGACTTTGCCGGATTCGTCGAGGTCGCCGATACCGCCCTTGCAAAGGGCAAGATGCGGCTCTGCCGATGAGAGGGATTCGTAGGCGACGAGATTGAATTGGCCGTAGTCGGTGGGAAGCTGGACGGATACGACGCGTTTGACCTGGGTTTCACGCTGAAGGCGGAATTCGACGAGCTTGGCGATGGACGTGATTTTGAGATTGTGCTTTTCGCAGAATTCGAGCAGTTGCGGGACGCGCGCCATCGAGCCGTCGTCGTTCATAATTTCACATATTACCGCTGCCGGTTTCAAACCCGCGATTCGCATCAAATCGATGGCGCCTTCGGTTTGGCCCGCGCGGACAAGGACGCCGCCGTCGCGCGCCCGAAGCGGGAAGATATGGCCGGGGCGGGCAAAATCGGTTGGCCTGGCGTCGTCGGCGATTGCGGCCTGAATCGTATGGGCGCGGTCGGCTGCGCTTATACCCGTGGAGATTCCCTTGGCGGCGTCGATACTGACGGTAAAGGCGGTTTGCAGCCGGGCGGTATTATCAACAACCTGCGGATGAAGGCCCAGCCAATCGCATTTTTCGCCGGTCATAGGCAGGCAAACCAGACCTCGCCCGAATTTGGCCATAAAGTTGATGGTTTGCGCGGTAACGCTTTCGGCTGCGCAGACAAGGTCTCCCTCGTTTTCGCGGTCCTCGTCATCGACAAGGACAATCATTTGGCCTTTGCGAAGGTCGTCTAAAACATCAGAAATCCTGCTAAATTGCGTTGTCATAAATTAAGGATTAACAAGAATAATATGGTTGGTCAAGCGCGATGTTCGTTTTACTGCTTAGCCGACAGGTAGTTATGAATGTTTTGTGCGTCTTTTTTGCCGTCGCCCATGGCTAAAATCACGGTGGCTGAGCCGCGAACGATATCGCCTCCCGCGAAGACGCCGGGGATACTGGTCATAAGGTTTTCGTCGGTTTCGATATAATCCCATTTGTTGAGCTTGAGGCCCGGGGTGGTTTTTGTCAAAAGCGGGTTGGCGCCTGTGCCGATGGCGACGATGACGAGGTCGCAATCAATTGTAAATTCCGAGCCGGGGATTGGGACGGGTCTGCGTCTGCCCGACTGGTCAGCCTCGCCAAGCTGCATCCGGATACATTTTAGCCCCTTGACCCAGCCGGCGTCGTCGCCCAAGACCTCGACGGGGGCCGTGAGCATCTCGAACCTGATATTTTCCTCTTCGGCGTGATGCACTTCTTCTTTTCTCGCGGGCATTTCCGCCTGGCTTCGGCGATAGACGATAGTGCTTTCAATCGCTCCCAGGCGTTTGCTTGTTCGGACCGCGTCCATCGCGGTGTTGCCGCCGCCGATGACGCAGACGCGTTGGCCCCGAATGATCGGCGTCTCGGCTTCGGGATTGTACGCCTCCATAAGATTGGCGCGGGTGAGGTATTCGTTGGCCGAATAGACGCCCTTGAAGTTTTCGCCGGGGATATCCATAAATTCCGGAAGACCTGCGCCTACGGCGATAAAGACGGCGTCGAATTTTTCCTCGTTGATAAGCTGAGGTATCGTTACGGTCCTGCCGACGATGACGTTTGTTTCGACATTAACGCCCAAACGCTTGAGGTTTTCGATTTCGGCATCGACGATTTCCTTTGGCATACGAAATTCGGGTATGCCGTAAATCAGGACGCCGCCGGGCCTGTGAAACGCCTCGAAAATTGTAACGTCATAGCCGAAACGTGCGAGCTGACCAGCGCAGGTAATGCCCGAAGGCCCTGAACCGATACAGGCGACTTTCTTTCCTGTTTTTTTGACTTTTAATTTAGCGGTTTTCGAGCCGTGCTGCATCTGGTAATCGGCCACGAATCTTTCGAGCCAGCCGACGGCGACGGGGGCGTCGCTTTTGCAGCGGACACAGGATGCCTCGCACTGAATTTCCTGCGGGCAGACCCGGCCTGTTACGGCGGGCAGGTCGTTGGCGCTGCGGAGGATTTCGGCTGCGCCTAAGAAATCGCCTTCGGCCACTAATTTTATAAAACCGGGTATGTCAATTCCAACGGGGCATCCCGATACGCATTTTGCGTTTTTACACTGCAAACAACGCTGGGCCTCGCGGATGGCGACCTGTTCAGCCAGACCGAGGTTGACTTCCTTGAAGTCCTTGTTGCGGACATCGCCCGGCCGCTGTGGCATTTCCTGTCGCGGTATGGCAAGACGTTCTTTAGCTGTTAATTTTTCGGGGTTAGTTTGCATTTATGGTCTTCGTATTTTTTTGTTTCGTGGCCTTTGTAGGTTTTGAGCCGATCCATAAGCTCGTCGAAATCGACCTTGTGGCCGTCGAATTCCGGGCCATCGACGCAGGCGAATTTCCGCTGTTTGTCGATAGTAACCCGGCAGCCGCCGCACATACCCGTGCCATCGACCATAACCGGGTTCAAGCTGACGATTGTGGGAATATTAAAAGGCCTTGTGACCTCGGAAACAAATTTCATCATAATAACCGGCCCTGCGCAATAAACGGCGTCGATGGATGGTGAGCTTGTCGAACCTATTTTTTCATCCCTGCTGTTAATCAGTTCCTTAAGCGCGTCGGTTACGAGTCCTTTTTTGCCCGATGAGCCGTCGTCGGTTGTGATTATGAGCTTATCGCTTACCGAACCGAGCAGGTCGTCTAAAATTACAAGCTCTTTTGTCCTTGCCCCGATTATGCTGATGATTTTATTGCCCGCCTGCCTAAGCGCGACCGCCTGGGGATATACAACCGCTGTTCCGAGGCCTCCGCCTATTACGGCCACGGTCCCGTATTTTTGAATGTGACTGGGTTGACCAAGCGGCCCGGCTACGTCGCGGAAACTATCGCCTTTTTTCAATGAGTCCATTTCGTGGGTGCTTTTGCCGACGGTCTGGACAATGATTGTGATAGTGCCTGTCACGGGATTAACATCTGCTATCGTAAGGGGTATGCGTTCGGAATGCGCCAAGGCGCGTATAATGACGAACTGGCCGCATTGACGCGATTTGGCGATTCGAGGCGCCTTAATCTCATACCAGGTAACATTTGGCCCGATTTCAGTTTTTTCGATAATTTCAAACATAAAGAAAGCCACAGAGTTTTTAGCCACCCCGTGGAATTCAAAGAATTCCCGGGACTCAGTCCTCGGAATCCCAAAGGGATTCCAGAGAGCAGAGAACACAGAAGACACAGAGAAAAAGTTTAAATCCGTGCCACAGGGTATTATACCCTAAAAAACCGCCCTTATGAAATCAAAATTACGGGTGCATAAAATAAGTGATACTTATAATACCCCCGAAGGGCGAGGTTTGTTTGTAAGCCGGCTGATTGAAGTTTCTATTTTCTCTTCCGCAGAAACGCGGCCCCTAATCCAAGCAGAAAAAGTGTCGCCGGCTCGGGGATAATTTGCACGTGTTGTGAATATGCACCCTGGCCAATGAGTTGGATATTAAACGGCATATCGTTGGATGACCACTTTCCTTGAATATTGCCTGGGCCTAATGGGTCATTATATTGGTCTAAAGGAAAGAAAGTCGTTTCATAAGCATATAACTTGACTAAAGCGGTACTTGCGGGGTCCATATAAATCTCATTCATATATGACGAGCCGAAAAGTGAAGCAGTGGCATTGTCGTAAAGATAAAGAAAAGTTATTGAACTATCATATTGAATAAGCTCGCTGTTGTCATACATCCAGAATTGATTTACCCCCCCCCACCCTCATACATCGTAACGGTTACATCATCATACGTGCGAAGCTCGGAAATATGTAACCAATCTTTTCCCTCGCCGATTTCGTAGGTACCGTTCCCCTCCCATACAAGATTGGGAGCACCGGCAATCGAGTTTTTCGGAAGCAATACAAATAATAATGTTGTCGCAAACAAGATGATTTTCGATATTTTCATTTTATATCTCCTTTCGAAAAGATGCCTTCTCTTACCCAATCATTATTTAGTTTAACCATAACTCTCCAAAAAGTCAAGAGTTTTTCAGTGTATTTCAAACATTTTTAACTCCGTCCTTAATCATTAAGCTTCTCTTCTAATGAATCAATGATTTGCTGTAAATCCTTCGGTTCTATCATATCTTGAATCTCCGGGCTTGTTTGCCATAGTTGCTGAGTCCAGTCAATCATTTTCTCGATATGCTCATTGCTCATCGGCCCATCCTGAGCAATGTCGAAGGGCCCATCGACGCTTTTCGGTAGCTCTTCGGGAACAGCATCCGTCATTACTTCCTGCGAATATTGTGAAATGCTTTCATCACTAAATGATTCCGCGATTTGAGCATCCATACCCATATCGCCGCTCCCCGGCTGTGTCAAAAGCATACCAATATTTTCCGTCCAGCCGGAAGTCCAAAGCCAGTCGTTACAGAATATCACTAAATCGTCTGTATCAACGTCGGTATCATTGTCTAAACTTTTATTGGAATTTGGCTCCAGCCATTCGTCGTAAAGCAAAGCATAGTCAAGGAAGTTCACGATTAAATCGCCGTTGTAATCCGCTTTCGTAACTTCGTCACCGCCTATGTCTGCTCTTCCGTTTGTTATCCTCGGCTCGCCGTCAATATCTGTTTCTTCTCCGTAATAGGCGCAGGGATCGCCTGCGTCAATGCAAAGGGAAACCGGCTTCAAATGGAAATTATTCGCATCGGAATCAACAAAGCAGGGGTCGCAATCTATATTGCCTGTACCCGCAAAGCCGCCTTCGATGCAGCAGTAAGATACCTCAACATCTTCCAGTCCTCTTACGCTAAATATATTTGTGCTGTTTTGCCTGATAATATCGTTTACAAGATAGGGGGCCAAGCCATAATAGACATATATGCCATAAGGGGCATTTCCTGAAATCGTATTGCTTCTGACTAATGCTGAAGAAATCGAATTTTTTAAATATACTCCCGAACCATCGTTTGGGTATCCATAACCGTTATGGTATATCCAATTGTTTTTAATTGAAATATGCTCACAATGATCTGTGAATATCCCATAATGTTTGTTATTACAGATGATGTTACTTGTAATTGAAGGGAATGAAGCAGATTGCGCCCAAATACCATAATTGTTATTCCCCAGTATTGTGCAATCCGCGATTTCAAGGGATGTGTTGGAGCATTTTATACCATATGTGTTATTCTCTATTATGCACTTGCTTATGGCAAGGTAGGAATAAGCGAAATCCATCCCGCTATTGGACTGCCTCTTGATAACGCAATTTTCTACAAAGATATCAGAATATTGTCCCTGCAGGCCATAAGCACTATGATTGTTTCCATCGAAAACACAATTTTTAACCCAAGGCCAGGAAGAATTATAGGAATATATTCCGGCAGAAGTAGAAAGGTTGATACTTTCGAGGAAAGTGCATTCGGTAACGTCCGGCTCGCTATAATTATTGGCATATATGCCATATCTGACATTGCCTTTGAATTTGCACCGGTTAATAGAC
>Ga0105104_10002481_pt1 | contig 13473 bp, 6 predicted proteins | sample PPLLaktember2015_3_FD_87034 | JGI IMG/M metagenome (GOLD analysis project Ga0105104, IMG submission 87034) | Freshwater sediment microbial communities from Prairie Pothole Lake near Jamestown, North Dakota, USA - PPLs Lake P7 Core (6) Depth... | ecosystem: Environmental > Aquatic > Freshwater >...
ACGAGGTGATTGTCTTTCATATGCTTACTCAGAATGACCTTAAAAAAATTATTGATATTCAGTTGCATTACCTGTCCCAGCGGCTTGCTGAACGTAAAATTGACGTGGAATTCACCGATGAGGCCAAGGGGCTGATTATGGAAGAGGGTTTTGACGCGACGTTCGGCGCAAGACCTTTGAAACGCGTAATACAGCAGCGATTAGAAAACCCGCTTGCGACGGAGCTTCTGGCAGGCAAATTCACCGATGGCGACAAAATCCGAATCGGCGCTAAACAGCAGCAGTTCACCTTCGAGAAGGCGTAATTTATTACTTGCTTTGTTGGATGGCCATGTGTTTAATTAACGGGATGTCTGGAGAACAGATAGGATTTGAACAGGTTAAATCTTAGGAGCGATGAAAGAAAATGGCGGACTTGAACGCACTGGCGGAAGCGGTAATAAACGGCGACATGAATGGCGCTATGCAAATCACCAGAGAGGCGATTGCAGAGAAGATGCCTGCCGGGCAAATTCTTAGCCAGGGTCTGATAGCCGGCATGGATAAAATCGGCGTGCGTTTCAAAAATAACGAGGTTTATATCCCGGAGGTCCTTATCGCCGCCCGTGCTATGAAAATGGCGATGGCCATCCTTGAGCCGGAGCTTGTCAAGGCGGGCGTAAAACCCGTGGGTAAGTTAGTCGTAGGCACCGTGCAGGGCGACCTTCACGATATCGGCAAAAACCTTGTCGCTATGATGATGAAAGGGGCCGGTTTCGAGGTGATTGACCTCGGCGTTGATGTCGCGTCGGAGAAGTTTGTCGAACGGGCCAAGGCCGCAGGGGCGCAACTTGTTGGCATGAGCACGCTTTTGACGACGACGATGCCGAGCATGGAAAAAACGCTCAAGGCCATTAAGGGTTCGGGATTGAAGATAAAGGTGATGATAGGGGGCGCCCCCGTCACGCAGAATTACGCCGACAGAATCGGAGCCGATGGCTACGCTCCGGACGCCGCCTCAGCCGTTGACCTCGCAAAACGCCTGATTGCGTAAGATTTTAAATCTGTTTCTTGCTTAAGTTAATAAGACAGCCCCGAACGGTCGGGGCTTCTTTTTTGCGCGGGGGATGATAGAATCAAGCGCCTATGAGGCAGATACAAAACAAGGATTTGGCTGAGCTGTTGATGCAGGTCCGGTTCGCACCGGCCGGCCGGCGGCGAAAGCAAATCGACGCCGCTGAACAGCTTTTAGGCATAATCGAGAAGGACAGGGAATATCCTTTTGAGTTCGTTTGCTTCAAGATTACAGGTTTCAGGCCTGAGGGCGAAAAAGGCCATCGATTGATAAAAGGTAAAGAGCTGGCCGAGGATTTGCGGATTTTCCTGTGGAAGTTGAGCGGCCAGGTGGCTGTTTCGGTCGGGCAGGTGAATGAAGAGGTTTACACTACCGAACAGCTTGCGAAAAAACTGCGGGTCTCGACCAAGACCATCGACAGGTGGAGAAAACGCGGGCTGAAGATTCGAAAGTATGTTTTTGACGACGGGAAGAAACGGCTCGGGTTTTTGCAGTCGGCGGTTGAGGAATTCTTAGGCAAAAACAAGGAATTAGCCGAAAAGGCGGGACATTTTACACGAATGACGGAGACGCAGAAACGCCGGGTAATAGAGCACGCATGCGACCTGAGCAGCCGGACAAAAATGAGCCGGCGGCAGATTATTAAACAAATCGCCGCCGAAACTGGCAGGGGGCAGGAGACGATTCGATGCGTTCTTCTGAATTATAGGAAATCCAATCATGACAAGAATGGCCTGTTGCGGGAGGCGGGGGGGCATCTAAATCCCACTGAGGCGGTGGAGATAGAGCGGCTGCATAAACAGGGAATGGGTATTGATGACCTGATGGGCCGTTTCGGCAAAAGTAAAAGCTCAATTTATCGGATATTGAAACACAGGCGGATACAGGCGCTGCTGGCGAGGAAAATCGAATTTATTAATAGCGACGAGTTTGCCGCCCCTGACGCCGAGGCGAAGATTTCCGAGAAGCCCATCGAAAACGAACAATCAGGCCGAACGGAACCGGTAATCAGGCCCGTTCTCAGGGGGCATTCTTTCGGAGGGTATCTCGAAGGATTAAAAGGCGTTCCCGTTTTGAACCGTCAGCAGGAGCTGGAGCTTTTTAGAAAATATAACTATTTGAAATATCGCGCCTGCATTGTCAGGGAGCAAATCAGAAAAGGTATAGTTCCCAGCGCAAAACTCGATGAGATTGAAAAGTGTCTCGACGAAGCACAGGCCGTCAAGAAAACGATAATCGAGGCCAATCTCCGGCTGGTGGTCAGCATTGCCAGCAAACACACAATTACCGGCGCAAATATCGCCGACTTAGTCAGCCAAGGCAACGTTTCGCTGATGCAGGCGGTGGAGAAATTCGACTATACGAAGGGTTTCAGGTTTTCGACTTACGCAAGTTGGGCAATCAGCAAGGATTTCGCTCACAGGATACCCGGCCAAAGCCCCAGTCCGCGGCGGATGGACCGCTCGACTTCGGAGGTAACTGAGGTTGAGGAGCAGGCCCAGCCCCGGCCGGCCGACGTGGCGGAAGTGGAAAGGGCCAGACATAACCTTATCCAAGTCGTTAAAAATAACCTCGAACAGCGTGAGCAATACATAATCATAAACCACTTCGGCCTTGAGGGAACATTAGTCAAAAAGAACAAAAAAACCCTCAAGCAAATCGGGGATGACCTCGGGCTGAGCAAAGAAAGGGTGCGGCAAATCGAGCTTATCGGTCTTCAAAAACTCAGGCAATCCCTTAGCCCCGAAGAATTCGACCTGCTGATGGGCTAAAAAACGCATATCATAGGCATCTTATAGGACTTAACGACTAACCGGTATTGGGGAGCCGGTTCCTTGGGTGGTGTAACATTCTTGCCGGCAAGCAGTTATGGTAATCTTACCCTGAAAGCCATTTATTCCTTGGAAAAATGGGTAATTTATGGTAAACTGCTTGTTAAGAAGAAGTGGAAATCAATGGTTAATAAGCTTTGCTTATTATTGCGAACATACCCTATTTTGGGCAGGGAAAGTGCCCTGAATCGGGATGATTCCATAAACTTTTTTCGCCGGCACACCGTTTTTTGGGGGTTGGAGTGATGAAATCAGGGTCAGGAAGGGCGATTAAAACTGTTTTTATATGTCTGCTCTTATTTCTAATTACGCCGCTTTATGCCGCAACCCCCTGGCTTCATACCGACGCTAATACAATCAAAGACCCAAATGGCAATGTTGTTGTGCTTAGGGGCGTCGATTTGATTGATTTGGGCTTTCTTGAAAGCTGGCAGGGCGGCGCTATCAATATGATTGACCGGCTGACGAACAAGAGCAATACCGAGAGTAATTCTCCCGGCTGGTATCCGAGAGTCATCAGAATTATGGTTGCGCCACCCGATTCGGCGAGCGGCTGGCCTCATCCGTTCAGTCCGGACAACAACGATTTATACAATCTTCTCAGGTCGGTTGTTGATTACTGCGGCCAAAAAGATATGTACGCAATCGTCGACTGGCACTACGTCGCTAATACTTACGAGCACGTCGCTTCGACAAGCGCGTTCTGGAACTATATGGCGCCGAAGTTTACCAACGACAGCCACGTCATTTTCGAGCTTTTCAATGAGCCGATTAACACCTCCGTCGGCAACGACACGCAGGACTGGCTCAGCGTCAGAAATGATATGCAGACCTGGATTAATATTGTTCGCAGTTACGCGCCCAATAATCTAATCCTCGTAGCAGGCCCGAGCTGGTCCCAGGTAATTGGGCCCGCGGCAAGCTATCCTCTCGAAGGCGACAACATTGCCATTGTATCGCATATTTATCCCGGCCACTGGTTGACAGCGCCTGCCGGCGACAACTGGTACACGACCAGTATTGACACATGCCTCACCCGCTACCCCGTTTTTATGAGCGAATGGGGATTTACATTGGACGCTAACTACGATGATAGCTGGCATGGGCTTATGGGAGCGGATGCCAACTTCGGTCAGCCGATTATGAATTTCCGCGAGACGCGGCAAATCAGCAATAGCGCCTGGGTCGCCAGTTATGACTGGGGCCCGCCGATGTTTCATACCGATTGGACGCTTCGTGTGGGAAGCGGGGAAATGGGCGGTTTCGTAAAGGACAAGCTTTACGAGAAGAGAAACAGCGACCAGCCAGGCGGCGGAGATACCACGGCCCCTGATGCCCCGGCCCAAGTTACAGATACGAATGGTTACGGAGAGGTCATTCTCGACTGGGATGACAACACCGAAAGCGATATCTACGGGTATAATGTTTATCGTTCAGTGGTCTCAGGCGATTACGGGCAGCGGCTGAACAGTTTGTATCTTTTGAAAGATTCCAATTTTATCGATAAAAGCGTCGTTTCCGGCATAACCTATTACTATGTTGTTACTGCCGTTGACGTGTCGTTTAACGAATCAGAGATTTCCGACGAGGTTTCAGCGACACCTATCGGCGGGGCAATTTATACCTTTGACGGCATAACGCAATCGAATGTCGATTATGACGCTTACGCCTGCGACGTGGATGTCTTCCCGTTTGGGGGTACTTCCGCCAACAGAAATACTATGGTTGAAGCCACCGACGCGAATTATGCGAGTATTACAGCCCCCGATTCCGCGGATTGGACAACTGTTAATCCCGGTTCAGGCGACCAGATGCTCATCTGGGCTGAAATGAAAATCAACGAGCCAAATGAAAATATCGCTAAGATTGACCTGACCTTTAACGGTTATACCACCGGTTCACTGGCCGCGAACCACAAAATTTACGCCAAGACAACGAATCTTAACTGGCCGATGAATTATTCATGGGTGCAGTTAGGCACAGACCAGGGCATTTATCCCGGTGTTTATACTTCCATGACCCGCTCTATTGGCTCGAACTTCGGAGATTACATCGATTCGGACGGTAATTTTGTCTGGGTTGTATATGAAGCGATGTCCTGGCAGGAAATGCACGTCGATTATCTGGGAATGGTTGTTTATGGCCAGGGTTTTGGAAATCCCGAGCCGGCCGTTTACATTACATCGCCGTCAAACGGCGCCTTGTTCGCGAGAGATTCGAATTTAACCATCGGCGCCTACGCGTCCGACGCCGATGGGCGGGTTGCTAAAGTAGAATTCTATCAGGGCCAGACAAAACTGGGTGAAGATACCCTATGGCCTTTTACGTGCACGTGGAATTCTGTTCCAACAGGCCAATACGTTCTTACCGCCAAAGTAATTGACGACGACAATAACGTAACAACATCACACGATGTCAATATTACGGTCCTCGGCGACATTGGCACGGGGGCGGTCCTTCGGGAATGGTGGACGGGTATCTCCGGAACAGCGGTCAGCGACCTGACCTCGAATGGAAATTACCCCAACCAGCCGACCGGCAGGGGGCTGATTACGACGCTGCAGGGTCCGACTAACTGGGCGGACAACTACGGCACGCGTATTCGCGGATTTTTGCGGCCCGTGGCCGACGGCAACTACACATTTACGATTGCAGCCGACGACAGCGCCGAACTTTGGCTGGCTGCCGACGATAATCCCGCAAATGCCTCTCTTATTGCCGAGTCGCCAGCCCAGGAAGAATCGCTGCCGATTTCGCTGACAAGCGGCGGGAAATATTACATCGAAGTATTACACAAAGCCGGCGTCGGCGGCGACAACATTTCAGTGTCTTGGGAGAGACCGGGCGTTGGTCAGCAGGTTATCGATGGAATGTTCCTGTCTCCTTTCGGCCTTAAATCAGGCGATTTCGCGCGTTTTGCGACCCAATGGTATTTGGAAAATTGCGCCCCGGCTAATGGCTGGTGCGGCGGCGCAGATTTCAGCAGGGATGGTTCTGTCCTTATGGAAGACTTGAAATCATTTGCCGAGAGCTGGCTCGACGGAATTTAGTAAAAAAATAATTGTGAAGGACAAAATGATGTGGCCCAAAAGAAGGCTTGTTGAGGTTGTTATTGCATGTGTGATTATTTGGCTGGTCTCGCCGGTTTATGCCGTTATACCACCCCTGCATACCGACGGTAATTCAATCAAGGACCCCTGCGGCAACGTCGTAGTGCTTCGTGGAATTTCCCTAATCGATTTGGGATTTCTGCAGGACTGGCAGGGCGGCGCAATCAATATGATTGACCGGCTGACGAATAAAAGTAACGCCGAAGGCAATTCGCCCGGCTGGTATCCGAAGGTCATCAGAATACCCATAGCCCCGCCTGACGCTGCCAGCGGCTGGCCCCATCCTTTCAATCCCAATAATACCGATTTATATAACCTTCTCAGGACAGTTGTCGATTATTGCGCCACTAAGGATATGTACGTCATAATCGACTGGCACTATATTGACAATACTTACAGTCATGTCGCCTCGACAAGTGAGTTCTGGAATTATATGGCGCCCCGATTCGCCAATGACAAACACGTTATGTTCGAGCTTTTCAATGAGCCGATTAATAATACATTCGGCTCGGAAACCAACAACTGGCTCAGCGTCAGAAGCGATATGCACACATGGATTAATATCGTCCGCAGCTATGCGCCAAATAATATTATTCTTGTCGGCGCTCCTAACTGGTGCCAGGCAATCGGGCCTGCCGCGTCGTATCCTGTTACGGGAGACAACATCGTTATCGTCTCACACATCTATCCCGGCCACTGGCAAAATCCTGGCTGGTTCACCGGCCATATCAATACCTGCCTTACTCGCTATCCGATTTTGATGACCGAGTGGGGCTTCACTTCCAGCGGTGACAGCTTGCTTATCGGGACGATTACCGGTTACGGACAGCCCTTGATGGATTTCCGCGAGGCGCGAAAAATCGGCCATACCGCCTGGGTCGCAAGTTATGACTGGGGTCCGCCTATGTTTTACAACAACTGGACCCTGCGTATAGGTGAAAGCGAAATGGGCGGCTTTACAAAGGACAAGCTTTACGAGAAAAGAGACAGCGACCAGCCCGTTGCCGCAGACGCAGAACCGCCCGCGGCGCCGACAGGTCTGACGGCGATACCCGGCAATTCCACGGTTACACTTGACTGGAACGACAATTCCGAAAGCGATTTATATGGCTATGATATTTATCGTTCGACTTCTTCGGGAAGCGGCTACACGAGGATTAATCTTGTCCGCACGAAAAATTCCAATTATACCGACTCAAACGCGGCAGGCGGATTGACTTATTATTACATAGTTACGGCGGTGGATACCTCCTATAACGAATCCCCGGATTCCAACGTGGTTTCGGCGACGCCGACCGACACAATTGCTCCCGCGGCGCCGACGGGTTTGCTGGCGATGCCGGGCAATCAGACGGTATCGCTTAACTGGAACGATAACGGTGAGGGAGACCTTGATGGTTATAATGTGTATCGGTCAACGACTTCGGGAAGCGGCTACGCTAAGATAAATAGCCCGCTTGTAAGCGTCTCGGACTATAACGATACAACCGTTGTCAATGGGACGACCTATTATTATGTCGTAACCGCTGTTGACGGCTCATCGAATGAGTCGGGATATTCGATTCAATCATCGGCAACTCCCAGCATCACAGGCGGCCAGGACCCGTATCCGGGGCCGAACTCTACTCCAATTCCTGGGCGGATTCAGGCCGAAAACTATGACACAGGCGGCGAAGGCGTCGCTTATCACGACGACACAAGCGGCAACAGCGGCAATCAGTACCGCACTGAAAATGTTGACATAGAAACATGCGGCGAAGGCGGTTACAACGTCGGCTGGATAGCCGCCGGCGAATGGCTTGAGTACACGGTCAATGTTGCTTCATCGGGAACCTACAACGTAACGGCGAGAGTGGCGTCTTCAAGCACGGGAGGCAGTTTACATATCGAGTTGGGCGGCGTTAACGTGACCGGCACGATAAATCTCGCCTCCACGGGCGGCTGGCAAAACTGGACAAGCGTCTATGATACCGACGTCGTCCTCAACGCAGGCCCGCAGATTATGAGGATTTCGATGGATTTGAGCGGCTGGAACCTCAACTGGGTGGAATTTACGTTCACGGGCGGCTCGAACCCGCAGAATTGCGCAGAAGTTTATGCTCAGGGTTACGGTCTGCAATCGGACCTCGACGGCGATTGCTATGTTGGCTACGTTGAACTTGAAGTGCTTGCCTACTACTGGCTCTATGCTGACTGTGTTGCGTTTAATAACTGCGATGGGACCGATTTTGAGCCGGCAGACGGGGTGGTTAATTTATTCGACTTCAGCGTATTTGCCGGTCAGTGGCTGATGTGTAACAACCCGGAGGACCCAAGCTGTTCGCAAAACTGGTAACTAAGCCGGCTTGTCAAAAAATGGTGGTATATAAGCAATAAATGGCGATTTTTTAACGGTGCCGAACGTGTAAAATTTATTAGATAGGGTGTGATTGTGCATCGCGGAATTCTAACTGCGCGCAAAACTGGTAGGAACAAACATTTTTGGAATTGGTGATGATGAGCATAAGAAGAATGATTGTTGTGGTGGCGATTCTTTGTTGCCAAACGGCCCTTTTCGCCGCAGATTTGACGATTTCCGTTAATACGGCCGCCCCTGTCCGCAAGATTCCGGAACACATGTATGGCGGGGCGATGACCGCGTGGTGGGGTTGGGAAAACGGTTACAACTCGACTTACAACGCTCAGATGTTAGCCAAGAGCCAGAAAATCATTCGCTGGCCGGGCGGTTCATGGGGCGACGCTTATCTTTGGAGCGATATGGAATATCCGCCAGGGTCGTCAAACGACTGGATAATCAGCTACATCGAAGAAAATTATATGCTCAGCATTTTAGACGCGGAAATGCAGCCGATAGTGAATTTCCCCGGTTACTGGTTCAATGTTGACCACAGTCTCGACGATGCGCTCGACGCGGCTGTCGGATGGGTAACCGATCAGGCCGGCAGGCCTCACCCAGCGCAATACTGGGAAATCGGAAATGAGACGGGCGGCTTCTGGGAAGCGGGGTGGTTCAATGGTATAAGCGGAACGTATTACGGCGATCAGTTCGCCGATTTTTACCTCGTGATGAAGGCAATCAACCCGAATATTAAAATCGGCGCTAACGCCGAACCCACTAACAGATTAGGCAACGGCGGCTCACAGGATTATGTCGGATATTGGGACCACGATATGCTCATCGCCGCAAAGGCAAAAGGAGTTGTGCCCGATTTCTTCATCATCCACCAGTATCCCGGCTCCAACCAGGGGGCATCATATAATCCAACACTGCTGAGCACCGATGTCGATACAATTGCGACATATACCTCCAATATGAACACCATCATAAACGACACCATCGGCTCACAGTATGTCGGCAAGATTGGTTATTTTATGACCGAATGGAATGCGGGAGGAAGAAGCATAACGGATTATCCCACCAGCTCTTACGAGAGATGGCGTAAGTATTCCGGCGCTATGTTTATGGCGGAATATCTGATGAAAATGTCGGCGGCCGGGTGGGAAGGGTCTACTACCTTTGGCGACTTTTTCTATCAGTCTGGGAACGCCTGGGGCTATCCGAGCTTTTATGTCTTCCCGGACTGGTATCTCTACCCCTTCTTCATTAACAAGTTCGGCACAGAGATGGTGAGCACGTCCAGTTCCAATTCAACTGTCCGGGCGTATTCGGCCATAGATGCAAGCGATAATCTTACGATGTTTATTGTCAATAACTCGCCCACCGCTGATTTGACTGCAACAATCAACATTAGCGGTATGACAATAGGGACCGGCGGGCAGCGCTGGATAATGGAGCCGGCGGGAACCGTGCCGTCAGGCGGGACGGTCCAGGACGTCAACGACATTCAGATAAACGGCGTATTTCATCCCGATCCGACTACGGTGAATTCACTGGCCGCCCAGACATTTACATCCGGCGGTTCGTTTGACATAAACATTCCGAAAAGCAGTATGATTTTCCTGCGAATGCCGAGTTCCGGCGTGGATACAACACCCCCGGCTGCGCCGACGGGCCTGGCGGCCACTGACGGCGAGGGGCAGATTTCGCTCGACTGGGACAACAACGGTGAAGGCGATTTGGCCAGCTACAACGTTTATCGTTCGACAACTTCAGGCAGCGGATATTTCAAACAAAACAATTTGCCCCTGGCCGGCTCGATCTATGTTGACTACCACGCCGTCGTCGGCGCGACCTATTATTACGTCGTCAGGGCGGTTGATACGTTCTGGAATGAGTCCGGCAATTCGGACGAAGTTTCAGCCATAACCTTTGACGCGACGCCGCCGCCAGCGCCTACTGACCTGTCGGCAACCGGAGACAACAGGTTTGTTGTGCTTGACTGGAACGACGGCGATAGATACGTGGCCGGCTACAATGTCTATCGTTCGACAACTTCAGGAAGCGCCTATGTTCTGTTAAACGGCTCGCTTTTGAGCGACTCCAATTACATCGACAATACCGTTACAAACGGCACGACCTATTACTATATCGTCACGGCTTTAGACGAGTCCCTGAATGAATCCGATGCGTCAGCAGAAGCTTCAGCCACGCCCAATCACCTTGTTCAAAATAATTACAGCTTTGTCGGGATAAACAAGGCAAATACCGATTATGAAGCTTACGCCTGCGACGTGGATATTTTCCCGTTTGAGGGAGTTTGGCAGAACAGAAGTACTTTTGAGGAGGCAAATGACACACCATATATCAATATTTCAGCCGACGACTCCACGGACTGGACAACTATTGACCCCGAAGCGGGAGACCAGATACTCCTCTGGATTGAAATGAAAATCAATGAGCCGGTTGCCGAAATTGCCAGGATTGACCTGACTTTTGACGGCTATACCGGCGGCTCCTCGGCCGTGAACCACAAAATTTATGTTAAGACAACGCAATCAAACTGGACTATGAATTATTGCTGGGTGCAGGCAGGCACTGACCAGAGTATTTCGCCAGGCGCTTATGCTACGATGACTCGTTCCATTACTTCTGACATCGGCAATCACATCGATACAGACGGCAATTTTGTCTGGGCGGTGTATGAAACCACGTCTTCGGAGGCGATGCACGTCAACTATGTGAAAATGACGGTTTATTCAGTCATAGACGATAATGCTCCCGCGTCGCCGTCGAATCTCTCCTCAATAACTGGTACCGGAATGGTAACGCTGGACTGGAACGACAATAATGAAAGCGATATGAACGGCTATAACGTTTATCGTTCGTTGGCCACGGGAGGCCCCTTCGGCAAAGTGAACACTTCTCTTGTTGTCGATTCAGATTATATCGACGATACCGTCGTTAACGGCACTACCTGTTATTATGTCGTAACAGCGGTTGATACCGACGGCTACGAAAGCGGTTATTCGAATGAGGTATCAGCCAAGCCCGACCTTTTCTTTAACTGCGCTGAGGTTCATGCCGGCGGCTCCGGCCTGCCGTCAGACCTCGACGGCGATTGCTATGTTGACTTCAATGACCTTGATATGATGGCTTCTAACTGGCTCTACAGCGATTGCGTTTCGCCCGGCAACTGCGAGGGGGCGGATTTTGAGCCGGCTGATGGTATTGTTAATTTAAACGACTTCAGCAATTTTGCCTCGCAGTGGCTGACCTGCAATGACCCGGAAGACCCCGGCTGTACGCGAAACTGGTAAGATGAAATAAGTTTGGAGATTTCGAGATGAATAAACGATTGAGTGCTCTGATTGCTGCAATCGTGTGTCTGCTGATGCTTCCGGTAGTCGCATTCGCGCAACTGCCGACGCCGACCTACGGATGGAATCTCGGAAATACATTGGAGCCGCCCTGTGGCGAGGGCTGCTGGGGCCCGGCGGCCACCGAGGCGCTGATCAACGCGGTTGCTGACGCTGGATTCAACACTGTTCGTATTCCATGCGCGTGGGACAGTCATGCCAATCAGACCACGTACGTGATTGATCCCGCCTATATGGCGCGGGTCAAACAGGTAGTTGACTGGTGTTTAGCCAGGAATCTGTACGTAATTATCAACTGCCACTGGGACGGTGGCTGGCTGGAGAACAACATCACGGGAACCGTGAATCCAACTATCAACGCGAAGCAAAACTCCTACTGGACGCAGATAGCCAACGCCTTTACCGGTTACGATGACCGGGTGATGTTTGCCGGCGCGAACGAACCAAACGCTGACACCGCCGAGGAGATGGCCACGCTGCTAACTTACCATCAGACGTTCGTGAACGCGGTCCGCGCAACGGGCGGCAACAACAGCACCCGCTGGCTGGTGGTGCAGGGGCCGAACACCGACATCGACCTGACCTACAATTTGATGAACACCCTGCCTACGGACCCGACGCCCAGCCGCCTGATGGTCGAGGTGCACTACTATTCCCCATGGAACTTCTGCGGGATGACACAGGACGAATCGTGGGGCAACATGTTTTACTTCTGGGGACAAGATTACCATCACTCCACCATGACCATTCGAAACGCGAACTGGGGCGAAGAGAGCTATCTGATCTCGCAATTCGAGAAGATGCGGACCAAGTTTGTCAACCAGGGCATCACTGTTATCATGGGCGAATTCAATGCTGTAAAGCGCATCGGAAATCCGGAACTGACGGGTGCGGACCTTGACTTGCACCTTGCTTCGAGGACCTTTTTTCATAAGATGATAGTCGATACCGCCAACAGCAAGGGTTTGAAGCCCTGCTATTGGGACACCTCAGGGGCGGGGACTTTCAACTGGACCACGGGTGCGGAGGTTGACCCGGCCAATATAACCGCGTTAACGGGAGGCGCCGCGCAGCCGCCGCCGGGTGGTGGAAGCGGCCCCGGAATTCTCCGTGAATATTGGACGAATATCTCAGGAACAGCTATCAGTAATTTGACCTCGAATATAAACTATCCTTATAATCCGACAGGCAGGGTGCTGATTACGACACTGGAAGGACCGACTAACTGGGCGGACAACTACGGCACGCGGATTCGAGGATTTCTCTATCCGCCGGCAGACGGCAGCTACACCTTCTGGATTGCAAGCGATGATAACAGCCAACTATGGCTAAGTACCGATGCCGACCCCTGTCATGCTGTCCAGATTGCTTATGTAAACGACTGGACAAACTCCCGTGAGTGGACAAAATATTCTTCGCAGGCATCGTCGCCGAAACCGCTGTTGGCGGGGCAAAAGTATTATATTGAAGTCCTGCAAAAAGAAGGCACTGGAGGAGATAATATAGCTGTGGCATGGGAAGGTCCGAGCATAACCCGACAGGTTATTAACGGCGTATTCCTCTCTCCATATACGTTTAATTTCTGTGATTTTGCTATTTTCGCCGACCAGTGGCTGCACACCGGATGCGCTTCGGGCAATGCCTGGTGCAAAGGCGCGGACCTCAATCATAATGGCTCAGTTATGCTCGATGACCTGATGCAATTCATCGATGACCTCTGGCTTTTCGGCAGCGACTAAGCCGGCAAACAGATGTAACC
>Ga0105104_10002482_pt1 | contig 13468 bp, 16 predicted proteins | sample PPLLaktember2015_3_FD_87034 | JGI IMG/M metagenome (GOLD analysis project Ga0105104, IMG submission 87034) | Freshwater sediment microbial communities from Prairie Pothole Lake near Jamestown, North Dakota, USA - PPLs Lake P7 Core (6) Depth... | ecosystem: Environmental > Aquatic > Freshwater >...
CGCATTTTCCACCATTGTCCTGAATTTAAACATGCGGAATATGCCGCCTCCCTTTCCGACTCTCTCCTGCCTGAAGAATACGGTGCCCTTCGAATCTAATTTAATCAGCAGAGCAATTATCGCAAAAAAAGGAAACAAAACAATCAAAACCAATAAGGCTGTAAAGAAATCAAATATTTGTTTAATTAATCTTTGCATTGTTGAAAAGAAAATCTACGGTTGAAAGGTTGGGAATGAATTCCCCAAACTGCTGGTTATATATAGGAGGAGTGAATTCATGGAATTCCACCTTTATATTCTCCTTTCCGTATTTTTCCAAATCCATATATTCTTTTCCTCCAGGCCCTGAAAGATAAGCATCCGCGCCCATGCTATTGCAAATATATATCAGCAAATCATCTCTGCTTCCTGCTAAATTCATGCTGGAAGCTATTTTTATTTCTTTTTTCATTCCCAGCATTTCCATTATATTTTTAATGAAATAAATATTTAAATCTGAGATAAGATTCCATTCTTTTTTGTAGGCATCTTCAAAAAAATCGGCATATTTTCTAAAATTCGGAGCTCTTTTATAGTTATAAAGCAGGGATTTCCAATGCGTTTGTTTCCAATCCGTCTTATTTTCTATTTCCGTTTCGTTTATGCTTTTTAAGGCTTCTCTGTTCTTAATAGGAACCGTAATCCATTGCCATCCCTTGGGAGTCTTTATTTTATTCCTGTTTATAAATGCATTCTTTTGATATTGGACGGTATCCAGAATAATAAAAACATCTGCCTTGCTTATTCTATCAAAAAAACCAAGATAAGGCAGATATTCCGGCTGGTGTATGGCAATTTTCATATTAATAAAAGTTTTTCGTTTATTAATTTTTCGTATTCTATTTTCATCCTATTTAAAATCAAATCTTCATTAAACTCCCTCAAGACTTTCTCTCTTCCTCTTTTTCCCATTTCCCTGCCGACATTGGGATTTTCCAGCAAATAGATTAACGCTTCATATAGTTTTTCCTTATTTTTAGGCGGAATTAAAATCCCGGTTTTCCCGTCGTCCACAGCTTCCGGGCACCCTCCCACGCTGCTTACTATGACAGGCCTCTCCATAGCCGAAGCTTCCAAAATGGAAGCTCCCAACCCCTCTCTGTGGGAAGGCAGAACGAATATATCCATAATGGGATAAATTTCATCCACATCAGCCCGCTCTCCCAGAAATATGGCATTCTTTTCTATTCCGTACTTTTGGGCTTCTTCAGGGCCCACTGCATCCCTTTTTTCAGGCTCCCTGGGGCCTACAATTAAAAGAACAATGTCGGGAAACCTTTCCAGCGCTTTTTTGAAAGCGAAAAAAAGCTCAAAGTATCCCTTTTCACCCACTAATCTTGAAACTATCCCTACAACTCTTTGATTCCTCTTTATCCCAAATTTTTCTTTTTGGGACAGAACGAACTGTTCCGAAAATCTTGCAGAATCAAACCGGTTAATATCAATATCCCTTCCCAAGTATTTTATAAGCTTGGGGCTGCATATTTTTTCTTTAATTGCGGTATTTTTAACGGTTTGGCTGACGCAAAAAACAAGATCTGAACATCTTGCCGCTGTTCTTTTCAATAAAATAAAAAGTTTTCTTTTCAAAAAGGGGGTGTCGTTGGAAAAATCAAATCCATGCAATGTATTTATTATAATGGGCACTCCGGCGAGCTTGGCGGCGATTTGTCCGTAAAATTGGGGTTTCAATGTGTGGGTATGGACAATTTGAAAATTCTCTTTTTTGAAGTATAGGTATAGACGCATAAAGGAAACAATATCCGAAAACGGGCTTATTTTCCTTTTAAAAGTAATTTCTTTTACCTTGATTCCCTCCCCGTTTATATCTTTAACCCATTTCCCGGGAGAACATACCGCTGAAATATCATATCCGAGGGATTTTAAAAAACCCAGCTGCTTGAAAAGCATGAATTTCAATGTTATATCCGCGCTGGCCACGCAGCAAGCTTTTATTTTATCAGCCGGTTTTATAATCTTGCGTATAAAATATTCATATTTTTCTTTTAAGTGGTTAAAGGCTATTTTTTCATCAAACTCCTTTAATGATTTTTCCCTGCCGTTTTTACCCAGCTCTTTGCATTTATCTTGATCATTCAAAAGGTTTGCCAGAACATCGGCCAAATTGGCGGGGGATTCCGGCGGAACAAGAATTCCCGTTTTTCCATTGTCCACGGATTCCCGGCACCCCCTGATGTTGCTGGCCACTACCGGTTTTCCAAAGGCTGAAGCTTCAATAATGCTATATGATAGCCCTTCCCGATAAGAGGGTAAAACAAAAACATCCATTAAAGGATAAATTTGTTCTGCATTGTTTACTTCTCCTTTGTCTCCGAAAAGAACCACATCTTTTTCAATTCCATAATCTTTTAAAACAGAATAATCCAAGGCATCTCCCTTGGCTTTATCTAATGGAGCGATTAGAAGCAAGACTGCATTGGGAATTCTGCTTTTCAATATCTTAAATGCTTTAAATAGATCCAGATATCCTTTTTCCTTTACAAAACGGCCTACCATTCCTATCACCTTTTTATTTTCAATCCCCAATTCCCTTTTTCTTTTGGAAACATATTCGGGAGTAAAATTGGCAGGATTAAAACGATCCATGTCAATTCCGTATGCCAACAGTTCGATTTTATCCGGCCTGACGATTCCTTCTTTGATTGCAAATCCAATATCTTCTTTATTTTGGGAAAAAACCAAATCGCAGAAATGGGAAGCTATTTTTTCAGCGAATAGAACAGTTTTTCTTATTCTCGGGGGTATTTGAGAACCGATGTAAAATCCAAAGGAGGTATGGATAACAATCGGAACCCCGGCTAATCTGGCGGCTATTCTCCCCAAGATGCCGGCTTTGGGAGTATAGGTATGGACGATATCAAATTTCTCTTTCTTGAAATAAAGAAATAGCTTAATAAACGATACTAAATCTTTTATGGGAGTGATCCTTCTGGTCATTTCAATTCCGTGAAAAACAAAATCCTCCTTTAAAGAGGATATCCATTCGCCCGGGGAACAAACCACGTAAATGTCATAATTATTTTCCTTCAGATGCTTAAGAAAATTAAATATTATGAAACGGATGGTAATATCCACGGTGGTCAGATGGCAGGTTTTTATTTTTTTACCCATAAAAATTCTTCCTTATTTTCCATTCCCAAGGACTTTAAATATTCTTCCGGATCAAATTTAATTTCAAAATGCATTGGAGCATATTCTGAAACATCGGGATGGAGAGCAGTTATGAAGAGTTCCCCTCCGGGATTTAAATGTTCAGAAAACATTTTTAATAATGATTGGGGGTCATTGACGTGTTCAATCACATCGATGCATAAAATAGTGTCGTATCTGCCGGTTATTCCATCTTTTAAAACATCCAGCATTTTCACATTTGCCCCTTTTTTTGAAAAAAGCCATTTGGCGAATTCAAAAGTCCTGCCATAAACATCTGCATAATCCACTTCCATGCCTAGCCTTGCCAGCTTAAGGCAAAGGTATCCGGTTCCTCCCCCGTAATCCAAAATCCTGCTCCTCGCAATTTTGCTGATTTTCTCGCGAAGGTTTTTTTGGTATTTTGAACCGTGCCAATAAACATGATTGAAAATGCAAAACGGGCTTCTGGCGTAAAAATCGAGAACTTCTTGTTCTGTTTTCGGGTTCAAACAAAACCAATAAGCGGCATCCAGATCTCCTCCCGATTCCAAAAACCGAACCGCATGCTTGCGGTCGAGATTAAAATAATTTTGCAAATCCCCAAGCGCCTCTTTATCTATTTCAACTGTCAACTTTCTGTAAACCGGCTTTAAAATCTTCTTTAAGCTTTCTGGAATTAATTTTTTTATTTTATTATTCATTTGTTATTAAAAAAAGAACGGACAAGCCTCGCCAGAGAATAGGCAATTGCTTTTTCCGCTCCAGAATACGCATCCTTATATTTTTTGATAATTTTCAAATCCATAGCGAACCTTTTAAAACGGCTGTATTTTTTGGAAGCATAACCCGGATTATCCTGCCAATGGCCGGAATAATAAACAAAAACAGTTTGGAAATTAAGCAGCTTGCCCAATTTTCCCATCCTTAACCATAGCTCTTTATCCTCCATTCCGTCAAATTCTTTGTCATACCCTCCGGCTTTTTCAAAAGCGCTCTTTCTAAACATTACCGCGCTGTGGACAAATAAGTTTTTGACAAGCATCAGGTTTCTTATCTCCTCGTCTTTTTCTGGAAGCAAAAGCTTTTCTTCTTTGTCTCTGCCAATAATGATCATTCCGCCCCCTGTTAAAACATATTCTGGATTATTTTCTAAAAATCTAACCTGTTTCTCAATTTTTTGGAAGTCTGCCCACCTATCGTCGTCATCAAGGCGGGCAATATATTTTCCCTTCGCTTCGCGGATCCCCCTGTTTAAGGATTCTGCGTTGCCAAGATTAACCTTGTTTGAAATAACCCGGATTCTGGAATTTTCCTGCGCCATCTTTTTTAAAATTCCCGCCGTGCCGTCTGCAGAGCAATCGTCAATTATAACTATTTCCAAATCTCTAAAAGTCTGGTCCATGGCGCTTCCAACAGCTTTTAATATATCTTTTCCCCTGTTGTATGTGGAGATGACTACGCTGACAAGAGGTTTTTCCGGAATATTTCTTTCCATTTTAATTTGAAAAAAAGATAATAAAAAACAAATAGGAACAATTCGGTGCTTGACGTGGCGATAGCCGCTCCCAAGGCATCATATTTTAAGATAAGAAAATAGCCTAATACTATGTTCAGCATTGTGCCGGCTGATTGGACTATAAGAACCTTTTTCTGCTCATCCGAACTAGTGAGAAACCATCCGTATGCATAGCTCAAAAATTTGAATAAAACAACGGCTGATAAAATTTTCAACAAGATGATTGAAGAGGAATATCCCAAAGAATATACTCTGATTATAATGAATTTGGAAAGAAAAAATAAAGAAATGGACAAAAGAAAGCCGATGATAACCAGTATTTTCCTGAAATTGAAAAAGGTTTCTTTGAATTTTAATTTATTTTTTTCAAAAGAATCAGACAGGCCCGGATAAAAACTCATTGTTATAATCCCCGGCAAAACAAAAATGGCGGCAAACAAGCTATAAGCAACATTATAATATCCAACTTGCTTCATGTCGGAAAAAATCCCAAGCATTACCGAACTGACGCTGAAATAAATCATATAGAAGATTCCGGAGAATAAAAATGGCCAAGCCTCTTTTAGGATTTCTTTGCATGCAGCCCAATCTATTTTTAAAAAGAAATTTGAAAAATAACGCCAAATAAAGAATAGGGAAAACAAAACTCCCGCCAACGATCCGGCTATGAACGCCCAGGAAAGCGTTAAAATCGGTTTGTTTGAAAGCACGAAAAAAGCCGATAAAATCAAAAGAATTAATCCTTGGAGCGCTCTGCAAATTGTTTCAAAATGCATTTTTTCGTTCGCCCTGAATATTGAGCTCAAAAAAAGGCCGAAGTTGTTAATTACAATGTACAGAGACAAGAAATAAACAAGATTCTTTACTTCCGCCTCCTGGCTTAAAAATTGGATTATAAAAGCAGCAAGCCCCAAGGTGATAAGTCCGAGAACAAATTTCATTGCTAAGATATTATCAAGGTATTTCTGTGTTTTGGATTTATCCCTTGCAAGCTCTCTTACGGCCAAAGCGCTGAAGCCAAAATCGGTTAAAATTGCGAACAATCCGGTAAAATTCAAGGCAAAAGCCCATTTTCCATAAAGATCCGGCCCGAAATGCCTCGCCATGCCTATAAAAACAAGAAAAGCGATTCCCCTGGTTGAAGCTTCGGCGACCGCAAGCCAGAAAGCATTTTTAAAAAATTGTTTTCTCAAATTATTTCTTTGAAGCCTCTTCTGGATTGTCTATTCCTTGCTCCTTCATTAGTTTATTATTTATTTTTTCCGCTATTTTATGGAGCTCCAAATCCATTCCGTTTTCATCAGCCAGCTGTATTAGAGCTCGGATATCTTTGGTCAAGCATTTTCCCCCATAACCCCTGTAATTCTTATGGAATATATCCAAATGATTGCCACCCACCATTTTATCATGGCTGGCGGCTTCCTTTACACTTTCGTAATCCAGCTTCAGCTTCTGGCACAAATCGTACATTTGATTGGCGAAAGTAACCTTTAATGAAAAAAAAGTGTTGGAGAAATACTTTGCCATTTCAGCTTCTCCCGAAGGCATAGCCTTTTGGAATTCAGCCTTGGGAAGAATGCCTAAAACCATTTCAGCCAAATCTCTGCTTTTTTCCGTATACCCTATGATTTGCCTTTCGGGATAGTCCATGTTCTCTTGGGCCGTGGCTTCCGTTAGGAATTCGGGGTTAAAAAGGAACTTATGGACTGGAAATTCGGCTTGGAGCTTTTGGGTTGTCCCGGGCAAAACTGTTGATTTTATAATCACAATTTTCTCTCCAGAAATATATCTGCAAGCTTCTTTAACATAGGAAAGATCAAACCCTTCTTTTTCTGTAAAAGGGGTAGGGACACAAATAAAGATAATGTCAGCTTGGTCCACCTCCTTTATTGAACCGAGATTCTTTCCTTTATCATAAATAAAAGGAGTGATTTTCTTCACGCTTTCAAAATATTCTTTCAAGGCTCCGCCTACCATTCCGACTCCGATTATTCCAATTTTATGCTCCATAAGTTTTGATTCTTTCAGGCTGATAAAACAAAATCAAAGCTCCGGTTAATTCCTTTTATAATCTTATTTTCAGAAATCCAATTGATTCCGAACGGAACCAGGCAAATAAGGGAAACGAAAGCTGGAATCCTGATTCTAGTTATGATTCCAAAGTTATTTATAAACAAAGCAAGGACGCCCAAAATCGCCAATGAAAAAATAATGAGGGGCGAAATTATCTTATAGTCTTTTTTCAGCCTTATTACTCCTTTAAACGCAAAAAACAAAAGGATGTACCAGGCCAGTGTTTCAGCCAAAGCGAAAAGGTGCCTTAAATGTTTCATCTGCCAAGGAAACGGGCCTAAAAAAGAATAGCTGAAAGAAATCAAAGTATTCATTGTAAACTTAATGGGGCTATCAAACCCTGCCTCCACCGTTGCTGTTGATTGCTGCCCCGAGGATGAGGGCTCCGGAACATAAACCACTTCCCTGTAATACGTAATTTGGCCGACATTTAGATACTGTTTTAAAAAGCTCATTCCAAAATACCCTTGTTCTGTTGTGAACAGGGGCAGGAGGCCTAAAAGCAAGATTACTGCCGCCCCACAACCAAATCTTCTTTTCAATTGGAGGTTCGAAAATGCCAGCCAGCAGAAAATGAAAGTCAGCGCCAAAGCAAATCCAATATAAATTCTGAAATGCATCAGCAAGCCGAGAAAAACATAGAAAATAAGAAACTTCTTCCAAGAAAAAGCTTTGATTATTTCAATCGCATAATACAAGCTAATTAATGACAAGAGGGCGACCCAAGTATCTTTGAGGAGCATGCTTGAATAAAAAAGAAAGCTGGGGTAAAAACAGGCAATCAATCCTGCCAAAAGCCCCTGTTTTTGGGATCCCCCTAATTTCCTCACTATTAGAAAAACAAAAAGAATTGCAATAGAAGCCGCCCAGGCGTTAAACATCTGGCCTATGAACATGCTGGGAAGAGTGAAGAAATACAGATATCCGGCGAATATGGGGAAGTAATGGCTGAAAGAGAGCCCTTCAAGGGAAAGATTTCCCGAATGGAGCCTGTTTGAAACCTCCAAGGCCACCGCGTTATAAGTTGTATAATCCCCCCTCCCTCCGCTGAAGGGCTGGAATCCTGCGTAATGCATGAACAAAACGGCAGCCAAATGAATTGCCAGACCGATTAAAAAAAGCTTCTTCAAAGCATTTGCGTCCTCCTTCTTTTTTATGAAATGCAGCGTGATAATGCTTAGGAGAATCACCATCAAGCCTCCGATCGCTAAATTCCTGTCTAGAAAGAAAACCAGAAGAAACAAAAAAATCAAAAATCCTGCTTTGAGATTGCTTTTTGCCATATCCATATAATTTTTATTTTCTATCATTTTATCTCCATTTTCCCATTATTTCAAGGTTCTCTTTCTATTAAATGACCTGGCTTCCAGGCGGGACTTCCTTTTCCGGAATAAGAAAAACCGGTTTCTCCCCAACCTTGCAAGCCATTATCATCCCCTGGCTTTCCACCCCTTTAAACTTCCTATAATCCAAGTTAGTTATAAAGGGAAATTCTTTGCCAACAAAATATTCGGGTTCATAAAACCCGGCCATAGCTGTCACTATTTGCCTTTTTTCTTCGCCAAAATCCACTTCCAGGCGGATAAGCTTGTCCGTATTTTCTATTTTTTCGGCAAAGGTTATTTTACCAATCTTTATCTCTATTTTTTCCAAATCTTCAATTGTCGCCATAATCATTTTAAAAATTTAATAATGTAATCAAATTCTTCTTTTGCCTCAGCGGGCGTTTCTAAAACACTTTCTATTATAATCGGCTTGTTTTTATCTTTAACAAAATTTATGAACTCTGTCTGATGCGTTTCTATTAATGGATCGTGGAATCCTTTATATCCGCTTAAATGAAAATGGCTAATCCTGCCCTTGAATTCTTCCCATAAGCTATCAGCCAATTGCAAGGTGGGGTCATTAATATATGCATGGTTGATATCCAAGACTACTCCATAATCACTCCCGGCCATTATGCTCTTCATCTCCTCTAAAGTTCTTCCATTTTCTTTTCTGTTGTCCACATTTTCAATCGAAAATGGCATGCCGTATGTTTTTAAAATCTCTTGATGCCTGGCTAAATCCGATGCGTGAATCGTAATAGCGTCAAATCCAAACCTGTTATGCAAAAGCTGAATTTGATCTAAAATAGCCTTTTCCAACTTTTCCGGAGCATGCAGGGAAATAAAATCAAATCCTGCCAAATCTTTTTTCTTTAATTTATCAAGCAGAAAAAATTCGGCATCATCATGAGGATTCAATTCTATTGCGTTGCAACCGATTTCTTTGCATAGCTTAACTGTCTCGGCTGATATTCTGGAATGTGTTTTGTATAAAAATCCTGTTCCAAACCCAATTATTTTCTTTTCCATTTTTCAATCTTAACACAATCTTTTTCGCGTTGCGAGAATAAAGGCATTTCCTAATCTTGACTTTGATTTCACACCATTTAACTTATTTTCGCAAATAAGACAACGTAATTTTTTCCGTATGCTTTTGCGCATTTGGGGCAAGTGGTATATGAAAAATAGAGCTTTTCCAGAACCTTTCCTTTGCTTTTTACGTATTCTTCCATTTCTTTGGCCCATTTCCCCGCATTTTTATACGGACCTTCAAAGACTTTAGTGAGGAAAGTTCCTGAAATCATTGCCATTTCCGCCCCCGGAGTTTCTTTGCAAACATCAATATAGATATCGGCGCCCCAAAGCGATTTTTCATCTGTAAGCATTAACTGATAGGGAGGCCTGGATTGAGCTTTCTCAATCAAAGCCAGGTTCTTGATTATCTTGGAACCCATATTCAAAGGAATATGCAGAAAACTCGTGATGTGGTCCTTCACGAAAAGCTTATTCTCCCATTTAATTTCCTTTTCCTGCCAAGGAGCAGGATCAAATGGTTCGCAACATCCCGTCCTCTTTATAGTTTGGGTTTCCATATTTTTAACTTAATGCTTCCATTATTAAATTTATCTTTATTATTCCTAAAGTATTGTTATCGGCTTACAGTTCCCCAATATTATAGTTTTTTATTTTATTCCCGCTTTCATCAAAAGTAAAAACTCCCTTGATCTTCTTTCCTTCCAGTATCTTGGGAAGCCATATTTTATCGTCATCCCACATTTTGTCAAAAGGAATATTATCTTTGCCAAACCATTTGGGAAAAACCTCATCCGATTCTTTCGGTTCGCCCTTCCAGCTATTTATCAAATACAAATGAACGTCCTGATTCCATTCCTCTTTGCCGGGGAAATAAAAGCTGAAAATCCCCACCTTTTCCATTTTTACTGCTTTTACCCCAATTTCTTCTTCAACTTCTCTTAAAGCGGTATCGTCTATATTTTTATCTTTCTGAGAATCAAATTTTCCGCCCACTCCGTTCCATTTCCCAATCCCAAAACCTTTCTTTTTCATCGCCAAAAGAATCTCCTCGCCCCTCATTAACAAACAAAGACTTGCCTCCCTCATGCTACTATTCCAAAAATACCACACTCCCGATTATTGTAAATATTCAAACCGCACACCCCTCCTCGTCCCAATCTCCTTCGAAAAGATCGTCTTAGAGTATCATTTTTTAAAAACACCCGCTATCCCAGTTCCAATTGCTACTGCACTAAGACCATAAACTATTTCTTTCCAATAATCATTGCCTAATAAACCTACCATAAATAAAATTATTATTGCTAAAGTTGTATTGAAAAACATTACGTCTACCCCATTTCTTTCTCTCGCTAACCATAAAATAATACTGCCGAAAATTATTACAACAATTAAAAAAAGCAAACCTAAAAACGAGGAAGTCTTTGTTGACCCGGGAATAAAAAATATATTATTCAATATATTATCAAAAAGTCCAAATATCGCTATACCTATTGGCAACCAAAAGTTAATTTTTCTTTCTTTTTGTGTATCAGTTTTATAATTATTTTCTATAAAATTATAAAAAAATGGACCTATTTTGATATTCTTATACCAATATTCTTTCATCAATTCATTTATATAAGATATTTTTCTTAAATCCTCGGAAAAATTACTTATATTTATATCTGGAGAACTCTTTGAAATATATTCTTCAAAAACTGCAAATCCTTCTTTCTTTAAAAAATTTACTGTATAAAAAATTTCTTCTAGTTTTTTATAGATTCTTTTTTCATTCAGATTCATTATCGAACCATTCTCAATTTTTAAAAAATTCATTTCCTTAATAATATCCCCTATTTCGGAAATTTTTCTTTCACTTAATTTATTTACAAATTCTTTATTTATTTTCATAATCAATGTTTACCATAGAGCTTTCGGAATATCTAATCTTTAATAGTTTAGAGATTATGAAGGTTCAACCTTCATAAATAACCTTCATAAATATTTTTAAATGATTATTCATCTTTATAAATCTTAGGACCGTTAAATTGTTTTATTTCGAGTGACATTCCTTCTGTCGGGTCTCCATATATCCACATTTCATCACACATACTCAACAGCTCTCTGCCCATAGTCATCCCAAGGTTTCTTTCTTGGGGATTATTATCATCTAAAAATTGTGGAAAATAAATGTGGGGAGCAATCGGAATATTCCCAGCCAACACCACTTCTCGTGAATATTTTTTTGCTTTTTTTATATTTTCCTTAATATCCCCCCGTAAGGGACTGCATATAAATATTTTTTTCGGCTTAGATTGCATATTCTTCTTGAGGAGAGGTTTCTGGAACAGGCAAGCCTAATTTTTGCAATGGTAAATAATTGAAATAATACTGACACCCCACAGAAATAACGTAATCAAGAGTATCTTTATAGCAAGGATTATTAAACCAATCGTTAAGAATGTAGATATATTCAACATCTATATTCAGGGGTGCCATAAGCTTTTTATATTGTTTCTTCTTAAAATCACAGGTTTGCAATTTTTCATCAACAGAGCCAGCAACCTTTTGAAATTTCATCTCAATAATAAACAGCGTATTGTTTATAATAATATATAAGGCTTCGTCTGGGAAAAGACGTTTTGAAACTATTTTTCTCCAATCAACTCCCTTCTTTGAAAGTAGTTTATACAAACCCTGCTTGCGATAGCTTCGAGCAACCTCTTTGTCCCGAAAGTAAATAATACTGTTCTTAACTTTATAATCTTTTGCTTTTCTAAAAATTTCCAAAATATCACGTTCTTTTTCGAAATTCAAACCAGTTATAGTATTTCCACCACCTTTTCCTTTTAATTTCATACTTCTTCTTTTATTAATTTAATTTTTAAATTTTTATCTAATTCCTCAAATCTTTTAATAGACAAATCTAAATAATTTTTGTCTGTATCTATTCCAACAAATTTTCTACCATAAAGATATGAAATGACTCCCGTTGTAGAACTCCCTGTAAAGGGATCAAGAACTAAATCCCCTTTGTTTGTGCCTGCCAATATTATCCTTTTTAAAAGAATTTCCGGTTTTTGGGTCGGATGTTTACCAAATTTCTTTTCGATTAATTTGGGTGTTCCAATCGCCCAAACAGACCGCATCTGAGTATTTGGTTTTTTTATAAAATCTTCCGGCCAATCGCCATCTTTCATTAAGTTATAATTGAAAGTATGTTTTGCTTTCTTTTCCTTACGGGCCCAAATTAAGGTTTCATGGCTGGCGGTAAAAAATCTACAACTTAAGTTGGGAGAAGCATTGGGTTTAAACCAAGAAATATCATTCAAAATATGGTAACCAGTAATTTGAAGAATAAAACCGCACTGGTAAATCGAATGATATGTTCCGCTTATCCAAATGGTTCCACCCGGTTTTAATATTCTTTTGCAAGCATTTATCCAATTTAAATGAAATTCAAAATTCTTTTTGTTGCCATTACTTAAATCCCAATCGCCTTTTTTAACACTTACTTGCTTTCCATTTTGGCAAGTAAAAGTTCCGCTTGATAGAAAATAAGGGGGATCGGCAAAAATCATATCCACTGAATTTTCTGGCAATTCATTCAAAAATTCAAGCGAATTAGCTTGATAAAGCTTAAATTTCGGTTTTTCGTAGTATGGCTCCTGCATATTACTTTAGGGTACCCTTTCTAACGCTATTTTTCAATCTAACATCTCCTATTATTTATGGGTATTTTACCGAGAAGGTATAAAATCATAGATTCCCGGATGAAACTGGCTCAAACGCCGACTTTCAACTTCACCATACAGCGTTTTGGGGAAAAATAAAAGGATATTAACAAAAGATGAGAAATAATATAAGATGGGGGCAGTTCGCAAAAGGCAACTTCATTTGATCGGAAGGGGTAGAAAATGGGAAATAAAAGAAGAGAGCATTATTGGTACGTGGAACCTTTGGACACCCACACAAATGAGGTTTTTTCCAGAATTTTGCCGCCTCAAAATGCAAAAGGGCAAATTCAAACAAACAAAGGAAAACGCAATCTCTGGCTGTGCGCTTCTTTTGGAGATGTAGTGCTGTTTCGTGAAAGCAGGGAACAGATTAAGATTTCCTTCGGGGTCTTCGTCCAAGAGGGCAGAAACGGAGCAATCCGCGAACGCACCAAACTCTTTGCCCGCAAGAAATCCAGGCCGCAAGCATAACTGCGGCCTTTTCTATTTCACCGCCGGAATAGTTTATTTATTTTTATTCACGGCATCGTCCAGGACAATGCGTATTTTTTCGCTTACAAAATTAGTATCCAGAAGTTTCTTCAGGGCATTTAACTGCGTCGGGAGAA
>Ga0105104_10002483_pt1 | contig 13460 bp, 11 predicted proteins | sample PPLLaktember2015_3_FD_87034 | JGI IMG/M metagenome (GOLD analysis project Ga0105104, IMG submission 87034) | Freshwater sediment microbial communities from Prairie Pothole Lake near Jamestown, North Dakota, USA - PPLs Lake P7 Core (6) Depth... | ecosystem: Environmental > Aquatic > Freshwater >...
GCGTGCGCGGCTCGGTAACGCGACTCCAGCAGCTGCCTTCGGTCCCAACATGTGTATAAAGTGCAGCTTCTGCCGCCGCACTCCATATTAAGACCTGGTTCAGAAATGCGTATAAAGTTCAGGGCCATGCGACCGCATTCCAAAAGAGGGCGAAAGAGGCAGTCTTCAGCGCCGATAGTTGAAAATGACCTTCGTCCCGTCGCGCTCCAGGTCGAAGGGTAACTCCCGGAGATCTCGCAGGGCGAGTCGGACATCGTCTTGTTTCTGAGGCGGGCAGTAGAGGAGCAGGAATCCGCCGCCGCCGGCGCCGGTGATTTTCCCACCCAGCGCCCCAGCGGCTCGGGCCATCTCGTACATGGTGTTGATGCTCCCATTGGTGATGCCGCTTGCGAGCGTTTTCTTGCATTCCCAGCCTTCGTGAAGGAGCATTCCGAACTCGTCCAGAGCCTCCGCCTGCAGACACTCGCGCGCCTGGACAGCCAGCCGTTTCATCTCCCGCAGGACACTCAGCCGGCCATTGATGTTATGGACCTGTTCGGTTAAGACGCTTTCGGCCTTCCGGGTGATGTTCGTGAAGAAGAGCATCAGGCGTTCGCTGAGGCGCCTTCGAGTGGAGTCGCTCATATTGACGGGGGCGACGTCGACCGAGGAATCAGCGCCGAAGCGGATAAACCGCTGACCACCAAACGCCGCAATGAACTGGTCCTGCATCCCGATCGGCTTGCCCAGGACATTGATTTCTATCTCGCACGCCTCCTGAGCCAGCACCCGAGCGTCCCTCGGCTCTCCCAGAAAATGGTACATGGCGTTGAGCAAGCCGACGGTCACGGTACTGGAGGAGCCCATACCTGAACCTGCCGAAGGGATATCTCCCATGGTGGTGATCTCGACCTTCCTGGTGATGCCGGTCTTGCGAAGGCACTCGCGGACCAGTTCATGTTCCAGCTGATCGATATCATCGACCATCTCCGTCCGGGTGTAACCGACGCGGATCTTGTTGTCGAATCGCTCTTTTATCACCACAAAGATGTACCGGTTGATGGCGGAACTGAGCACCCATCCGTCTTCGCGGCAGAAGTAATCCGGGAAGTCCGTTCCCCCACCCAGGAAACTTATGCGAATCGGCGTCTGTGTAATGATCATTTCATTGTCCTTGTTGGTCGGCGGTTTGGTAACAGAGGGGCAGAAGGCCGAAGCGGCATGTAAGCCGGTTATTGGACGTAGCGCTTATCAAGAAACAGATGGTTGACCCGATCCCAGTCCACAAAGAGGTAAAGAGATCCTGCACACAGGAAAAGTGCCAGGACGACGACTCTCACTGTCCGGTTATCCTCCTTGCCGAGACATGAAGCCATTGAGATAGCGAAGGCGGGAAAAAGCACCATGAAGTAACGGTGATCTGGCAAGGTCATAGCCAGGATGGAGAAAACCGGGACAATCCAACAAAGGAGCAGCCAGTCTGATTTTTGGCGTCTACGAAGAAGTTGAACGAAAGCGATTCCAAGGAAAGGCAAATTGTAGACGCCGAGCGCAGAAGGCAGGCGATTCGTCATGGTCTCAAAGAGGAGTTGGCTCCCGTAGTCGTACTTAGCCACCTGAAGGGCGGCAAACCAGACCCACTTGATATGCCGGTAAAGCAGCCCGTCCTGCCAGGCGAAGAAGCCCCACACAGAAAGAAGAGGAAGGCCGACGAGAGCGCCTAGAACGAGCGCCCGGACAAAGCTTTTGGCGTTCAACCGGATGGCGCAAAAGCCGAAGAGGACGGGCAGGACGAGCAGCATGGTGTATTTGGTCAGGATGCCGCAAGCGAAGGTCAGGCCGATCGCAATGGCCAGCGCGGTCCCCGGCTTCTTCACAAAGCGAAGCATCAGGAAGAGGCTGCCGCAAAAGAGGAAGACCAGCAGAGTCTCGACCATGGCCGCCGTGCCCAGACGCCACATCAGGGGCATCGACAGCAGGAAGCCGGAAGCCAGAATCCCGGTACGCGTATCGTATAGCTCTCGGCCTATCAGAAAAGTGAGAAATCCGATCGCCGCAAACAGTCCCAGAGAGAGGACTCGGGCGGAAAACAGGCTGTCACCGAACAGGGATAGAAAGCCCCCGTAAAGCAGGGGAGCGAGCGGAGGGTGTTGCCGACCCAGCCAAGGGTGGGTCCGGTAGGAGCTGAAAAAGGCCGAGGGGCCCTCCTCAGCCACATTCTTTGCCGCAGCAAAGAGTCCCTCTTCGTCGTATCTCCAGACCCTTTGCTCGCTGGCATAGATCAGGCCGACGACCAGGCACGCGCCGCCAAGAACTACCACTCGCAGCCACGGGCGCACGACCAAAGCTTCCAGACCCCTCTCAAGTGCTGAGGGCCGGTACCAAAACATCAGCAGTCCCGATAAGGCGGTGTATCCGAGAAGCAGAGGCAGTTTATGCGGACTGCCGGCTACTCCGAGGAACCAGATGGCGCACAGCCACGACATCTGGAGTATGACCATGGTCAGAATGACGAAACTGGTGCGGACGTTTAGAAAGCCTTCCGCACTCGCGGAGGAAGGTTCCGATCCACGATCTGACCGCAACCCCCCGGTGGCTTTGAAATCGGCATAGCGAAAACTCATGAAGAACCTTTGAATCGGTAATTGCTAATGAAACCCAGGAGGATGTCGGGCTCGTACGTTTGCTCTGGTTCAATCGGTCAGATTTCGAACCTGTCCGAGCGAAATCCCCTGACGGTTCAGGTAATAGAGGCCGGCTGCCGTGACGGGTATGTACTGCCCGAGATGATAGTAGACAGATGACGCGATCGCGTCGGCCTTTTCGACGCCCAGGAATTGCAGTCCCACCCAGAAACCGAGCTGGATGACGCCGAAAAAGCCGGGGGCCGACGGCACGGTGACCGCGACCGCACAGACTCCGACCACCAGGAAGGAAACCCAGAAAGGAAGATGGAGCCGGAAGCTCTCCAGGGAGATATAGACCATGCCTGCCATCAAGGCCCACTTCAGGATCGAGATGGAGACGACAGCCAGGAGGACCTTTGGATTTCGAGCGAGCTCCAGGGCCTGCGTCACCGACGTTACTGACCCCAGGACCTTGCTCGAGAGCCTCTCGGGGACCCGCTCGAACACCTTCATGGCCCCTCGCAGAAAGGGTCGCGGAAAGAAGCCGACAAGCCCGGCGCCGAGCAGGAGTGCCAGGCAGCAGGCGCCGAGGATCAGGCCGCCCGATCCCACCCAGTCAGGCAGCCTGTTTCCGGCCATCCTTGCCCCAACGACCAGGAACAGCAGGACGACCATCATGTCCATGAGCCGCTCGAGCATGATGGTCGAGAAGACCGCGGTTTTCGAGAGCGAAGAGCGACGGCTCAGCATCACCACTCGCACGACCTCTCCAAGGTGGGCCGGCAGGACGTTGTTGCCCATGAAGCCGATCATCATCGACGGAATGACGTCGGTGGTTTGAAACCGGCAAAGTGGCAGAAGCAGCAGCTTCCAGCGAAGCGCTTTGAGCCAGAAAAATGCGAAAAGCAGAGCCAGGTAGACCGGGGCTGCCTTGTAGCTCGCCCGGCCCAGGCTATGCATCACCTCGCCGAATTCCAGCCCTCGGAAGGCCAGATACAGGCAGGTTGCTGTGAGCAAAAGGCCGGTGAGGGCCTTGAGGACCGTCTTTCGTCCGGCGTTTATTGATTCAGCTCTGGGAACATTACCGTAGGTTTCGTCAAGAATGCTCAAGATTTGATCCTTTGCTGCTCTTTACATCACAGCGGCCCTGACAGGACCAGCAGGAGGGCGATCAGGAAAACGACAACATAGGTGGCGCGGTCCTTGAACGAGAAGACAATCGGATCGTGGTGGACCTCGCCTCTTCCCGCCAGGATCCAGATCCGGCTCACCCAGTACAGGAGCAGGGGCGCTGCCAGCCACAGGAAGCGAGGCCGACTGTAGTGAGCGCTCACATGCTCGTTGTTGATATACAGTGCCAGCACCAACACAGCCAGGTATCCAGCGGCCCCGCCGAGGGTGGCGAGGACCGCTGAATCGACGACCTGATAGCCTCGCCCGTTGGTTGTCACTTGGCCGTCGGCCCCCTTTGACACCAGCTCCGAATAACGCTTGAGGAGCGCCAGGCTGAGGAATATGAACATCGAAAAGGCCAGCAGCCATTCCGAGACTTGCACTCCCGTCGCCAGTTCTCCGCCGAAGACCCGGACTGTATAGAGTCCGGCGAGGACAAGCACATCCAGCACCGGCTGCTTTTTGAAAGCGAGAGAGTACCCGAAAGTCAGGGTGAAATAGCAAGCCAGCACCGCCGCAAAGCCGCCCGACAGCATTGCCGCGGGCACGCTGGCGCCCAGGAGGAGCGCAGCGGCAAGCGCCACTCCCGCCTGCGGGGAAAGATCGCCGGCCGCCAAGGGCCTTTTCCGCTTTTCGGGATGGAGCCGATCGGGCTTCAAGTCGAATAAGTCGTTAATGGTGTAAACGGCTGACGCACAAAGGCTGAAGGCTACGAAGGCCAGAAATGCCTTTCCCATCAACCAAGGGTCCACGAGGAGATGTGCACCTACCAGCGGGAGAAAAACCAGGGTGTTCTTGACCCACTGATAAACCCGCATTTCGCGGACCATGCTGCGCAGGCGGCCCTTCTCTCTCGGAAAGACCCGGACGATCGGCGCTTCGGCTCCCAGCGCCCGGATGAGTTTCCTTGACCCGTCGACGATCACTGCTCCTGCGCAACTCTTCCAGACGGCCAGATCCGCGCGCGAGTTGCCGACGTAGATGAAGCCCTTGTCGCCGAACTGGCCGGTCAGTCGCTGCCGTTTGTTCCTCCCGGACAGATTGGTTGACCCGTCGCTTGCAAACAGCCCCGAAAAAAGCGGCAGCTGCGCTACAACGCTTTGTGCCACTCGCAGATCGGCGGCGGTGGCGAGAAAAATCTCTCTTCCAGCAGCCTTCTCCGACTCGAGGTAGTCGATCAGTTGTTCACGAACCGGCAGCACTCGGGTATCCAACTCGGCGTGCAGCGCCAATTGCTCCTTCAGATGGGCTTTTCCTTTGAAGAGCCACACGACAAGGAGAAAGGCCGCAGCGGGATGCAGCCGCAGAAAAGCGAGCGCACACTCGACGAGCGTATCGGTTCTAAACAGGGTTCCGTCGAGATCGACGCAAATAGGAAGCTTGCGTGCGCCTTCCGCTGTATTTCGAGCGTCGTTAATCACGGGTCGCGGGATAGCAAGTTCCGACATCTTAGCGAGCCTCAGTGAGATCCGGCCGATTCCACTTCCTCAACCTGGCCCGAAAGCGGCGCCCGAAGTCCCGCATGTTGAGATAGGACCGGCCGAAGACGGTGTCGAGGGAACGAAAGAGCACGGTCGGACGAAGGTAGTAGGAATCGATCCTTTTTAGCGTGTACCGGTCATCTTCGGCAGACACCTCTCCCATCTGGGTCGTGCATGCGGCCAGATAGTGCGATGCGACCGAGTCCCTGGCCGCCGCATCGACGACTCCGTAGGGGTAGGCAAAGCTCCGGACAGGAGTTCCAATCCTCTGTTCGATGAGGTCTTTCGACCCCCCTATTTCCCGCGCGAGCGCTTCCTTCGATATCCCAGCAAGGGCCGGATGGGTCCAAGTATGTCCGGCTATTTCGAATCCGGTGTGCGAAAGTTCGCGAAGGTCCCGCCAGCCAAGCAGGCGGAGGAGTGGGACGGTCGACGGCTGGCTCGCCCAGTTGTTGTGGGCGCCCACGTATCCAGCTACGACGAAGATAGTGGCCCGGAATCCGCATTCTTCCAGGACGGGTAAAGCCGTTTCCATGAGATTGGCGTAACCGTCGTCAAAAGTAAGCGCGATAGTCCGAGAAGACAGGCCGGCGCCGGTTTTCCACGATTCACACAGATCATGCAGAGTCACCACGCGGTATCCATTCGCCTTCAGGAAACGCATCTGCCGTGCGAAAGTCTCCGGGGCCAGCGATATGACCGATCCGGTGTTGTCAAGCGAGTGGTAGGTGAGGATTAGCATGAGAAGTTGCCAGGGTGCCTGCCCCCAACTGTCACCCTGTCAGGCTTGATGCGCGTCTACGCACCAACGGCTGGGTCATCCAACAGAAGGTGAAGGATAACCCGCTGTAAAGGTAGTAGAGGTAGTGCATCGGTAGTGACAACGCGGCGAACGTTACTCCGCGTTTGGTCAGGAAAAACCGATACAGCGGATGATTCAGAAGTAACAGGATCACGAGCAGGAGGGCCTGCAGGTACGCGAGCCTGAATTCCAGGGCCAGCAGTGGGGATGCTGCGGTGACCAGGGCGACCACGCCTGCGCTCAGTCGGTCCGATGACTTGAGGTTCAGGTCGCGGGTGATGTCCCGTTGCTCCAGCATCAGCCGGGCCCACGGCAGGGCACGGCAGAAGATGTCCGTTCGCAGGATCGAGTAAAACGTCCATTTCTTCAGGTGTTTCACCTGGATGCCTTTGTCCAGGCGGATACGGTGCCCCTGGCGATGGACTCGATACCCGAGCTCGATATCCTCCACGGCCGGCTCCGAGTATTTCTTCGCATCGAACCCACCGAGTGCCAGAAAGATTTCCCTTCGGATGGCGCCGCACCCGGCCCAGAACGTAACTGCCTCGGAACTGGAGTTCTGATGAACAAAATGGTGAAAAAGGTTCCGGTACTGGGACAGAAAATCGACCTCGGCCGGGTTATCGTCGTATGACCCGAAGACAGCCGCGACCTGAGAATCTTGCATGACGCCGACGACTTTCTCGATCGTGTCCGGTTTGACGACGATATCGGAATCCAGGAAAAGGAGGATGTCGCCCCGGGCCTTGGCCGCGCCCTCGTTTCGCGCTGCAGCAGGTCCCGCCTGGGACCGTCGACGGAGAACCAGCGACCCATGGCTTTCGGCGATTTGTACCGACTGGTCGGTCGACGCATCGTCGACGACAATCAGCTCGAACAACGGGTAGGTGGATGCGTGAATCGATCGGAGGGCTGCTGCAAGGTGCTTTTCGGCATTGTGAACCGGCATGACAATAGAAACCATCGACCGTTCACTCATGAGAATCTCCTATCTAGTGGAAAACTGAGCGGCGTGCCCGGCTTTCTCCAGCCAAGGCACATGCCCGTATCTCCTTAAGGCAATGTCTTCGAGATAGTTGAAATACAGGGTGAAATGGGCTTCTCGCGTCCAGTTCTGAAGGAAGGCACGGTAGCCTCTTTCGCCAAGCTGAGACCGAAGGCTGGGCTTGGTAAGTATGCTGTTCAAAGCCTGAAGAAGCTCGGCATCGGTCTGGAAGGTGAACCCACCTCCGCTATCCTGCACAACCTCCGGGAGAGCGCCGAGGTCTCGAACGATGACAGGCGTCTTCCGAGCGAAAGCTTCGATGATGATGATTCCGAACGTCTCGTAGGTGACGGAGGGTACAAGGCAAGCGAGGGCATGAAAATAGAGTGCCCCAAGCTGCTTTGGCGGGATTGGGCCCAGGAACTTGATGCGCGGATTGCCGGCCGCCCGCGCTCTCAGGAACTCCTCGTCGGTTCCTGTCCCGGCGACAAGGAGGTCCGCCTGGACACTCCCCCAGACGTCAATCAACGTCTGGAGCCCCTTGATTCTCTCCAGGCGGCCGACAAAGAGAAAGTAAGGTTCGGGCTGCGGGCGTGGGTCTGGTTGCTGCCAATCCTCGTCGACCCGGTCAATGAAGTAGGGCAAGTGCGCGACGGGGTACGGAAAGCCCCGTTCCGCGTGCATCTGTGCGGTAAAACGGCTGGGAGACACGTACTGGTCCACGTGCGCGCCGGCGTCGCGCAACATGTTGCCGTATCGCCAAAGCTGGGGTGGTCTTTTCTGGAGCAGCGTGCAGCGCAGGCAGTCGGGCTTTTCACATGGCCGCTTGTTGAACTTCCACAGGACATGGGTCGGACAGATGAGCCAGTGCTCATGCGTCATGTACATCTTGATCGGCTTCCGCCCGGGCGGCGACATCCGGAGGACTCCGGGTCCCAGCAGAGAGATGTTGTGGTACTCGATGACGTCGTAATCACGGCTGCCCATGATCTCGACAATGCGCTTCCTTTTAAGGAAGGGCGCCCCGGTCTGCTGCGTCAATAGAGGCGACAGCCATCGATAGGGACTGCGAAGCTCGTGAACGCGAACATTTGGATGCGCGTTAAATTTGATTTCCGGTTCGCCGGGATGCAGCAGATGGTAGGAATCACGGCAGTGAACCACGTCCACGTGATGTCCGGCCTCGCCGAGCGCGTGGGAGAGTCGGTAAAGGTAAATGGCATCCCCGCCAAAGCTGTACGGAGGATAGAAGGTCGTGAGGTGAAGAAAATTTAACGGCCGCATGTTGAATCAGCTAGACGGGGTGAGCGGGATCGACAGGCTTCCTGCTGACCTTTCTAAGCCAGTTAATCCTGGCGGTGTGCTTCTCTCCGAGTGACGCCAGCACGTCGAGGAGTTGTCGCGCCGCGGCGTCCCAGGAAAGACGGGCGGTTGCCCCAAGACCCTCAGCCCTCATGCTTCTTCTCAATTCGGGCGATTGAATGACCTCAAGCAGAACCGACTCCAGTGCCGCCGCGTCGGTGGGTTCAAAATAGCGGCCGCCGTTTCCGAGCAGTTCGGGCACCGGACTGGCCTTCGTAGCTATCACCGGGCACCCGCAAGCGGCTGCCTCAAATGCGGGAAGGCCAAAGCCCTCCATCAGTGACGGGAGCACCAGGACGGTGGCGAGATTGAGCAGGACGGCGACCTCGTCATCGGGTAGATACCCTGTGAAAATGACGCGCTCCCCGAGTCCCAGGGTACGGGCCTGCTCCTCGAGCTCTTGAAAATGGCTGTGGAACACTTCGTTTCGATAGTCGCCCACCATGACCAGCTGGAGGTTGTGAAGGCCCTTCTTGGAAACCAGGTTTGCGACGACATGCAGGAGCGTCGTGAGGTTCTTGTGAGGGGAAAACCCGCCCAGGTAAACGATCGACGGCCGATCGAACCTGATCCCGAACGAGGTCAGACGAGGCGTCGGCGCAACCGCCGGAAGGTGTTGGAAGAGGGGGTCGCTCGCTTCGCCCACCAGATGAATGCGGTCTGCCGCCACTCGAAGGCACCTGACCAACTCCCGGCGGGAATACTCCGAAACCGTCGCAAGGGCGTCAGCCTGAAACTGAGCCGCCTTGACCTTCATTCTCCAGAAAGCGCGCGCCAGGGGTCTCGGCGTAGTCAGTTGCGGGAAGGTTTCGGCGATGGCGTCATGGATCATCACGAGCTTCCGCGCTCTGGTAAGAACCGGGACGTAGCTGTAGACCGTCGGAAAGAAGAGCACGTCGAATCTCTCATCCGAGAGCGCCTGCCCCATTCTCCACATGTCACGAAGCGAGCGATGCCCGTCCGCGGCCGCTGCCACGGTCGTCGGCCGGGAGGTCGCCACCGTCCGCACCGTGACGTTCGGGGGCAGTTGTTCCTCCGGGTTCGGACCGTCCAGAACGAGGGTGTAAGTGTTGCCGCCGTCCAGTCGGATGAGTGCCCCGAGAAGCGAGCGGGCGTGGCGCCCATATCCGCGCCGATTGTTCCAGCAGGTTGCGTCAATACCGATGTGCAAGGTCACCTGAACAGAAGAAGAGCGTTTGGGCGGCGTCCGCTGGGGGGCACTCGGCGTGTCGCCTGCGCTCCCAGCGGACGCGGCCTGTGCTTATTTAGATATTCGCGACTGCCTCAGACGTATAGCCTTGGATGGCTGGCCGACCTGTAAGGTAGCCGACGAGCTCACCCAGCGACCAGAAAACGGCCAACAGGAAAACCAGGGGCGCCGACTTAAGGAAAGGGGTGACTAACCGACGCCTGCTTAAAACCGTCTTTGCAATGCGCGCAACGATGAGGAGGGGGAGTATTGGCGAGAATGCCCCCAAGACGAACCGCTTGGAGCCGATTGACTGGCTCCTCCCGGCTGCGTACGACCGTCCCCAGATGAATCGTTCCTTCAGTGCACTGCGGAGCCGCAGATTCTTGCGCTTCTGATACACCACGATCGAGCGCGACAGGAAGATCTTAGCGCCGCGTTCCAAGAGCGCCTGGTTGATGACGGTTTCTCTAAAGTGACTGCGGAGAAGGGGACGCAGGGCATCGAGAATACTGCGCTTGTAGGAGATGTTCGCGTCCGTGGCTGAAAAGCTGTCACCCTCCGGGACTGGGTTCTGGTAGCGGAAAAAGTCACAAAAGTAGACGGCCCAATTCAGAGGCCGGTCGACGCCGTTCTCCATGGCGCCGCCGACGGCTGCGTGCTCGCGCTGGTGCTCGGTCCAGATATTCCTCGCCCAATTACGATCCGGATAGCCGTGGTCCTCGAGCAGGGCCACAATCTCGCCTCTTGATTCCGCGATTCCTCGGGCCCGCAGCTCGTCATGATGTTCCCGGCTGCCCCCCGCCCGGGAGTGCGTCGCCATATCTGTGACGGGCTTGAAGATGACATCCGGGTATTGCTGCTGCAACTCCTCCATGCTTTGCCCGGTCGGTTCATAAGGCACAAGGATTTCCATTCGGGGCGGGTTAACCTGGCTGTGCAGCGCGGCGAGGTTACCGGACAAAAGCGACAAGTCGCAGCGGGCGTCTGTCGTGTCGCTGACGATGACCACCACCACGGACAACTGAGGATCCTTCGAGTTCATGTCTCTTTGCCTCCGATTTCGGTCAGCCATTTACTCGACGCGTTTCAAAGCGTTCCCGTAACCGATGGCGTAACCCAGCCACTCACCCCAGACATAAGCGACTGTGACCGGGAACAACAACGGCAGAGAGGCGAGGAACTTGCCGATGCGGCGCCTGCTGGACAGAACCCGGTGCCCGATTCTTCCGAGCAACATGAAAGGGAAGACCGGAGCGACCACCAGGTAAATCAGTCGCTTCGCGGGGTTGACCCGGGTTCGCTGTGTTCCCCCCCAGACTCGGCTGAGCAGGTACCGTTGACCCAGGTAATACCGGTAGTCAAACGGTCCGGTATGATAGACACCCAAGTCTGGGACCGCGCGGAACTTGCCATCCGCATACAGGAGCGGATGAAGCACTACCTCCCAGTAGCCGGAATTCAACACCGCTTCGTGTTTGAGGAGTTTATCCCGGGCGTACACGACATTCGCCCCATTCAGTCCGAATCGCTCCCCCTCGTCCCAGGGCGGCAGGTAGTTGTGGTATTCGGAGAAGTAAACGACCCAGTCGCGCAGGCGACCATAGCTTGCGTCCAGGATCGGGCCCCCGATAGCCGCGTCACCGTCCCGAAAGCTCTCCTGAATGGTACTGACCCAGTTGGGCGGGGCAACGCAGTGCTCTTCGAGCACCGCGACCAGTTTCCCCTTCGCCTTTTGCACTCCCAGGAGGCGCAATTCCGGGACGCTCAACCGTTTCTTACGATCGGCTTCGAGGAGGATTACGAAGGGAAAATCTGCCCGCACGCGTTTTGTGGTTGGCGCCCCGCAGCGATCTGCCACGATGACTTCCACGTCGTCCGCGTGGACCTGATCCCGTAAGGAATCGAGGCACCGAAAGAGAAACTCGCCGCCGGCTCCGGAAGCGATGACGATCGAAAGCGAAGGTTTAGTCATAAACGTTGCCTTAAGGCTGTAGTGGACGGCTCACTGCCGCCCTCACCCAGACGGTGTATGGTCCGATTTCACGCACCGGCTGGTAGTTTTCGCGTATAAAAACGTCAAGGTCTGAGGCGCCCACCTGGGAGAGGTGTCTCTGGAAATCGGCTTTCACCCGATCGAGATGTTCGTCGGAGAAGATTCTCTTTAAAACGAGAAGCCGAACGTCGTTGGTGCGCAATTCCTGAATCATCGTGGACTGCACGCCGGGCGTATCGGTTATCCCCGGGTGCAATTCGTGATGCCGTGTTGATGGCGGGCGGTCGAGAACAAAGTAAGTCATGACGTCGCCGATGATCACCACGTCGTGACGGTGCAGTCCGACGTAGACCTTCTCGTCCGGCCCGAGGTTGGCGTTCACGAAAGCCGAAAGTTCCTGCAAGACCTGCCCTTCTGCCGGCGCCACCCGGAACCCGGCAATCTTCGGGGGGAGCGCAGTTGCCGAAGCGATTCTCGAGGTCTGCCAAAGCACATAGAGGGGTTTGGCGGCCAGCGATGTGCACCAAGCCGAGACGAGAAGAAGCAATACGACCCTTCCGACCGGCCGGAGGCCTCCAAGCCCGCCCTCGGAAGTCGCGAGAACCAGCGCTCCAAGGAAGGCGGCATACGCCGACATCGTCACGAAGTGTGTGTTGATCTGGACATGCGCTGCCGAGTAGTGAAGAAGAAACCCAACCAGGAAGACCGATCCGAGCGCCACATGTAGGGATCCTTTCCGGGCCCACGCCATTCCGATCCCGATCGCGCCGGCAACGAACATGAGGAAGGGAAAGAGGAAGCTCAGGTAGGTGCAAAGGTTATTCAAGAACTGGACCGGCGAGCGGTCGAAGATCCCTACCGGGAGCAGGCTGGGATATTGCTCGGGGCGAGAGAAGCGGAAGTCGGTCAGCGGAAATATCACCAGGTCTTCGAGGATCTGTGAGCCGGCTGTCAGTACGAAGTAGACGAGAAAAGGGATGGCAACCGCGGCCGCGGTGAACGCATAGGCGACCAGTGGCTTGGTCGCTTGCCGCAACTTCTGCGGTCGTCCCGGGACAGCGTGCGTCAGGCTGTCGACCATCAGGCCTGCGCCGATGGCAACGGCGGTGTAGGCGCCGACATCGTGTTTGAACAGCAACAGCACCCCGGTGCTCAGCCCGCACCAAACCAAGTGTGAAGATTTCCTGCCCTGAAAGTAGAGCACCAGAAAGTACAAGGCAGCCAGGATCAGCAAGACGGCCGGAGGATAGCTCGAGAGCCGTTTGAAATACCCGGTGTTGTACAGCGCGAGGCCGAAAACAGCGGTGCCGACAAGAGCCAGGCGTGAGCACCCGACCATCAGCCGGATCAAGGAGTAACAGAGTGCGACGCCGAGCGCCGACAGAACCGCGGCGGCGATTGCTTCCACGACGAGGTTGGTGCCGAAGACATAGAAGACGCCGGCCAGGAGGTAGAAATGCCCGGGTGCGTACATCGTCCAGAAATCGCGGTACGGAATCTCCCCGCGGAGCACTCTCTCGGCGCCAACGGTGGACACGCCCCCGAAGTCAACGTCGTAGAGCGAAGTGACCCAGAAAACCGGTATCGCAGCTGCAAACAAGGCGAGCTGGATCAGTCTCGTCCGGCGAGAAGCGAAAAGGTCCGCCGCCAGGCGAATGGGGTTGGCGATCGTGGAGTTGCTCATTGGATTACCCATAAGCCGGGCGGGGCAATATCCCATATGGAGTGCGGCGGCAGAAGCTGCACTTTATACGTATCTTGGGACCGAAGGGCAGTTACACACCTTGCCACCGAAGGGCAGTTACAGAGCCGCGCACGCAGCGGAGGGCCGCGAAGCGCTTTGTGCGGAGCGAGTCCCGGAGCGAA
>Ga0105104_10002484_pt1 | contig 13458 bp, 8 predicted proteins | sample PPLLaktember2015_3_FD_87034 | JGI IMG/M metagenome (GOLD analysis project Ga0105104, IMG submission 87034) | Freshwater sediment microbial communities from Prairie Pothole Lake near Jamestown, North Dakota, USA - PPLs Lake P7 Core (6) Depth... | ecosystem: Environmental > Aquatic > Freshwater >...
CGCGGTCAGTATCATGGACTGGCAGGCTCGCAGCAAAAAGACACCCCAGCAGCGCAGGAAGGAACTGTTCGCTCTGTATATCAGGCGCCACGACCGGATCGACGATTGGGATCTGGTCGATCGGAGCGCTCCCTACGTCGTTGGCGGCTACCTCTCCGATAAGCCGCGCGCTATTTTGTACAAGCTTGCCCGTTCGAAAAGTCCCTGGGAACGCCGCACTGCCATCGTCGCGACCTACTATTTCATTCGCCAGGGCGATCTAGACGATACCTTTAAAATCGCCGAACTGTTGGTCCATGACCCTCATGACCTCGTCCAAAAGGCGGTGGGAGGCTGGGTGCGTGAAGCTGGAAAAAAGGACTTGCAAAAATTGCTCGGCTTTTTGGATAAACATGCCGCCAGCATGCCACGCACGATGTTGCGTTACGCCATTGAACACCTGGAGAAAGAACAGCGAGAGCACTACTTAAGCATGAAAGGTAAAAGTAGATAATTTTGAAAAGGAGAAGTTAGGATGACAAAGAATGACAATCCTCAAACTTTGCAGCAGCCATCAAAACGAAATGGTGACACGATTGCTGGGCCTTTAGTGGTCTCAGAGACTAATCCCCGCTACTTCACAGTTGCATCTGGCAGCGCCGCCGACCGAAAAGCGATCTACCTGACCGGCTCGCATATTTGGCATAACTTCCATGACGGTATGGGTCCGGGTGCGGACTGCGCCGATGTCTCAGAAGAGCTTGACTTTGATGCATACCTCAAGTTCCTCAAGGAGCATGGTCACAACTTCATCCGGCTCTGGCGCTGGGAGCAGTTCAAGTCCCAGGCGGCTAGCGGCGGCTTCCACCTGTGTATGACGCCGCAACCCTGGCTGCGGACGGGACCCGGAGACGCAAAAGATGGCAAGCCAAAGTTCAACCTAGAGGTGTTCAACCAGACCTACTTCGACCGCCTCCGAGACCGTATCATAGCCGCGGGGCACGAAGGCATCTACGTCGCGGTCATGTTCTTCGACGGTTGGGCCCTTCACCTCAGCCCCGCGCCAGACAATGTCGAGGGACATCCGTTCCATGCCGCGAACAACGTCAATGGGGTCGGGATCGAGTCGATCCTTGACTACCAGGTCTTGCCACTCGACCCACGAGTCCAGGCATTTCAGGAGGAGTACATCCGGAGGGTCGTTGATACCCTCCACGATCTGCCAAATGTTCTCTGGGAAGTCGCGAACGAATCGTCCGGTGGCGGAACTGTCGATAAGAATTTCGCCCAGATGATGGGATTCTCCGAGGTGCCTGAGTGGGGCGACTCCACTGAGTGGCAGTATTGGGTGATCGAGGTCGTCAAGCGGCACGAGCAGGCGAAGAGATACGACACGCACCCCATCGGGATGACCATGCAGTTTCCAGTCGCGGACCAGACCATGGTTAACGAGCCATTGTTCAAGAGCAAGGCTGAGTGGATCTCGCCCGGCTATGACGACGAGATCTTTACTGACGGTCGTCACCCGATGGCACCGGACAGTCCGCCGTCTCACTGGTTCGCGGATCCTCCTGCCAGCGATGGCAGGAAGGTCAGCATCACCGACACCGACCACTATGCCCCGGGCAAAGGCGATGCGCTCTGGGCTTGGAAATCATTCCTGCGCGGCCACCACCCGATCCTGATGGACTTTGGAATCATCGCTGGCGTCAATCCGCCCGACCCCTCAGCAGTTAACCCGGGCGTCCCGCCGTACGAAGCCTTCGAAGCGGCTCGTTACGCGATGGGTGATACCCTGCACTACGCACAGAAGATGAATCTTATCGCGATGGAACCGCGCGGGGATCTGACATCGACGGGCTTCGCGCTGGCGAAGCCTGGCGAGGAATATCTGATCCTACAGCCTGGCGAGACAACTGCTCCATTCACCGTGATGGTAGAGGCAGGCAGCTACGCAGTTGAATGGTTCAGCCTGAACGGTCGTGAAACAAAGAGCGCTGATCGGGTGACCGTCAGGAGCAATGGGAACATTAGTTTCACAACTCCGTTGGCGGAGCCCGGCCCAGTGGTGTTGTACCTGAAGCAAACTGCACATAGAATGTAGCTGGCACGACGCGCTCATGCGCGGGCTTACCTCTAGAGACACTTATAAATATAGTAGACTTGGGAGGTATGGCAAACAAAACGATCGCAAATAACGACCGGGGCCTGGCTAGAGAAGAAGCGCGCGTTACGACCCTTGAGCTGTTTTTTGATCTGGTCTTTGTTTTTACCCTGACGCAGTTAACAGCTTTCCTGGCTGAGTCTTTGTCCTGGGAACATCTGCTCCAAGCCTTCCTGATTTTCATTGTTCTGTTCTGGATGTATGGGGGGTATGCCTGGCTGACCAATAGTGTTCCACCAGTGACGCCGACCCGTCAACTCCTGCTCATCGCGGGGATGGCAGCCTTTCTGATCTGTGCCCTGGCAATCCCGAACGCTTTCCACGATACCGGCGTCGCTTTCGGCATTGGCTATTTGATCGTAATCCTCGTGCATGGAGCTATGTATGTGCGCGCGGTCGGCTGGAAGGCAGCTCGTTTCGTACCGATGAATTTCCTGTCGGTTGCCGTCATCATAACCGCTGGCTTCGTCAATGGTCCGGCCCGATATATACTTTGGATTCTAGCTATCGGTTTGCACGTTCTGACTTCTTTCCTTGGAACTGGTCTGACGTTCGAGATCCGGGTCAATCATTTCGTCGAGCGGCACGGATTGCTGTTGCTTGTCGCTCTCGGCGAATCGATCGTCGCGATCGGCGCGGGCGGACTGGAGCTGACCCTACAGTTCATCCTGTCGGCGGTCATGGGGCTGATCCTTTCGGCAGCCCTGTGGTGGATCTATTTTGCCTGCGATGACGAGGTCGCCCGCGACAACATGCTTGCTCGATCTGGTCCTGCGCGGCTTCGTCAGGCGTTGGGCGCTTATTTCTACGCGTTCATCCCCATGCTTTTCGGGATCATTTTGTTGGCGACCGGCATTCATTCATCGATGGAACACCTGACGACAAAACTCGATCCTGCCCACGCCTTCACTTTTGGTGGCGGCGTGGGCTTGTACTTGATCGGAACCGCCATCTTTCGCAGGGCTTCGGGAATCCCTGAGATTACCTACAGGTATGTCGCCGCCGGTCTTGCGGTCTTAACCGGTTTCATTGGGAATAATCTCTTTGCCGGTCTTCAGTTCGCGGGCCTGATCCTGATCCTGGTGGTATTGATCCTTGTCGAATCCAATTGGGTCCGCGCGAAGCAACTTGAATAGTCGATGGCGCCGCGTCAGTTTAGAGCCTTTGTCAACTGAAGTGGCAAAGGTGTTGTCACCGCTTGTCTCAGGAATAGGTAAACTTTTACATGGATTTGTAAGCTAAAATCCGAATATCAAGTTTAAGAAATTATGCGGTACTCCGCAAATTGCATACTGTATAAACGCGCATAAATACCTTCCAGGGCCAGTAATTCTGCGTGGGTTCCCTGTTCATCGATCCCACGATCTGTTAATACAAGGATCCTTTTTGCATTCCGGATGGTCGATAAGCGATGTGCGATGACAAACGTTGTGCGATCCTTGGCTAAAGCCTCCAGCGAATCCTGAACTACGCGTTCGCTTTCGTTATCCAAAGAACTCGTCGCTTCATCAAAAATGAGTATAGGCGGATTCTTCAGGAAGACCCGTGCAATGCTCAACCTTTGTTTCTGTCCGCCCGACAATTTGACTCCGCGTTGACCAATGTCGGTCTGATAGCCATCCGGCAACGCCAGAATAAAATCATGAGCGTTGGCTTTTTTGGCTGCTGCGATGATCTCCTCTGGGCTGGCATTCGGTTTTCCGTAGCGGATATTCTCGAAGACCGTTCCAGCAAACAGATAAACATCCTGTTGGACGACACCTACATTCCTTCTTAAAGAACTCAATTTAATGTCCTTGATGTTTATGCCATCGAGCAGTACTTCGCCCTCACTGACCTCATAAAACCGGGGGATCAGTGAACACAAGGTTGTTTTGCCAACGCCAGAAGATCCCACCAGGGCGATCGTGTCTCCAGCTTTTACATCCAGGGAGAGGCTTTTCAAGACATGGGAATGGTTTTCACGATATCGGAACCCTACATTCTTAAATTCGATATTTCCTTGCACGTTCCTGATTTCAATGGCATTGGGTGAGTCCTGGATCTCAGGCTCTACCTCGATGATTTCCATAAATCGTTCAAACCCCGTAATTCCTTCCTGGAACTGCTCAGTCATATGTGTTAATTTTTGGATCGGCTCGATAAAGTTACCGATATACAGCAGGAATGTGATCAGGTCAGCCAGATCCAAAGAGGCATTGGTGATGCTGGCGCCGCCAAAGACGATCACGGTCAGTGTGACGAGCTGCGTGATCATCCCCACCCCCTGATAGATGAATGACTCGTTTTTGTAAATGCTTTTCCTGCTTTCCAGAAAGCGGTTATTTTCATAAGCAAACTTTTTCTTTTCCGTTTCCTCATTGGTAAATGATTTCACCACGCGGATCCCGGCCAGTGTATCTTCGACCTGTGCGTTGACATCCCCAATGCGTTCCTTGCTCCTTTTGAATGCAACATTCAGTTTTTTCGTGAAGTAGAGCGAGAAAATCGCCAGGACCGGTAAAAAGAAAAAAACAGCCAGGGTCAATGGAACGTTGATGTTGATCAAAACCACAAATGCGCCCATGAACTTTACCGTATAGATCAGATAATCTTCAGGAGCGTGATGATAGAACTCTGCCAGGGAAAACAGGTCATTGGTGATGCGCGACATCAACTGCCCGGTCCGCTGGTCGTCATAGAAACGGAAGGACAACCTCTGGTAATGGTCAAACAGCTCGTTGCGCATATCGCCTTCCATCATGGCTCCCATGGCATGACCGCGATAGTCCACGTAAAAGTTGCAGGCCGTATGGATCAGGATGAGCACCAGCATCAACGCGCCCGTCCGATAGATTTCAGCGAGTGCATTTGGCAGGCCGCCCTCCAGGACGGTTTTCGTGATATAGCGGGTGAGTAAGGGAAAGAGGAGCGTTATGCCAGCGACGATAAACGCGCATGTCATCACTGAAAGGAATAAGCCTAAATAGGGTTTGTAGTACGAGAAAAACTTTTTGGTGCGGGAAGACATAAGTCTGTGATCTCCAATTGATTAAATAAAAAAGTCGCGGTTGAGACCGCGACTGGGGGATGGGTCCCCATCTGGTTGAATGAGAACAAAAAGCCACGGGATGCTACGCAAAGCGCACCCGTGGCAGGGATTGTAAGGGCACGGTAATCGTGCCCCTACCGGAAATTGAAAAGACGATGCAGTACGGATGCACTCACATAACAGGCATTATTCTGTTGAAATAAGCTGACATGTGAGCGCACCTCCTTCGGAAGAAATTTGATGGTCTTTATTGAAGACTATCTTAGTCCTAATTTAACGGAACTGGTAATGTTTGTCAAGTATGAAGCCGGAGAGTTTGTGCCCCATCCCGTCTCAGCACCGCTTTCCGAGTAATACAGCTTGAATTTTCACCATGTATAACCGTTCTCCCTTCGGGTCCCACAGCGGCAATTGGATAGCAGTCACCTCACCGAGATAGTGCTCCCTTAAAGGACTGCATGGTTGGGCGCGCTATGGCTTGAGTTCAACTGTAAATATCCATGGGCCTTTATAAATATTGCCATGTTCCTCAAGGTGGGTATGGTAGGCTTCTTTTTCACTTAACCCTGGATAGTCTATGGAAAGTTGATTTGTCATGAGTATATCTGGGTCTTCCTTTTCGAGTTCGGGAATGGTCAACGTGAGGAATATTGGATTGCTACTGCCGATGGGGAATCCGATTTTGATGCAGCGTCCATTTTTTGTTGGGGGCACCCAGTACGGTTCGCTTCCTGCTCTCATATCACCGCCAAGGTCTGAACCAAACAGAAGGCGAAAATTGTACAGAGAGGCTTCCTGTTCCCCTGTTTGAAGTACCGTCTGGCTTCCAATCGTCCAGGGGGCAAAACTGGGTGGTGGAAAACACAGGTAGACTTGTGTGAATGTGGGTGTGACAGTAACGCTGTCCAATAGCATTTCCAGTCCGTTGGCTGTAATCACCTGTTTTGGATAAAATCGCACCTCAGGATAAATGGGGAGATCGAAATCGAAGCGAAACTGGGCGAGAATTTCGTTGTATTCCGGCGCGTTGTTGATGTCAAAAGCAAATTGCCCTTTAATGCGATCTCCCTTGAAAAGAGTTACAGGCACAAATTCAAAATGATAGATGGCAGGGTCAACCGCAGGTCCGAACCCCCCACTGGTATTGATCATATTGCCATTCTCATCGTAAAGGTCGGGGCTTCCGATTCGCCCATAATAATGTTCATCGCCAAAAGATATTTCTCCTCCCGTGATGCGTACTTGAAAGATGATATGCGACGTGTCCACATAATACGACTCAATCATGGCGGTATAACCATTTACCGTGTGAGCGGGTATGACCACATCTGCCGGCGGATTTGTTTCCACTGGCGCAGGCAATGTTTCTGTTGAAATCTGGACGTTGGTGGCTGACGGAGATATGACCAGTATGTTTGTTACCGGTGTTAGTTCGACTGGCGTGGTCGGTTTGGATGCTGGGTTTTGTGCAGACAGTTTAAGAATCATCACTGCTGCAATCAGTATTGCTGCCAATGCACTGAGGATGAAATATATTTTTCTCACAGGGATTCTCCGTAAAATGGATTTGGAACCATTTTCGGTTGAATCGCCAGGATTGCCCACTGTGGATTTCACCTGAAGCCTGCCTGCGGATTCCCGCAGGTAAGTTTTTCCGGTGAGTTTCAGGATCGCTTCCGAGCGCGAGTTTACGCCTAACTTGTTGTAAATGTTGCTCAAATGAAACTCAACAGTTCTGCTGGATATTCCAAGGTCTAAAGCAATCTGTTTGTTCCCTTTGCCCTGTAATAGAAGTCTGATGACATCTTTTTCACGTTCGCTGAATTGGATTTGTTGTCCCATCCTTTAAGTGTAATGCAAAATGGTTAGCGCCCACCGATGAGCGGTTATTTATTACACCCTGATCCATTCTCCCTTTGGGTCCCACAGCGGGGATTGGACTATGACAAATCTGCCAGCAGGGCTTTGGCTTCTTTCATATCAGCCGTCGTAAAGCCTTCGGTCATTTTTGTGTAGGCCTCGCTTAGGAGTTTTCGGGCCTGTTCTATTTTGCCCTGCTCCTGCCATAGGCGGCTCAATCTCATTGCAGCCCGCAACTCCAGCATCGGGGCATGCACTTCCCGGGCATTGTCCACAGCCTGTTGGAAGCAGGACTCCGCTTCCAACGTGTTGGCAGGAGAAAGCGCCAGAAGAAGCTCGCCTTGCAGGATCAGGAACTCCGACACCAGTGTCTTTGCCGAGCCGGCCGACTCAAGTTCTATTGCCTCTTTCATCAAAGCCAATCCCTCCTCAGGCCTCGAAGCTGCTCCATAGGCACCCGCACAGAGATAAAGTAGAAGGGGCCAGAAGACCGGGGGAGTCCGGAGTCCGCGGTAGGCAACGATCCCTTTTTCGATCAGGGCCAGACCTATTTCTATCGAGCCCAGAGCAACCAGCGCCGCGCCGCGCAGGCAGGTGCCGGCCGCGTTCCAGATTTGAAAGCCATGTTCCTCGGCAAGGCTCAGGACTGCCTGTGCTCGCTCGTGGGCGACCTCAGGGTTCCTCAGCCATAGATTCAGCAAGCCATTATGGAAATGAGTATAGGCAATGCTGTAGGGATGATTCAGGTTTTGCGCCAGCGTGATCCCCTCAGTTGCGCGTTCCTGGGCGCGATCGGGAAGTCCCATCATCCAAAGGAATAAACTGGACACCGTGAGAGTGATCACTCCGGGATTGGTGCCGAGCCCGAGCCGCCGCACGCGCGGACGTCCGGGGTCGTACAGGGCGATCGCTTTTTCAAGATGGTCCAACCCGGTCTGGGGATCCTCGACAAACGCCAGGTTATAGCCCAAAACCATATGCCCCTCCGCCTGCATGTCTATATCGCCGAGGTGCTCTGCCAGATACAGGATGCGTTCCCCCATCTGCATGGCTTTTTCATATTGGGTGCGAAGGATATAAAAGGAAGCCAGCCCGCGCAGTACGGGGAATAATTGGGGGATTTCACCGGCGCGCTCACAGAGTGCAAGGGCACGCGCATATGCCCGCTCGACCTCTTCCGTATAGCCTCTGATCGCCAGCAGTGCTCGGGCCAAACTGGTCTGTAACATGATCTCCTGCTGGGCGCGCTCCGGCGTGGAGGGGTTGGAAGCAAGGACATTCAACAAATCGGCAGTCAGCTCGACCATGGCATGGTACCAGCCTCGCTCATCATAGTGCAGCCACAGGCTGTCTGTAATTTTTTGGAGCTGCTCGAGATTTCCATCCGCCACCCAATAGTGCCAGGCGGTTTGTACGTTCTCGAGTTCTGATTCCATCTCATCCAGCGCAGCCTCCCGTGCTCCGCTTGTCAGGCGCTCCCACTGACCCAATGTGAAGTCGGCAAAATAGTTGGCATGCGACCGGCGGACAATGGCGCTGAACCCGGGCTCCTCCTCCAATCGTTCCGCAGCATATTCCCGAATGGTTTCCAACATCAGCAGGCGGGGTTCACGCGCCTCCTGATCTGCGAGACGAATCAGGCTTTTATCTACCAGGGAAGTCAGTCCATCGAGAACCTCTATTCCTTTCCCGTTCAGATGCTCGATCTGTGCGACAACCCCTTCGACCGCCGCGAGTGTGCCGTTTGGAAACACGGATAGGAGTGCAAATAAGCGTTGCTCGCCAGGGTCGAGCAGTTCGTAGCTCCAGTCGATCGTATCGCGTAAGGTCTGTTGGCGGGCCGGGAGGTCACGCGCCCCGCCTCGCAGGAGCTGCAAGCGACTCCCGATCCGATCGAGCAGAGCCTGAGGCGAAAACAGCCGAATCCGTGCGGTGGCAAGCTCGATCGCCAGGGGCAAGCCGTCCAGGCGGAAGCAGATCTCGGCAACGGCCGGCGCGTTCTCGTTCGTCACCGCAAAGTCGGGCTTGACCGCCTGGGCGCGCTCGATAAACAAGCGCACTGCCTCATATTGGGTCAGTTGTTCGAGGCTGGGCTGTTTGAGACCAGGTCTGGGCAATGCCAGAGGGGGAACCGGAAAGACTTGCTCACCGCGCACGTGCAAGGCTTCCCGGCTTGTCACCAATATCTGCAGGTCCGGGCAGTGTCCCAAAAGTTCCGCAACAGTGGGAGCGGCCGCTGCGACTTGCTCAAAGTTGTCGAGGAGCAGCAACATCCTTCGGTCCTGCAGATGTCCCTTAAGCTCGTCGAGTAGGGATCGATCACTTGTTTCCCTTAGTCCAATTGTTCGAGCGATGGCCGCCAGGACGGATTCGGGCTCGCGGAGGGGAGCCAGGTCAACCAGGAAAACTCCATCCTTGAAGCGATCAATGAGGTCAGCAGCCGTCTGGAGCGATAAACGCGTTTTTCCTGTGCCGCCGGGACCGGTCAACGTAACCAGGCGAACACCCGCCGGGGGGTGCAGGATGAGCTCTTTTACAGTTTTCAACTCCTCCTGGCGACCGATGAAGCTGGTCAGTTGCACAGGCAGGTTATTCGGGAATGCATTCAATGATTTGAGTTGAGATTTCCGAACGACCAGGCTTTTTCGATGAAGATCGGAGGACGCTGACTCATTAATTGACGCTATCTCATCCCATTTGCTCGCCTCGTAAAGTAGGCGGACCTCAACCGGCAGGGGAATGCCGAACTGGGCACAGTACCGCTTTAGATGAGCAGCACTGTAGATCAACCCCGCGAGTCGCTCCTCTGTGGAAAGCGTGGGTTTGTTACAGAAATTCAGTCCGGCTGCGATGGCAGCCAGCCAGAATTGTCCCCACAAATCATCCGAAAGGCTCGGATGGGTCTCCTGAATCCAACGTCTGAAGGATTTTCTAGCGGTGTTGATCACCTCACACGCCCCTGCCAGCTCAAAAGGCACTTCCTTTGGATCCTGGATATCCCGGCTTGAAAAGCCTGTCACCAGTGAGACCCATTTCTCGAGAGGCGCCCGCTCCAATTCTCGGAGCAAATAGGACATCTCCAGATAACACTGGTCGTATAGGAGCGGCATATCGGCTTTATATAATGCGAAGTCGATCAGAAAATATCCTTCCAGTGATTCTGAAGCTTCTGCAAACTTTGCCAGGACATTGGCAAGATTCAGATCACCGTGTTGAAAGCCCGTGAGCACATCAATGGGTCTGGTCTCCTGCCACCGTTCGGTAGCTAAGCCGTAACTCAATGGATTGGGAAAGATCTGCCCCTGGATCAAAAATCCTTCTGTACCGGGGTCAAGCAGGAATGTATCTTTCAGGAAAGAGGCAATTTGACCATTGGGCTTTAGACGGTGACCCAGCCACCTTTCCAATATCTTTTGGGGATGAATTGCTCGTTCAAAAACTGCCCCGGCATTCCATTCTTTCAGGAGATAGTCATTCGTTGCACCAAAAAGAGTCTCCAGCCTGCTCTGGCGTTCCTGGGAGGCAAGTGTACGGAAATGTTGGAGGCTCTGTCCGGCGACAGTATAAAAAAGGACAATGGTCCCCTCATGCTCGAATTCATAAGACAGCTTCGCCATGTTTTGACTGGCAAAATGGGCTGGAGCCTGGCTCAAGGCCATGCGGTGTCTTTCGACCTCGGTCAGTTTTGCTTTCTCATTGACGCGATCAAACTTAACAACGAAATGCTCAACATGGCGTGAGTCCCCAACAGAAACGCTGACCAAATATAAGAGAGCCCCGGTCCGTCCACCTGTAAGCGCCTGCAAAGGAGTGACCATAAGGTCCTGTTTTTCCCTTGCGATGCGTAGAAGGTCCTGGTATTCAGAGGGGAGTTTATCAAAATCGAGTGAAGACATTCGCAAATCTGCTTTCCGCACCATTTTGCTGAATTACCGAGATGCCGTGTTCAGGTAAGTATTGCTATGTTAACCCCAAATATGCAAAAGCGGTAGGCTTTCTCCTAATTTTTGGTACGCGACCGGTGCGGACTCGACATATGCACCTTGCTGGTTCTATTCATTCCCCCTCCGGTTCCCCCAGCTTATTTTCCTGGTGGAGCGGATACTCGGCGGTACGTCTTGCTTCCTGTGCCGCCGAGTTTGTCAATTTACACCACGCCTATGAATATCCCATTACGGAGCAATCCGCATGGATTGGATCAGCAAGTCCAGTTGGTTGATCGTCGGGGTAAACGCCTCAGGTGGTGTGGCATTCAACAGGTCAATGACGGAGGCGTAGTAGGCTTGCATATCAGCGTTGGGGTCGGCCATATAGGGGTAAGGAACCCCTCCAGGAGGAAGGACTGCTCCGGCGTCGCTGGTTTCTACCAGCATTGAGGCGGTGATCGGAAGGATGGCAACGATGTAATAAGCTCCGTCACGGGTCACTCCCTGGAAATGATAGAACAGATCGTGGTTGTTCGCCGAGGCAGCATATTGGGCATATTCCGTCAGGAAACGCACTCCACTCCCATTTTGGAACGGGATCACCTGGATATTGGAGGCAAAAACCTGCTGGGCATTGAAAAATGGCACCAGGGGAAGCTGGTCGTTGCTGATTGAGGCGGCCGGACCGTAAAGTATGTTATTCAAACGGTGGATGCTTTCGAATGCGGCGGGAACCATTTCAGCGTACGCTTGCGCCGGGTAAACGTAGATTTGCGGCTGGTGGAATTTACCTTGCAGGCGATATCCCTCCAGCGCGAGTTGAATGTGACCGGGGGTTACTTCCCACGTAGCGATCTCTCCTTCGGCGCGCGGGAACTGAAGTCCGCGTGCCCCGCTGGCTACCCCAGGCGATAAGACGATGCTCAACGGATCGACAGATACTTCCACCCCATCGAAGGAGGGTTGCTGTACAGTGGGAATCGCGCTGGGGACTGGAGTCGCCGGGAGGCTGGTGGGCGATGCCGAAATTTGGGTGGGAGCCCCGGTGGCTGGAATCGTTGTATTTGTGGGCACGGGTGCCGGGCTGGTGGGGGCTGCTACCGTCACCGACATATCACACGCCAGGGACACGAGGACGAATATGGATAGGAATAAGAAGACTTTTTTCATTAGTGAATTTCCTTTCATGCCCGATCATATCCACCGGAAATGAAAAACTCCCCCGCCGTTGGGAGAGTCTTCACTGTCCAGGAGGATAGTGTGTCCAAATGGATAGGCACTCCTTTGCAAAGAATTATGGAATTCTTGATTGACCTTTCAAGGTGGGCGAATTCCTGCCCAACAAGTGATTACATCCTGATTCGCTCTCCTTCGGATCCCACAACGGTCGCTCCCACTTGTTCGCCGAAGAATTCCATTTCAAGATGGGTGCCGACCTTTGGGTATTGGCTGCATAGTATCAGTTGTTTCGATTCATCCGTTCTCGTATGTATTCAACAATGGTTCTGTTTACTTCTTCTTGCTCACAATCGAGAAGCATAATGTGTTCCGTTCGCTCAAACCAAACGAGTTGTTTCAGATCTCTGGGAGTAGATATGCTATCGTATAGAACCTTTGCACCTTCCGGAGAGTTCGTTGTATCTTTCTTACTTTGCAGGATGAGCGTTGGCACCTTGACTTCTGGTGAGCGTTTCTGAGCTGCTTTGAGTACTTCAAACACTGGAGTAAATGCTTCCGTTGGTACCCATTCATACGCTGACTCGTAGAGGGCATATCCAGGTTCAGCAAATAACGGAGTCGTTTCCCACTTCTTTTTCACCTTCAAAATTAAAGGAACCATGAAGTGCAGCGGACGACCCGGTCCAAATGGCGAAACTGTCAGCGTAGAACTACCTGCCACTATAAGGCTATCAATTTTTTCTCCATAATCCGCTGTAAGGTTCAATCCTATCCATCCTCCCATACTATGACCTATGATGATTACCTTTTCCGCTTCAGTCAACACATCCAGCATGGCTTTTTCACCATCTGCTATCCATTCCCGCCAATTCACACCTCTTAGTGCATCTGGTGTTTGTGCCGCATGACCTTTTAAGGTAGGGGTTCGATAGGGAAGACCTAAACTATCTATATGTTCCGTTAGTTTTCCGAAAGCTTCTGGTCTTCCTGGAAATCCATGAATAAGCAAAGCTCCTAAAGGTTTCTTGGACATAATCATCCTCCTTTGCGTGTTTCCCTATCTACTGAATTATCTATCCCGTTTACGCCCTGATCCGCTCTCCCTTCGAGTCCCACAATGGCGATCCCACAACCGTCGCGCCCACTGGTTCGCCGAAGAATTCGATTTCAAGACGTGTACCCACTTTCGCACATTCTACCGGCAGGTAGGCATAGACAATGCTTTGCCCCACCGAGTAGCCATATCCGCCCGAAGAGACCCAGCCGACAATGCGACCGCCTTCTTCGCGGATAGGTTCCTTTCCCAGGGCGACCACGCG
>Ga0105104_10002486_pt1 | contig 13455 bp, 9 predicted proteins | sample PPLLaktember2015_3_FD_87034 | JGI IMG/M metagenome (GOLD analysis project Ga0105104, IMG submission 87034) | Freshwater sediment microbial communities from Prairie Pothole Lake near Jamestown, North Dakota, USA - PPLs Lake P7 Core (6) Depth... | ecosystem: Environmental > Aquatic > Freshwater >...
CCCCGAGGAATTACCCAAGCGATTAATTAGAATGTTTACGTTTGTCAACGACACCGTCCTGGATCCTTTTTTAGGAAGCGGAACAACATCACTTGCCGCTAAAAACCTTTTTCGTAATTCAGCCGGCTTTGAATTAAATCCCGATTTTCTTCCAATTATACAAAAGAAACTTGGTGTGGATTCTAAAGGACTCTTTGCTGACGACGCACAGTATGACTTCATCATTAGAAACGAAAGAGATAAAGAATATTCCGGAGCGATTAATAAGCTTCCATATATATTCCGGGACAAAGTCCGGTTTGACAAGAAAACGAATCCGGCCAAACTTTCATTCGGTTCAATAATCAATGGGGAAGAAAAACAGCGAGAGAAATATTTTAGAGTACAAAGGATAATTTCTTCCGAGGAAATAGAATTAGACAGCGGACAGCGAGTTCGTTTTCTCGGGATTAAGGCTGTTGACCGGTATAAATCTGAGGCCGTTAAATATCTTCAGGACGTGACGAGAAATCAACAGGTATTTATAAAATATGATGATGTGAAATATGATTCAGCAGGAACGTTATTGGCATATGTTTACCTGCGGAACAAAACATTCATCAATGCTCACTTGCTAAAGAAAAAATTAGCCGAAGTCGATTTAAATATGAGTTTTAGATTGAAGAACAGATTCATCAATCATATTAACAAATTTGAAGCCAAGGAAATCTAATTAGCTGAGATCTTCAAACAAATAAGGGAAATGTTGGAAGCTCAAAATATTGAATTTCCGAAAGATTCTTCACATATAATAAATCCTGCAGATTGAAATATTCAAGGCGTTCGTCCAATTGAAATCAAAGATATCAAATATCCTATTATTACTCTTCTTGCTTTTTTCACATCTAATCTCCCAGACCAAGCTCCTTATCCCGATGGATTTAAAACAAACGGATCATCTCAAATCATACGGCGTAGCATTTTGGTTATTGGAGGAAAACGGTGAAGTGGACTGGCTCTTGAATTATCGAAGCGGTTCATTCATGATGGATTACAGCGATGTACTGGCACGGGAGTGCCGCGTCCGAGGCGTATTCTTCGAACCGCTCGCTGCAGGCGATGCCGCATCAATTTATGCCGAAGTACAGCGTGAAGACAATAACCAGGATGTGGTTCGGCTGGAAAAAGCGCCGAGGATTGCAGTTTACGCACCGCCGGGTTTCAAACCGTGGGACGACGCAGTAACAATGGCATTGGAGTATGCAGAAATTCACTACACGAAAGTGTGGGATGAAGAAGTCCTTTCCGGAAAACTTTCCGAATATGACTGGCTTCATTTGCATCACGAAGATTTCACCGGCCAGTACGGAAAATTCTATTCGAGCTTCCGGAATGCACCGTGGTATATCGAGCAGCAGCTGCTTTATGAACGCGAAGCAAAGCGGCTCGGTCATACGAAGGTATCGGATGAAAAAAAGGCAATCGCGCGTTCAATCAAGGAATTTATCGGCAGCGGCGGATTTATGTTTGCTATGTGCTCTGCGACCGATAGTTACGATATAGCGCTTGCAGCGGAAAATTCGGACATCGCCGGTGTTATGTTCGACGGCGATCCGCCGGATCGAAATATACTAGCTAAACTCGATTTCAGAAAAACGCTCGCATTTGAGAATTTTAAAATCGATATGAATCCGCTGCGTTATGAGTATTCCGATATCGACATTCCCCAGAGCGATCCGACGCCTAACCGCGACCCAAATACGGATTACTTTACATTATTCGAATTCTCCGCCAAGTACGACCCGGTGCCGACAATGCTGACGCAGGATCATGTGAATATTATCAAAGGATTTATGGGTCAAACGACCGCATTCCGGAAGAGTTTGATAAAAAAAACGGTCACAATCCTTGCAGAACGTGAAGGATCTGAAGAAGTAAAGTACATCCATGGAAATTTCGGGCGGGGCACATTTACATGGTACGGCGGACATGATCCGGAAGATTACCAGCATGCCGTCGGCGATCCGCCGACCGATCTGAATCTGCACAAAAACTCACCCGGTTACCGGCTTATCCTAAATAATATTCTTTTCCCGGCGGCAAAAAAGAAACAGCAAAAAACGTAGTGGAGCATATAAGCCTTTGAGACGATGAGTAGTTGAGTAAAAGAACTATTATGAATAATATCTCATAGACTCATAGACTTACTTCGGTTCCGCATGGATAGTGACCCGCCGTAATTGTTTGAAGTGCTGGAAAAGGACAGCTTCAATCTTGGAAATAATCTGGTGCACTTCGTCAAGTGTTTTTGTCTTATCGATCAGACATGTCAAAGTTGCGTTATACTTATTTCCTTCCTGCAGCAGTATCAATTCCGTGCATGACAATACATCCTTCTGCCGCTCTGTGATCGAACGAATTTCTGAGGAGAGGACTTTCTCAATCTTTGTAACATCGTTTAACGGATGTTCATTTGCCTCATATTCCTCCATATGAATTGTTACTTTTCCGACCGATGAAAGCTGATTCTGGATCTGCTGTTCAATATCCGTTGAAATTTCATGTGCTTCGGCGAACGAAAGTCCTTTCGCATACTCTACATCAAAATCTATATAATATTTTCCATCAGTCAGGTGTACTTCTATATTGTGCGGCGCACGAAGTCCTTTGTCCATTACAACCATTCGAATTTTGTCGATTATTGTCTCATCCCTGGTTTCAAACGGCTCCGAATGAACAACCACATCGGCATTTGCATGGACGGTATGAACGGCCCGCTCGATGCTGTCCATGATCGCGTGTACACTATGGAAAGGAATAGTTCTGCGAATTGCGACAACCGCATCGACAAAAATATGCGCACCGGAAGGACGAATTCGAAGTTTACGCAGTTCTTCCACACCATTTACCGAATTGATTGCGCTCTCAATTTCTTTTACCAATTCCTTCGGCGCTCGATCCATAAGTGCATCAATAGTCCGGCGGCCTAGCCGGTAGCTGACAAATAGGACCAGCAGAGCAACACCAATAGCGGCAATTGAATCGAATATCGGATACCCGATCCAGACGAAGAACAACCCGGCAATAACGGTCAGCGACGACCATACATCGCTGGAAAAATGAAGGGCATCAGCCTCCAGCGCCTGACTGTTGTATTTTTTAGCGATCCTATAAAGAGCACGCGACCTGCTTAAATCTATTACTATCGACGTACCCATGACAACGAAACTCCATATATTCGTTTCTACATGTTGCGATTGGCTGAGAAGGCGGCTGCCGCCTTCCCATATAATCCATGAACAGGTGATTACAAGAAGAACTGTTTCGATAAAAGCCGAGATATTTTCCAATTTCCCATGACCGTATTGATGATCCTCATCGGCAGGCCGGTCAGAATATGTCACGGCAAACAATGTAATAATTGCTGCCAGCAGATCAAGACCGGAGTGTGCGGCTTCAGATAGAATTCCAAGGCTATTTGTCCATAATCCGATCCCGAGTTTGAAACCAGTCAGAAAAACCGCGGCAGCAACGGATGTTATCGCAATGAATTTTTTTTCTTTCATATCATCGGAGCCTGTATGTAAAATTGCAGCCTGTACCTGTTAATATACCGCGTGTTTTTATAGAGTTCAACTATAAACAGACACAAAACAGCCGTTTTCATGAAAAAGAATTTGTTCTTTTTTCCAGATTAAACTCCGGTTGCACTCTATTCGACGTTTTTATATATTCATTTATCGAACTAATGAAATACGCAATTATCTCCGATATACATTCCAACCTTGAAGCGTTGACAAAGGCGCTGGAGATTATCGATCAAAAATCGGTTGATGAGATAATCTGCCTCGGCGACATAGTCGGCTATGGCGCAAATCCGAACGAGTGTGCTGCGATCATCCGACAGCGATGCAGTACTGTTATTAAAGGCAATCACGATGAGGCACTAGTAGATGAGAGCATTCCCAAACGCTTTAATGATGATGCCCGTTCAGCCATAGCATGGACCCGCAAGGAGATCCATAAAGATTATGTTTCTTATCTTCACACACTTCCGCTTACTGTAAAGAAAGACGATATTTTCTTCGTACACGCATCGCCATGCTTTCCTGAAAAATGGAGATATATTTTTGAAGAGGTTTCCGCAGCAGACGCTCTCCGGTGTTTTTCAGAATCCGTTTGTTTCATCGGACACACGCATGCGCCTGCAATATTTTCCGCATCAGGGCGGGCCAGCAGCATCAAAAAAGGCGAACGATATATTGTTAATGTCGGGAGTGTCGGTCAGCCCCGCGACGGAAATAAAGACTTAAGCTTCGGTATAATCGATACTGATACATGGTTATACGAAAATATTCGCAGTCCTTATGATGTGGAGACTGCGATGCAAAAAATTTTGAATTCGGAATTACCGCCGAGATTAGGGCGCCGTTTGCTGATGGGAGTTTAAGCTGAAAGAAAAATTTAAAGTCAGAATTTAATCCAACTAATCGTCTATCGTAATACCGCGGTCTTTAGCATAATCATGAAGCTTCTCTTCAAGCATTTTCCTGCCCCTATGCAGCCGGGACCGCACGGTTCCGATAGGACAATTAAGAAATTCTGAAATTTCATCATACGTTAATTCTTCGATATCGCATAGGATGACAACCGTACGAAAATCTTCCGGCAGCGATTGCAGCGCATCTATCACTTCATCGCTCAGCATATTGTTGTACATCCTTTTTTGAAGATCGTTGGAATCCGTACTGTCATCCCGGATTAAATCGTAAAAATTCTCGACATCGTCATAATCCACCATCCCGGGTTCTCGTGTTTCTTTCCGGTAACGGTTGATGTAAGTATTTTTCATGATACGAAAAAGCCACGCACGAATATTGGTCCCCTTCTCGTACTTATCCCAAAAGCGGAACGCTTTCATAAATGTTTCCTGCAGCAAATCATGCGCGTCGTCTTTATCTCCCGTCGTGCGCAACGCAAAATTCAGCAAAATGTCTTTGTGCGGAAATGCCTCTGTCTCAAATTCTTGCTGTCGTTTAAGCAGCGCTTTACTGACTGCGGGAACAGACGGACGATCTAGTAGTTTGCGGGCCATGCTGTTCACGTTTGCTTTAGAAGTAATTTAACCTTGTCCACAGCCAGTGGACGCTCCAATTCAACGAGTTCGGCATTTAACTCGGCACCATCGGCATTGATTTCCTTTTCCAATGCTGTGTAAGCATTGAGATCTCCCATCTCGACAATAATCGCAACCTTATCTAATTGACCTGTCGCTGTATTGATGCGTTTATCGAAGTTTATACCGACATCGACTCGAATGGGACTAATTTTATTATTTATCCTGAGTGTGGCATTTCGAATAATGTAATCGCATCCCAGCTTCATATTGAATGGAATCCGTTCGTAGACTGCAATATCTGCTTTGCCGTTCTCCTCAACAGCGATTGTATACAATGCTGCCAAAAGACCTACACAATTGAGCTTACGAATAAAGAATTTTTCCGGGTCTCCGCGCCACCCGCCGGACTCGATCAGCACTGTGCTTGTTCCCCGCTTCTGTATGCTGTCGCCGAATGCATTCGGACAGAAAGTGTCATCCCACCTCGCAAGATTCTCGGGAATAAAATGGCAAAGTATCTGAGCGAACGTCGAAGCGGCTTTCTTAGCCTGTATCCTTGCCGGATTATCACTTCGCGCTTCATCTACCGCAGGAGCAAGCAAGGCAACAGCCGTAATTTTCCGTGTCGTACCGACTGTATAACGAGGTTCCTGATCATGAAGATTGAATCCAAATTCCGGCTCATATTGATCGCATGCATTTTTTAAAATCCTTGCTTCCGGTGTCGCCAAAGCCAGTGCATCGCGATTTACATCTATCATCTGTGCATTACGTCGTGTGAACCGTTCGGCTCCATCCGGATTAAGCATTGGAATTACCAACAGAGCCAATTTCTCGCATATCGTTTTTGCAACGATGTGTTCTGGACTCTTTGCAAAGAAACTGAATATATCAATGACTGCCATCGTTGCAGTCGGCTCATCGCCATGCATCTGCGTCCATAGCATTGTTTTCACCGGGCCTTTTCCCAGGCGATAGAGTGCGATATCTCTTCCTTCGGCAGATGTACCCAAGATAGATTTTTCAAATACTTGCTGATCTTCGAACGGATGCAGCCATTGAAGCATTTGTGCCTGTGTAAAACGGCTGGACGTAATACCGCCTGCTTTATAAGAGTCGTACAAATCGAATAATTCGTACGAAAGGCTCTTTAATATTGAATGAAAATAATCTTTCATTTCGGGAACTTTTTTTCAAGAGATAGTTATTTTATTAAATCTTTCTATACTATAAAGATAGTGCATTCTTTATTCCTTTGCACATATTTTTTTGATACATTTTCTGAATTATATGTTATTCTGTGAGAAAAATGCCGGTATTTATTGTGAAAATGTTACGTGAAGGAAAAGCAAATGGAAAGAATAATATTCAATTCAACTTTTTATACCGCTTTGGCGTCATTCCGGTAAATTTCTTAAATGCAGCATTGAAAGTGGATTTCGAGTTGAATCCGACTTCATAAAGAATCTCTGAAATCGTTTTTTGATTTTTCGATTCGCGAAGCATTCTTTTTGTTTCTTCAATACGGTAGCTGCTGATAAAATCAAAAAAGTTCTGATGTAAGTACTCATTTATAATCTGTGATAGATACCGAGGTTGAATTGATAATTGATCCGACAGATTTTTAAGTGTGATTTCCGGATTAATATATGGTCTATTGAGCTTCATATAGGCGGTTAACCTATCGAGATATTGATTTGCTTCTTCTTTCGTGAGTCTAGAAAATAAATATTTTTGTTTTTCTTCAATACCAGAAAATAACTCAGGTTGGATCAGCGCTTTATAAAATATATAATTTAGGAAAATAAAAAAGGACATATAATTTATGAATAGCATGGTATCAATATAGGGAATATGATATAATCGGAATAGCATAGTGCTTACACTTGTTAACCATGCCAACAGATATCCATAAAGGACATAATTCAACCAAGACAAATTAATGCGTTGGAGAGAAGAATATTGCTGTCTGATTTCTTCCCGGTATTTCTTTACAATAACAAATGCACTGATATTATATATCAATAATTGAATGTGTGAAACAATATTGTAATATATCTGGAGCAAAGCAGGAAATAATGTTTTATCAGACAAAAAAAGCCGCTTTTCTTCTGCTGAACGGACATAAAATATGATGGTAAAATAGAGGACGGCGAGGACAAAAGGAATAATGTGAAAAATATCTTTTTTCTCTAATTGAAAATCTGAAAAAGCTATCGATTTAATATAGAGATAGAGAGACGGACCCACAAGAAAAATAAACGGTGCTCCAACATAAAATACATGAGGAAATAAATTATAAAAAAATTTGAATTGCAGGAAACACTCGCCATTTAAATAAAGCATCATCTGGAAGAATAAAAAATACATAAGAAGCCTATTTGTTGATTTTTTAGTTTTTTCCCTTCCCGAAAGAAAAAAAATAAAAATCGCCAATTGAAACAAAACGATAATATTTATAATATCTATTAAACCGAGTTCCAAAGGTTACCGTCCGTTTTATTTTATTTTGTATTGCTCCGCTGTTTTAATTCTGCAGTAATCTCTAATTAGGATTCGATAATTATCCGATTCTTGCCTGAGTAAATATGTAATATTTTTGTTGTTTTTCAAACCAGTCGGCACAAATCACATCTCTGTAAAAGTATTAGAGTGTACACTCGGACATCCTAATGATAATTTCAATGATTTTTGACTATTTGCCATAATAATTTTTTAAAAATAATATTTGAAAAAAGTATCGACTGTATACAATCGGTCGAAATTCATCACTGGATTGATTTATTTACAGATGAATTAATATTTATTCCATAGCAAATACTTCTTTTAAGAAAGGCAGCGTTTATGAAACAGATAAAAATATTTCAAATATTCATATGTATTTCTATCTTAATTTATACTTTTATAACCTCTTGTGTAATGGCAAAATCGAAGGCCAAATGGACATTCGCAACAAGTGGACAAATCTGGTCCTCCCCAACAATCAGCGATAGTATTATCTATATAGGGAGCGATGATTATAATTTATATGCACTTTATTCAAATTCCGGGATCTTAAAATGGAAATTCGCTACGGGAGGGTTAATACGCTGTAAACCTGCAGTAGTAGATGGTACAGTATATTTTGTAAGCGATGACGGGAATCTCTACGCAGCAGATATAATATCAGGAACAGAAAAATGGCATTGTGATATCGGGAATAAGATAGTCCGTAAGTTACCTGCGCCTGGAGGCAGCGGTACCGGTGAAACCTGGGACTATATGCAATCATCTCCTACTTTTAATCAAGGAACAGTATATGTAGGAAGCGGAGATAGCAGTGTTTATGCCATAGATGCACAAAACGGGACACTCAAGTGGAAAACAAAAACAGGTGGCATCGTCCGCTCTACTCCGTTTGTAGAAGATACAGTCGTGTACGTTGGAAGTTTTGACGGATTTATCTATGCATTATCCACAAATACCGGTTCTCTGATTTGGCGTTTTAACACTACTGGTCAAACATATCAAGCCGTTCAACCTTCACCCAGAGTTGTCAATGGTATAGTATATTGTGGAAGTCGCAGTGCCTTTTTTTATGCACTTAATGCAAGTACCGGCCAGGAACTATGGAAGTACGATTATCAAGGTTCGTGGGTTGAATCATCGGCGATTATTGTCAATGGAGTAGTTTATGTCGGAAGTTCTGACCTGAGAACAGTATTTGCCTTTGATGCACAAACAGGTCGCAAGTTATGGGAACGAGCTGTCACAGGTTATCCATGGTCCACTCCAGCGTATGATAACGGAACAATATATATCGGAACTTCCAATACAAATACAGCTGGACAGACTCCGAAACTTGGCTATCTTTATGCCCTTAATGCAACAACCGGAAAGGAATACTGGAATAAACCTACCAGAGTAACAGAGTATCTTACAGGCGTAGTTTCTTCTCCAATCGTATCTAACGGGACAGTATATTTTGGAGGCCTGGACAGTCTCGTGTATGCGGTAAGCAGCGATCCGACACCATATGTTAACAAGGCACTTGGGAAAAAAGCATCTGCATCCTCCTGTTCACCATCAACATGTTTACCGGATAAAGCTATCGATGGTGATCAAGATACACGGTGGATTAGTGAAGCGTCTGATCCACAATGGCTGATGGTGGATCTCGGATTGGTCGATACTATCAGCCGGGTATTTCTGAGAATGTCTAATGTTAATGTAAAAGAATTTGAAATTCAGACCTCACTTGATTCGATCAATTGGACGACGAACTTCATTGGAAACGCTTCCATTCTCAATGATGATCTCGTTTTCACACCTGTTTTTGCAAGGTATGTACGAATATTTGGCACACAAAGAATGACATCTAGAATGGGTTATTATATCGATGAAATCGAAATATATAGTGATCAACAGGAAACATCAGCAGTGAATACACATCAACAACAAATCAACTCCTTTGCTCTCAAGCAAAATTATCCAAATCCGTTTAATCCATCTACCAATATTTCATTTATTTTGCAGAAAAGAGGGATGGTAACCTTAGCGGTCTTTGATATTCTAGGAAGAGAAATTATAACTATCACGAAAAAAGAACATGCTCCTGGATTGCATACCTATACATTTGATGCCAGTAAATTATCGAGTGGTGTATATTTTTATAGAATTGCCACATCAGAAAAGACGGCAATAAAAAAAATGATGCTTACTAAATAAGTAATATAGATTCGAACTAATTAAAGCATAAATTGAAAATATGGAGGGATTATTTTTTTTAACTTTCTTTTCAATCGAAATTGAGTATTGCAGGCAAACTTTTTTCATGCAACTTTAAGATTGATATTATTTATTAACTATATAAGTATCATTCAATTTTCTCAATAAAAAAAGGATCGCACTTTCATACTAAAACGACATAGTTAAGCTAAAACCGGTTCCTATTGGAGTAATGTTCGGTAAAATATGAACTTTCACTTTTCCATTTTCTGAATCCATTACCGGGACTCCTTCCGGGTGTGCAGCAAGCATGCCGAAATAATATCCGATAAACAATCCAAGCGGGTAGTCACTTACCCAATGAATGCCATTACTCAACATCCCGAGTCCGACAAGTGTAGTAAATGCATAACCTGCAGGGCGAATCCATTTTACATCAGGATAATTTTCGGCTATGACAATTACTGTCGCAATGGATGTGCAAATATGCCCTGAAGGATAAGCATCAAAATACGGAACACGCCGATGATAATCGATTTGGTTAGGAAGTATTTTCCATACACCGGTAGGTGTAGAGCGTACAAAAGGACTTTCTCGTCCGGTAACATGCTTTAACACTTGAATCACTGCACCGGAAGCCAGTACCGCCTGAACAATCTGGCTGCCTGTACGAAGTGCTTTCTGATCTTTGAAAATCAATCCATACGCGCCAAAAGTTCCTGCAAGAGCAAACTGCGTCGTACCGTCACCGATATTTGCACAAAAATCGCTCCACTTCTTTGCCTGTGAAGAACTGTGATAGAATCGTGCAGATGGTGTATATGTGATATCATCGGTTAAAACAGTCGCTAAAGTTAATCCGCCTATTAAAAGCCATTCATTCGTACGTTCCTTGCGAAAAGAAATGTCGTACCACCTGCCCCAGTCGCGGGGAATATTTGCGAACATCGAATACCATTGAACTTCTTCAAACGATTCTGAATTCAAAACAGAAACCGAATCTGCTTCGGCCGGTTTAATTACATCCTGCCCATAGCAAAGGTGCAGGGGAATAAACAAAATTATACTTAAGAGTATGAAAGGAATTATTAATTGCTTCATAATTTTTATTAGAACTTCACTTTGAGAAGTAATCCGTACATATGTTCATTTGCCTGCGGAATAAGAGCGACTTTCTCAGAATCATAATTCCATTTTTCGACAAGTTTTGTTCCGTAATAGCCGATAATTGCACCGATAAAACAATCGCTTATCCAATGTGTACTCTCTGTTATCCGGCTGATTGAGGTTAGTGTGGCGAGAGAATAGCACGTATATGATACCCAAGGCTCGGTATAAAAATCCGATATCGTTGTAGCAGCGGCAAATACTGTCGCCGTATGTCCGGAAGGCAATGCGTCGAATGAAGAAATTCCTTTACCTCCTTTAGGTTCGCGTAAATATGAAAACGGCCCATGCCAGAATCCGCCGTCGCGTGTTGCCGCACTCGGCCGTTCGCGTCCGCAAAGATGTTTTAACACTTGCACGGCTACGCCGGTAAGCAGAAATGATTCAAGACCGATCTTTCCGACCTCAAATGCTTTTGTATTCTTGAATATCAATCCATATCCGGCAAATCCGCCGAATAATCCGATTGAGAACGCACCATCGCCAAGATCGGTAATCACCGGACTAATTTCTTTTACAGCCGGATTATTCATCTTCCACTTGTAAAGATCATCGTAAACCTGCTGATCGTATTGAAACATCACTGCGGTAATCAGTACGGCACCGCCTATACCGATATAAGTCCAGGTCTGAGAAGAGAACGAGGAATCTGTATTAGATGTCGTTCTATATTGTGCAAAGGACGAAGGCGGAAGAAGCAATGCAAGAAGAAGAAGGATAGCAGCAATTGTATTGGGCAAATCAATTTCCTGATTCAGTAATTACAAGTGTGAAGCGGCCGTCGATTTCTCTTCGACCGCTTCTGTTCTCTATAATATGGCAGGAAATGTTCTACGGGTCAAATACGATTTTAAAATTCTACTTCCACGCCTCCGACAGGGAAGAATCCAAACTGATAAGTTACTCCGATAGTGCCATCACTGCGATAATCATAATAGAAGACATTTTTCGAATTAAATACATTCATAAGGGCAATATACACATTTATATTCCAATTTTGCATGTAGAACCTGCTGATCCATTCGATATCCAATCTGCTGTAATCGGGATAGCGGGCTGAGTTGATATCACTCGACTTAATCCAACTGTATTGCGACCACTGTACTCCGCCTTCACGGTTTTGTATGAAGGTGGTGCGATTCCTGGGCGTATAAGGTCCGCCCGTTTGGTATCGATACTTGAAGCTGATCTCCATCTCGTCGGAAAGAGGTAAAATATATGACGGATATTTAATTAAGAATATTTGATCATCTAACCATGAACGAACTCCTTTTACAATCTTGCCGCCAACCAGGTTGATAATAACCGGATAATCGTATTGTGAAGGATAGGTATTGCCCTCTTTTCCCAGCCGTGGATCATCATCGATTGTTTTAGACAAAGAAACACTGACGGTTCCGTAATAATTAGTAACCTGTTTTTTCTGGAGTAGAAATTCTATGCCGTACGAAGTTCTCTTGCCGACAGCCAAGTTTTTATCAGACCAAAAGGTCGAATCGAGATAGGAGTGAATAAAATCTTCCCCTATGCCAATATTTTTAAACTTTTTATAATATGTCTCCACACTCAATTTTATACCATCATCCAAAATGTGCTGAATACCGAGCATAATATGGTCTGCTTCTGAATTGGCAAGCCGTCTATTATAACCTATATTTCTAAAGTCGGAATAAAAGGGAAGCGGCTGTTCCTGCCAGTATTGTCCCAATGCAAGTGAAAGCGTTGTCGTTGGCAGGATTTCATATGCGATACAACCGCGCGGACTGATTTGTCCTTGTTTGGAATATGAAAAATGATCATAACGTAAACCAAGTGTAATGTACAGTTCCGGTGTGATATGATATTTATCGCTGATATACGCAAATGTTCTGCTTGCATCGCCGAATTTCAAGTCGACTCCAATATCACCGGGATATGTTATCACGGTGGTGTCCATAATACCGTCTTTATTTCTATCGTATCGAATAGTATCCGATCCGAATTTTACATGACTGGACCAGTGGTTAGTCGTCTGGATCTGTGCTCCTATCATCAATTCGTGTTTCGGATGGATTCTATAGAATACATCGTATTTGAGCGAGTAGACTGCGGCATCAGAAATATTGCTGAACACATCGCGAGAGGTCAAAGTCGAATAATCGAGCACCTCTCCGTTCGATCCATAAGTATGTCTAACAAAGTCTTCGCGGACAACTGTGTTGTCTTGAGTACCATTGGCGTACAGGGAGAGAACTGAATATCCGTCTTTACCCCAGAGGCTCTTTAAGTTCATACCAAGAACATATTGTTTACTATGGTTATCAAGGAATTGAATGCTGGATGAATAGGTTCTGTTTGCTAAATATGTTTTTTCCTCTTTTGGATCCCCTTCAAAGTATATCTTGCTGTCGCCGTAGAGACCATTTAATGATAATTTATGATTAGGAGAGAGGTCGTATACAATTTTTGCCTGTGCATCCCAGTACTTGGGAATAGCTGTCAGC
>Ga0105104_10002487_pt1 | contig 13446 bp, 12 predicted proteins | sample PPLLaktember2015_3_FD_87034 | JGI IMG/M metagenome (GOLD analysis project Ga0105104, IMG submission 87034) | Freshwater sediment microbial communities from Prairie Pothole Lake near Jamestown, North Dakota, USA - PPLs Lake P7 Core (6) Depth... | ecosystem: Environmental > Aquatic > Freshwater >...
GGGGAGCGGATCGTTGGAATCCTGGAGATTGGCCGGATCGGTGGAAGTCAATTCGATCTGGATGAGCTCACGCTGCTCTCGTTTATCGCGGATCACCTGGGGTTAGTGATCGAAAATGCTCATTTGCTCGAGCAGGCGGAACACAACGCGGTTCTCGAAGAGCGGTCTCGCTTAGCCCGCGAACTGCACGATTCGGTCACTCAGACGCTCTACAGCCTGAACTTGTTTGCCGGTGCAGGCAGGAATCTGGCAGCCAGTGACAAACTGGAATCGATCCGGCAACATTTCATTACAATCGAGAGCAACGCATTACAGGCGCTCAAAGAAATGCGTCTGCTCATCTATGAGCTGCGTCCAACGGTTCTCGAGGAGGAAGGCCTGAGCGGCGCGCTTCAAAAACGACTGGATGCCGTCGAGCGACGCTCTGCTATGAAGGTCAATCTTTTTGCGGATGAGAACCTGGTGTTGCCGGGGTGGATCGAAGCGGAAATTTATCGGATTGCCCAAGAAGCCCTTAATAACGTCTTGAAACACGCTCGGGCAAGCCGTGTTGACGTAAGCCTGAAGACTGACAAGGGAATTTTAGTTTTAGAAGTAGTGGATGATGGAGCAGGCTTCGATCTCGAACAGGTGCAAAATCAGGGTGGCCAAGGGTTGGAAAGCCTGCGCGAGCGTGTCAAAAAGATCAATGGCCGCTTATCCATATCGTCTTCCAGGCAAAGAGGTACTGAAGTGAAAGTAGAGGTGAAGCTATGAGCCCGATCCGGCTCTTGATCGCAGACGATCACACGTTGGTACGGCAAGGTTTTTGCGCGCTGATGAATTCTGTTCCCGGTATCGAAGTGGTTGGACAGGCCGCAGATGGAAATGAGGCGGTTCAAAGGGCGCTGGAGCTGCAGCCGGATGTGATTTTGATGGATTTGCTCATGCCGCGGAAGGATGGTTTACAGGCAATCCGGGAAATCATCCACAAACTACCGGGAGCGCGCATTCTGGTTATCACCAGCTTTGTCGAGGATGAAAAGGTCCTCGAGTCGATAGAAGCGGGCGCCCTGGGCTACCTGATGAAAGACAGTACTGCAGATGAACTGCTCCAGGCGGTGCGAGCAGCACACCAGGGGGAGGCCCATCTTCATCCTTCGCTGGCCCGCAAGTTGGTCCGCAGGATTAATCGAACACCAGACCATTCCCAAGCAGCCCCCACCACCCCGGATTCGCTGACCAAACGGGAAATGAGCATCTTACAGTTTATCGTCCAGGGGTTATCGAATAAGGATATTGCCGGGAGATTGTACCTGAGCGAGCGGACGGTGGATGCGCACGTGAGCAAGATCCTGAAGAAGCTACATCTGGCTAACCGTACTCAGGCTGCGATGTATGCTTTACAGAAGGGTCTGGCAAACGACGCTCCAATTCTTCCTATGTGATTAGCAGTCCGCTTGCACGTTTGGTTTCTGTGTTTAGGTATTTATACCTGCAAAGGCCGTGAAAACGGCCTTTGTGCTTAATAAAAAACAGTATTTCCCTCAATACATGAGGGTGAGGGAAGGTCGATAATAAAAAAGAGATTAGTTTCTTGGAAGGCCAGGTTAGTATTATGTCGCCAAATTCACCCAAAGCCCTTATTGTTAATTTTCCGGAACGGTTAGGAGAGTCGCTGAAATCACTGTTGGCCAGCCATTTAGACATACAGGAGGTAGCACAGGTAAACGGTATCCAATCCACATTGAGGATGCTAGAGGATTATTCTCCAGAACTGATCTTTCTTGAATTCAACTCCATTAGCCAGGAGTCAGCGGACCTACTCCTTCTCCTGCGGCAACGATTCCCCACAATCAGCTGTATCGCTTTGCTGCTGGATCCAAGTAAGAAAACATCGGCCATGGAAGCCGGGGCCCATTTCACCCTGGTGCGGGGTTTTGGGGTACCAGAACTGATCCATACAGTCAAACAGGCGTTGGAAGTTAGAGGATGCGATCAAAATCCAGGTCACCCAGGCAGCTGATGCAGACGTCAAACTCAAGGTTAGCATCACCAAACATGATAAGCAAGTCTAGCCCGATGAAAGCTAAGCGATACAGCAGATAAATAAGATTTGGATTTGCGCCCATTCCATAGTAGTCCAATATACACGAGGAACCCACATATCATGAACCACTCATCTTCTACTCGTATCCCACTGAAGGAACTGTTTCTCCAATCGATCAGTGGAAAATTGATCCTGCTCTTTCTATTGCTTTCCATCGTTCCGATTGGCTTTGTTGGAACTGTGGCATTTATCCAGGCCAAACAGGCGATCGAACAGCGCGCCTCGAGTGAGCTGGAGCGACTGGCCATCATCGAGGCCAATCGAGTTGTGACATTTTTCGATAGCCGGATTTCGGATACCAAGGTAATCGCCGCCAACAGCGATATTCGCAGCCTTGATCCGCAGAGGGTCAACGCGGCAATCCAGGGTTTAATCAAACAATGGCCGATGTATTCAGGGATTGTGATTACAGGTCCGGACGGGCAATCGATTGCTTCAAACTCTGGAAAAAAAATTGATCAGTCGAAAAATACTTCGTTCCAAAGAGCGATCAAGGGTGAAGTAGCGATCAGCGACCCATTCGTTTCTGCTTTGAACGGCGACCTGATCATCGCTGTCTTTGTTCCGATTTTAGATGATCAGGGAAACCCAATCGCAACGGCCAGTTCCTCGGTCACTACCAAATTTATGGCGGACATGTTGGCAGAAGCACGTATGGGAGACAGCGGAGAGGCCTACCTCATCAATAATCAGGGCCTGGCAATCACTCCATCACGGTTTCTCGACCAACTCAAAGCGAAAGAGCTGGTGAAGGAACGCTTTGAACTCGAAATGAAGTTGGAGACCCTTGGCGCTCAGGAGGGTCTGGCAGGGAAATCAGGGATTAACCAGTACGACAATTACCTGGGAACCCAGGTACTGGGCGCATATGCCCCCTTGAAGGAGTTGGGCTGGACGATTCTGGTAGAGCAGGAGAGCCGTGAGGCCTTTGCCAGCATACAAGAACTACAAAACTCAGTTCTCGTGATTATTATCGTTATGGCAGCCCTGATTGTTTTGATTGCTGCATATGCCACTCGCAACATCGTACGTCCTATCCGGGCGGTGACCGAAGCTGCTCTTCGAATGGCAGAGGGAGATTCCGAGCAAAAAATTGTCATAAAATCCAGTGATGAGATCGGTGCCATCGCAAAGGCTTTCCAAAAGATTGCAATTTACCAGGCGGAGATGAGCCACGCAGCCCAACGACTGGCGGCTGGCGATTTGACGGTAACGGTAATCCCCAAATCAGAGAAAGATACCCTGGGCAAGTCATTTTCCCAGATGATCCAAAACTGGCGGGTGCTGGTCTCGGATGTAAATAGCAATTCGGAAAGTCTATTCGCAGCATCGGGGCAATTGGTCAGCGCCGCAAGCCAATCCGGCCAGGCTGCCAGCCAGATAGCCGCCACCATCCAACAGGTCGCCCGAGGTACCGCCCAGCAGTCAGAGTCGGTCACCCGCACCGCGACTTCGGTGGAACAGATGTCACACGCGATTGGTGGAGTAGCGAAAGGCGCACAGGAACAAGGCGCCGCAATGGGCAAAGCTTCTGAGGTTACCAGCCAACTTACCTCAACGATTGAGCAGGTCTCGGGCAAGGCAAAAGCCCAGGCAAAAGGTGCGGCAGAAGCCGTTCAGACCACTCAGACCAGCGCCAAAACGGTCGAGGAGACAGTCCGGGGCATGAGCAAGATCAAAGCCAAGGTGGATCTTTCGGCCGGTAAAGTCCAGGAGATGGGCCAGCGCTCCGAGCAAATCGGTATGATTGTAGAAACGATCGATGATATCGCCAGCCAGACCAATCTGCTGGCCCTGAATGCTGCCATCGAAGCGGCGCGGGCAGGCGAACATGGCAAGGGCTTTGCCGTGGTGGCCGATGAGGTGCGCAAGCTGGCTGAGAAATCAGCCGCGGCCACCAAGGAGATCTCTGCGTTGGTAAAAGGGATCCAACAGACAGTGGGTGAGGCTGTACAGGCCATGAACGAGAGCGCCGTAGAGGTGGAAAGCGGTGTATCACTGGCCAATCAGTCCGGGCAGTCTTTGGTTAGTCTGCTGCAAGCTTCCGAGGGCAGCCAGCGCTCCGGGGAGGAGATCGCCGCGGCGGCCGAAAGGATGAGTACGTTAGCCAATGAACTGGTGGCCGCAATGGATAGCGTGTCCGCAGTCGTAGAAGAAAACACCGCCGCAACAGAGGAGATGGCAGCCGGGTCGAGCGAAGTCACCCAGGCCATCGAAAATATTGCCAGCGTCTCGGAGGAGAACTCGGCCGCGGTGGAGGAGGTATCTGCTTCGGCGGAAGAGATGAGCGCTCAGGTGGAGGAAGTCACTGCCTCCGCCGAGAACCTGGCCGAGATGGCCGAAGCATTGCAGCAGGTGGTGCTCCAATTCAAGCTGGACAACGCCCGACAAAAGGGTGGGTCTGCTTCTGTCCAGTCTGCCCCGCTCCCGTCCCAGGGTACCAATGGGCAGCCTCAGCCTCATAACCCAGCTAAATTGCAGGCCTAAAATCTGAAATAACTTGGGGTGGAGGGGTTTCCCCGACCCTTCCACCCATTTCATGACAGGAGATTTATGAACAAACAAATTGTGGTGTTTGAATTGGGTTCGGAGCAGTTTGGCGTGGACATCGGGGTAGTGGAGGGCATCATCAAGCTGCAGACGATCACCAAGATGCCCCAGGCCCCCAGTTTTGTGGAAGGAGTAACCAACCTGCGTGGAAAGGTGCTGCCCGTGATTGACCTGCGCAAGCGCTTTTGCCTGGCTCCGCAGGAGGTGGGAAAGAACAGCCGTATCATTGTAGTTCGGGTTGATGAGACTGAGGTGGGGGTGATCGTGGATGGGGTCACAGAAGTGCTGACCGTACCCGAAGGCGCAGAGGAAGCTGTCCCGTCGATTATGACCACTGTGAATTCAACCTTTATCACCGGAATTGCCAGGCACAACCAGCGTTTGGTGATCCTGTTGGATCTGGGAAAAGTTCTTTCCGTCCATGAACAAGAGACCCTGATAAAGGCATCCTTATCAAGGTAATCTGGCTTCACCGGGGCGCTTGGTATAGATTTGATGGAGAGAAGGAGGGTGATGCTCGTGGTTTCTCTCACCAGCGGGATAAAAAAAGGGGCCATGGATATCAGCTATCTCAAATTCGAAGACCTGTTCAATCTGGAGGATATCCAGGAAATCCAGGATGCCTTTGCCGCGGCGACCGGGGTGGCCTCGATTATTACCGACGTGAATGGGACCCCGATTACCCGCCCAAGTGGGTTCTGCACGCTTTGCAATGACGTTATCCGTAAAACTCCCGTGGGTCTACGCAACTGTATGAAATCGGACGCCCTGTTGGGGCGTCCCAATAGCAACGGACCCACCATACAGGCATGCTTGAGTGGGGGACTGCTGGACGCCGGCGCGAGCATTATGGTGGGAAACCATCACATTGCCAACTGGTTGATCGGCCAGGTCTGGGATACGACGGCAGATCCGCAGCAATTGAGCAAATATGCTGCGGAGATCGGCGCTGACGAGCAAGCGTTCGAAATGGCTATGAAAGCTGTAACCCGCATGCCGCGCGAGCAATTCGAGAACGTGTGCCAGGCTTTGTACCTGATCGCCGCCCAGTTATCCAGGCAGGCGGTTCAAAACGTCCAGCAGGCCAGGACGATCGCCGAGCGGGAGCAGGCAAATGTGAAGCTCACGCGGGTCAACCGTTTATATCGTGTGGTTACCACGATCAACCAGGCCGCGGCAAGAGCCCAAGCCCCAGAAGAGCTGTATCGCCTGGCTTGCCAGGCGCTGGTCGAGGTGGGGGAATTCGAGATGGCATGGGTTGGGCTGTTAGATCCATCCAGCCAGCAGGTGGTTCCCACAACCTGGGCAGGCCAGGACCAGGGTTATTTGGGTGAAAATCGGTTCAGCGCGGCTTCGATTCCGAAAGGCCTGGACCCGATCCGGCAGTCGGTATCCGAGAAGCGGCTGGTCTATAGCAACAACGTGGCAATTGATCCCAACATGGCCATTTGGAAAGAAGAGGCCTTGAAACGTGGATACCGCTCGCTGGCCAGTTTTATCCTCGGGCAAGGCGAGAAGGTCAGGGGCGTCCTGGCGGTGTATTCGTCCGAAGAAGATTTCTTTGACGAAGAAGAGATCCGCCTGCTCGAGGAGGTTTCCGCGACCCTTTCCTTCACCCTCGAGGCGATGGAAGAAGAGAAACGCCGCCAGGAAGCTGAGAAGGATTTACAAATCAGCGAAGCCAGGATCCAGAACCAGCTTCGCCGCCTGTCTGGTCTGCGCACGATCGACACGGCCATCAACGCCAAGCTTTCCCTGCCCAGTGTGATGGAGGTCATTCTGGATCAAGTAATGGAGCAGCTCCAGGTAAGCGCCGCCGATATCCTCCTCGTCAATCCCGAGAGCAATATACTCCGGTATGGATGTGGCAAGGGGTTTCAGGCGGCCAATCTTGAAGATGCTGTCCTATCATCCATAGAAGGTTTGGCAGGCTCGGTGATCGCCAAAGGGGTTCCAATAAAGATTGCAGATCTGGCAAACGAACCGCGTTTCACCCGCCAGGAGCTTCTCCAGGAAGAGCATTTCCACGCCTACTATGGTCTTCCCTTGACCGCGAAAGGCAAGACACTCGGAGTGATGGAAATCTTTCTGCGTGGAGATCTGAACGAAGACGCCGAGTGGGTCAACTATCTGGAGACCCTGGCCGGCCAGGCCGCGATCGCCGTCGAGGATGCTCGCATGTACGCGGGGCTCCTGGATGCAAACCTTGTCTTGAGCCGGGCGTACGATGAGACCATTGAGGGGTGGGCGCGCACCCTGGATCTGCGCGATCATGAAACCGAAGGGCACTCGCGGCGGGTGACCGATTTAACCCTCAAGATGGGAAAAGCCATGGGGTTGGCGGATGAGGAATTGGTCCACATCCGCCGGGGGGCGCTGCTGCACGATATTGGCAAAGTAGGTGTACCGGACCAGATCCTGCTCAAACCGGGCCAGCTTTCCCCGGAAGAGTGGGAAATTATGCGGCGCCATCCGCAATATGCTTTTGATCTGCTTTCCCCGATCCCTTTTCTCCGTCCGGCCCTGGAGATCCCTTACTGCCATCACGAGAAATGGGACGGCAGCGGCTATCCAAGAGGCTTGAAGGGGGAAGAGATTCCTCAGGCAGCCCGTATTTTTGCGGTTGTGGACGTATGGGATGCGCTGCTCTCGGACCGGCCTTACCGGAAAGGTTGGCCGCTGTCAAAAGTCAAACGGTACATCCGCGAACAATCCTTAAAGCATTTCGATCCCGGAATCGTAAAGACGTTTTTTGATTTGGTAAGGATCTCCACATAGTTATCATCCTGACACCCCTGTCTAGGGTAAAATGTATCCTGGAAGGAGGGATGATGAGGAAAATTGTCATGCTGAACAGGGTTTCATTGGACGGCTTTTTTGCCGGGCCCAACGGAGAAATAGATTGGTTTATCCACGACCCCGAAGTTGACAAAGCCGCGCATGAAATGATGGCACCTGATACGTTATTAATGGGCCGGGTTACCTATCAGATGTTCGAAAGTTACTGGCCGCCTGTGGCGGCAGATCCAAACGCTCCCGAAGGGGCAAGGATTCTGGCTAACGAATTAAACCAGATGACCAAGGTGGTTTTTTCAAGAACCCTGGAAGATGTGTCCTGGGAGAATAGCAAACTGGTGAAAGGGGATGTCATAAGAGAGGTCAAGGAGTTAAAACAAGGGAAAGGCGCTGATATCACGATTTTTGGCAGCGGTTCCATCGTGCAGCAGCTCGCAAATGAAGGGTTGATCGACGAATATTTGATTATCGTTACCCCGGTGGTTCTGGGAAACGGTAAAGCACTGTTTCAAGATGTCAAAAAATTTCCCCTTATGCTTTTAGAAACCAGGAATTTCCCCTCGGGCAACGTTTTGCTTCATTTAAAAAATCCTGCTTGACTTTTCAAGTTCAATGCGCTACACTGTGTTGAAATACGCCCAAGAGGTATAGAAACCACCTGTGACACCCATCCGCTTTTGGTTTGCCCGCTATTATTTTTACGGAGTCGATAAAAAGACTGCCGTTGGTGGCGCTTAAGCGGGATTAGATTAACAAGGATCCAAAACTGCGAGGCCAACGGTCTCGCAGTTTTTTTCTTAACCAGGAGATGCGAACAATGACCATCCGGGGAATCCGAGGAGCCATCACCGTCGACCATGACCTGCCAGAGGAAGTCCTGGCCGCAACCCGCAGCCTGCTGCTGGCGATCCAGGAATCCAATCCCACCCTGCAGGTCAATGACCTGGCCAGCGTGATCTTTACTGTGACCCATGATCTTCGTTCAGCTTACCCGGCGAAGGCGGCACGCGACCTGGGGTGGGAGAACGTTCCGCTGTTGTGCGCACAGGAGATCCCGGTGCCCGGCTGCCTGCCGCGCTGTATCCGGGTGCTGCTGCACTGGAATACAGAGATTACCCAGGATGAGATACGGCACGTGTATTTGAGAGAGGCTGTTTCTTTGCGCCCGGATTTGACGGGCGCATTTTAATCGCTCAATTCAGGTTGGCATGACTCATATCTTACAGACCAGAAGAGAAGATTCGAACGAGGAGTGCATTATCAAAAGGAGGTTGCTATGATGATCATTATGCGTACCGATGCTACGACAGAGCAGATCGAACATGTGGTCCAACGGGTTGAAAACCAGGGACTGCACGCGCACCTGTCGCAGGGAGAGGAAAGGACCGTGATCGGAGTGGTCGGGGACGGACGCCCGATCCCCCCGGAGCATTTTCAGCTTCTCCCGGGAGTAGACCGGATCCTGCCCATTTCCCGGCCATACAAACTGGCATCGCGGGAGTTTATCCAGGAGAACAGCCAGTTTGCGCTGGATGGAGTGTCGATCGGGGGGAGCGGCATCGTGGTCATCGCGGGACCCTGTTCGGTGGAAAGCCGCAGCCAGCTGCTGGAAACGGCGCTGGCCGTGCGTGAGGCCGGGGGACACGCGCTGCGCGGTGGGGCATTCAAACCGCGCACTTCCCCGTACTCCTTCCAGGGGTTGGGAGAGGCCGGGCTGGAGCTGCTGGCCGAAGCGCGCGAGCTGACCGGACTGCCGGTGGTCAGCGAGGTGATGTCGCCCGACCAGCTTCCCATGATGGTACCCTATGTGGACGTGCTGCAGATCGGCGCGCGCAATATGCAGAACTTCGCCCTGCTGCACGCAGCCGGGGCAAGCCAGCATCCGGTGCTCCTCAAAAGAGGCATGTCGGCAACCGTCGAGGAGCTGCTGATGGCCGGTGAATATATCCTGTCGCACGGCAACCGGCGGGTCATCCTGTGCGAGCGCGGGATCCGCACCTATGAAACGGCGACGCGCAACACCACCGATATCAACGCCATCCCGGTGCTCAAAGCGCTGACCCACCTGCCCGTGGTCCTGGATCCCAGCCACAGCACCGGCTACTGGCAGTATGTAGAAGCCATCGCCCGGGCCGGGATTGCCGCCGGAGCGGATGGGATTATCGTCGAAGTCCATCCCCACCCCGAGGATGCCCTTTCGGACGGCGGCCAGAGCCTGAAACCGGAACGTTTCGCTGAGCTGGTCCTGCAAGTCAAGGCGATCGCAGAAGCGATCGGCCGCAGCCTGGCGCCCAGCCACGCCGGAAGCCCTCTCCCGACTGCCGCCAGCGGGTTTTCTCCCAGTGGAGGAGACCTGTGAGCCAGGAGGATGACTTTCGCGGGATCCGGGTTGGGATCGTGGGTTTGGGTTTAATGGGCGGGTCGATGGCCCTGGCGCTGCGCGGGTATTTCGCTGCGATTGACGGGGTTGACAGCGACCCGGCGACCATTGAAATGGCTGTAAAGCAGGGGATCGTGGAACGCGGTGGGGTGGATGCGGGGGAAATCCTGAAAGATGCCGGTCTGATCTTGCTGGCTGCGCCGATCCAGGGTATCCTGGATACGATCCAGAATCTGGAGGGTTTCTCAGCGCAGCCTGCGGTGGTCATGGATCTGGGTTCATCCAAATGCCGGATTGTCGAAGCAATGGACGGTTTGCCGGAGCGCTTCGACCCGATCGGCGGCCACCCCATGTGCGGGAAGGAGAAAGCCGGACTGGCACATGCGGAGGCAGGCCTGTTCCGCGGCGCCCCGTTTGCGCTGTCTGTGCTTGAACGCACTTCACAGCGCGCCAGGGCTCTGGCGGAATGGGTTGTCCAGGTGATAGGGGCGCATCCGGTGTGGATCGACGCGCTCACCCACGACCGGTGGACGGCGGCGACCAGCCACACGCCCTACCTGCTGTCCAACGCGCTGGCAGCGGCGACCCCCAGGAGCGCTGCACCACTGGTCGGACCGGGTTTCCGCAGCACAACCCGGCTGGCGGGGTCATCGGTGGCCATGATGATGGATATCTTGACCAGCAACCGGGAGCAGATCCTGCCTGCCTTGGAGAGGGTGCGCGAACAGGTCCAGCGCATCGAAGCCTGCCTGGCCGGCAACCAGCTGGATGAGCTGGAAAGCCTATTGTCTGAGGGTGCGAGCCATTATTCGGTCCTTACGGGAGGGATTTCATGAGACTGACGATTACCCCGGGAAAACCGCTGTGTGGGACAGCGCGGCTGCCTGGCGATAAATCCCTGTCACACCGCGCGGCGGTTCTGGGGGCTCTGGCAAACGGTGAAAGCCAGGTAGAGAATTTCCTGGTTTCGGGGGTGACCCGGCCCATGCTGCGCGGATTGGATCAATTGGGGGTTGCCTGGGAGCTGGATGGGACTTCGCTATTGGTCCAGGGGAAAGGTTTGCAGGGGTTATCCAACCCTGCTGCGGCCATCCAATGCGAAAATTCTGCGACCACGCTGCGCCTGTTGGCCGGGATGGTGGCTGCGGGTGGGGTCGAAGCTGTGTTGGATGGCTCGGAGGGGCTGCGCCGGCGGCCGATGGGGCGCATCGCGACGCCCCTCCGCAATATGGGGGTCGAGATCCGGGCTGCCGAGGGAGACCGGGCTCCCCTGCGGCTGGCTGCTCGCGGGGAGACTCAGCCATTGAAAGGGGTAGAACACCGGCTCGCGGTGGCCAGCGCGCAGGTGAAATCCTGCCTGCTGTTGGCCGGTCTGGCCGCGGATGGCCCCACAAGGGTGATCGAGCCGGGACCTTCGCGAGACCATACCGAACGGATGCTGCGCAGCATGGGCGTGCGGGTTGACCAGCTTGTGGAGCACCTGGAGGGAGGGCGAAAGAGCTACCAGACCTGCCTGGTTCCCCCAAAGAGGCGCAAACTGCCGCCGATCTCCCAGCGTCTGCCAGGGGATTTCTCATCGGCGGCATTTTGGATCGTGGCAGCCATTATTACCCCGGGTTCGGAGCTCTGCCTGGAAGGGGTGGGCATCAATCCCACCCGCACGGGTCTGTACGATGTGTTGGTGAAGATGGGAGCGCAGTTGGAGCTGCAGTTTACCGGTTTTCAAGGGGGCGAACCGGTCGGCACGCTGGTTATCCGGCATTCAAGTCTGGTCGGGACCACCATCCGGGGAGAGCAGGTCGTCCGCATGATCGACGAGTTTCCGATCTTTGCCGTAGCGGCGGCCTATGCACAGGGGGAAACCCGGGTAGCCGATGCGCAAGAACTGCGCACCAAGGAATCGGACCGCATCGCCAGCCTGTGCGGGGAACTGCGCAAAATGGGCGTGGACGCACGGGAGACAGCCGACGGTTTTCTTATTATGGGAGACGGCCGAGCGCCAATGGGGGGTGAAGTACGCTCGCACGGCGACCACCGCCTGGCCATGTCGCTGGCGGCTGCCGGTTTAGCCGCGCGGGGAGCGGTTCGGGTAGACGATGCCGAGTACCTGTCCGAATCGTACCCGGACTTCCCGGATATCCTTTCCAGCCTGGGTGGTGAGGTCGAGCATGAAGGCTAACACCCAACCGAAAGCGGTTTATTTCCTGGGTCTATTGGGTTGGCCGCTGCGGGTGAGCCTGTCTCCCCGGCTGCACCTATCGGCTCTGCGCGCGGCCGGTCTGGATGGGGACTATTCCCTTTTCCCCATCCCCCCAGGAACCGATGGCCTTACCCAATTAAAGGACCGTCTGGAGTGGGTCAAGAAGGACAGGCTGCAAGGTCTGAATGTGACCATCCCTCACAAGCAAACGGTCATCCAGTATCTGGATGAACTGACCCCGGTGGCTGAGGCGACCGGAGCGGTGAATACGATCTACCAGCAGGGGGAACGCCTGGTTGGGGATAATACAGATGCGCCGGGTTTTCAGACAGATCTCGAGCGGGTCACCGGCTGGCAGAGCACCCCAGAAGGCAATGGGTCAGATGGCAAGCATGCGATCATCCTGGGAGCGGGCGGGTCTGCGCGAGCAGCCGCATACAGCCTGGCCCAAAAAGGCTGGCGGGTGAGCGTGGCCGCTCGCAAGATCGAACAGGCGGATGCGCTGGTGGCCCAGATCAGCTCTTGGGCCCCCGGACTTTTGGAATCAATCCCTCTGGAAAAAGGCAGCCTGCGCGATATAAGCGGAGACGCTGACCTGGTCGTCAATACCACCCCGCTGGGGATGAGCCCGAACCCCGGAGCCTGCCCCTGGCCTGAAGGCGTACCCTTTCCGAAGGGATGCGTGATCTATGACCTGGTGTACGAGCCACGCGAGACTCTGCTGGTCAAGCTGGCAAGAGGAGCCGGTCTGCGCGCGTTTAACGGGCTGGGGATGCTGGTCGAACAGGCTGCCCTTGCGTTTGAACGATGGACCGGCGTCACAGCGTCGCGAGAGGCAATGCGGCGGGCGGTGATGAATGAAGAGAAAGAAACTTTGCATTAGGTCCCAGGAGGAATTATGCCGCTGCGTTTTATGACCGCGGGCGAATCGCATGGACCGGGCCTGGTCGCGATCCTGGAAGGGATGCCGGCCGGTCTGCCCCTGTCCGAGGAAATATTGCGGAAGGATCTTGCCCGGCGCCAGACCGGTTATGGCGCGGGTCCGCGGATGAAAATCGAGCAAGACACGGCGCGGATATACAGCGGGGTTATGGGTGGGGTGACGATCGGGTCGCCCATCAGCCTGATCATCGAGAACCGGGACCACACCCGCTGGCAGGGACGCGCGGTAGAGGCCTTTACCACACCCCGCCCGGGGCACGCCGACCTGACCGGCGCGATTAAATATGGGTACAACGATCTGCGGCCGGCCCTCGAAAGAGCCTCGGCGCGGGAGACAGCCGCCAGGGTGGCAGTGGGGACTATCTGCCGCCAGTTCCTCGGGCAGTGGGGGATCACGGTGGGCGGGTATGTGCGCTCGATCGGCGAAGTGGAAGCCAGCCTGGATGGGATGGCGATCACCGAGCGGATCGCCAGGGCGCTGGAAAGTGA
>Ga0105104_10002488_pt1 | contig 13445 bp, 11 predicted proteins | sample PPLLaktember2015_3_FD_87034 | JGI IMG/M metagenome (GOLD analysis project Ga0105104, IMG submission 87034) | Freshwater sediment microbial communities from Prairie Pothole Lake near Jamestown, North Dakota, USA - PPLs Lake P7 Core (6) Depth... | ecosystem: Environmental > Aquatic > Freshwater >...
TAAACGTCGTCTCTGAAAGAGACCGTTTTGTCGTCCTGCGCCCAGGCCGTCCAGTACAGGATATAGACGGGTACCGCCTTGGGCAGCTTGATCGTCTCTTGTGTGAGCTCTTCTGTGAGCTCTTCTGTGAGCTGTTCTCCGGTCTGCCGGATGTCCCCCGAGATTTTCTCTTCTACCTTTTCCCGTGTCCACTCCCGGCTGTCCTCTAACAGCCACGCCGCCAGATCCACCGGCCTCGATACGCGGACGCAACCGTGGCTGAAGTCCCTCCTGGTCCTTTTGAAGAGCGTTTGGGCCGGAGTGTCGTGAAGGTAAACATCGAACTGGTTTGGGAACATGAACTTGATGCGGCCAAGCGAATTTCCGTCTCCCGGTTTCTGCCGGAAACGGTACTCCAGTGTCTCCGGATCCAAGCTCGTCCATTCTATAGACGAAGCATCCAGGACTTCGTTTCCTTCCGGCGGCAGGACTTCGAGATCATTTCTTGTCAGGTAGTCCGGATCCGTTTGCAGCCTCGGCAACACTTCCTCCTTGGCAATGCTCTCCGGGACGTTCCAGGACGGGTTGAGCACGATGTACGTCATGCGGTCGCTGAACAAAGGAGTGGGCTTGAACTCCTTGCCCACCACGACCGGCATGTCCAAAACCCGTTTCCCGTCCTCGAAGGCATGCAGCTCGAAGGCAGGCACATTCACGAGGATATACCGGCCTCCCAAATCGGTCGGCAGCCACCGCCAGCGCTCCAGGTTGATTTCGATCTGGCGAATTCGATCTTGAACTGACACGTTCATTACCGCCAGGGTCTTTTGATCCAGCTTGCCGGTTTCAGGAAGCCCGTGACGGCGTTGGAAGTGCTTGAGGCCGTCGAGAAGTTCCCGCGGCGCCAACGTTGCTCCACGCTCGGGTGCCGGAAGATCGCCCGTCTCCCGCAGGCGAGTGGTCAATTCATCGGTTGTGCTATCACGGGTAAGGGGGCGCCAGCCGCCCCGTTCAGCGATGTCCCGGTAGCGGCGCAGGGCCTCCTTCAGTGCCTGGTATTGCACATGATGAGGAACCAAGCCGGAAAGTGCTTCCTTCATCGAATCCTGATCGGTCACTTTCTGCAAAACATCGTCAACTTGCGCGGGGTCCTTCCGATCTACGTCCCATTTCGGCCGGGCATAGCCGTTCCTGAGGTGAGACCCATAGGTCATCAAGGCGTAGGCGACCGTCAGCTCCAACTGCGCAGTCCGTACAGCACGTTTTTGAGTATCGAGCTCAATTCTCTCGTAAGCCGATTCGTAAAGCTTCCTGATCGCGTTCAGGTGATAGTTGCCCGGGTTCAGCCCTTGTTCGTCGGCGCGGCACAGGTAGCTCACCACATCCTCGATTGACACGCGTTCTTCTCCGGTCCAAACCGGCTTGTGCTCGCGCTGATCGTAAAACCGCTGGAGCATTTTCCAGACTCGCGGACTGTGCTTTACCCCTTCGGTGACGTATTTCGGCGCCGTTTTGGCCGAGACTTCCTTTTCTATTGCGGCAGCAATTTCGCCCGAAGACGGCCGGGAAAAGCGGTTACAGCCCGCGAGCAAAAAAACCGGCACAACGAGGACAAAAACGGAGGCAGTTCGAGGCATCTAAGTGTTAGAGGGTATTGAGAATGCAAGGTTGCGGAAAAAGAGGAAAAACTCATGTAGCGCCAACGAATAACACGGATCTCACGAATCGATTCGTGCTATCCGTGTTATTCGTTGGCTCCGGAGCCTTTTAACTTGAAAAACCGGCTCAAATCAACCCTCTTATAGGAATCAAACAGGGGCGCCCAGAGATCGCCCACCTGACTCAAACGCGGCCGGATGTTATCCATCCGAAAATCTTCGATCTTCAGCCCGCGCCTTATCTCCTCCCAACTGACCGGCGCCGACACTGTGGCCAGGGGCTTGGGCCGAACCGAATAAACTGAGGCGAGAGTCTGGCCCCAGGCATTCTGGTTGTAGTCGACCAGCACGTGGTCCTTGGGTCGTTTCGCGACGCGGTATTCCGCGGTAATCAAATCGGGTTTGAGCTTCGCGATGCTCTTCGCAAAGCTTTTCGCAAATGCCCACACCTGTTTCTGTACAGGCCCGCGATGGATCGGAGCGTAGATGTGGATGCCGCGTGAGCCGGTGGTTTTTGCGAAGTGGGGGAAACCGAGCGAATCAAGCATCTGATGGACAAATCGGGCGGTCTCCAGGACCCGGTCGAACCCGGACCCTTCGGTCGGGTCCAGGTCGAAATGGACATAATCAGGCCTATCGACGTCGTCGCAGCGCGCGTACCACTGGTTCAGGTCGATGCAACCCAGGTTTATGATCCACAGCAGAGACGCTCGGTCCTCGACCACCGGAAAATCTATGACGCTCTCAGCCCCGTGGTCGATAGAACAGGTCCTGATCCAGGCAGGGCGGGGAATTGGGGCCCGCTTCATGAAGAAGAAATTGCCGGTGATCCCGTGCGGATAACGTTTCATGACCATCGCCCGATCTTGGATGTGAGGCAAGAGATAAGGAGAAACGTCAAGGTAGTATTGCAGAAGATCCCTTTTCGTGAATCCCAACTCGGGCCAGAACACCTTTTGCAGGTTGGTGAGACGCAGCTTTCGGCCATCGACTTCGAGCTCGACCTGTTGAGTATCGGCCGGTATCAAGATCGATTGCTCTGCATTCTCAACGCCGGCTGTTGGGTCTGGACCCGGCGCGGCTTGCGGCGGCTCTTTTCTCATGGGTGACTGTGCGTAACGATTCTTCACGTCCATTATAAAACGGGGCCGTCAGCAGGTCCGGCAGCCTTGCCGGGCCCCGTAAGCGCCAGGGGAGCGCGGTCCGGCAAGGCTGCCGGACCTACTGACGGCCAACCCAGACCCCTCCTTAACTGCTATACTGATAGTCGACCCGCTGCGCTGCGGGTCTTTTAGTCCATGGGCTTTTGGGATCTCCTGACAAATTCAAAGCGTAACCTGGTTCAGGCTATTGAACCGACCAGGACGTTTCGCGACGTGATTTTGCCGGTCGCCACTCTTCGCTCCCTCGAATACGCCCTGACGCAAATTGAGAAGCACGAGTTGATTTTCAATCACTGGGGGCTCGGAGAGCGTCACACGGATGGCCTCGGCCTGGCCTTCGCCTTTGCCGGTCCGCCAGGGACGGGAAAGACGATCTGTGCCGAGGCGTTAGCTCATACCTTGGGTAAGAAGCTCCTTATCGTGCGTTACTCCGAGCTCGAGTCGATGTGGGTCGGCGAGACCGGCAAGAATGTTGTCTCCCTCTTTCGCGCGGCCGCTGAGCAGGATGCCGTCCTCTTCTTTGACGAAGCGGATGCCATTGCTTCCCGGCGGTTCGTCTCGCTCAGCTACGGCTACGAGCGTGAAGCGAATGCCGTAGTGAACGTCCTATTGAGCGAGCTCGAGCATTTTCCGGGCGTAACGATCTTTGCGACCAACCTGGCGGCCAACTTCGACCCTGCCTTCGAGCGCCGGATTCGGACCCACATCCTGTTCGAATTGCCGACCGCGCGCGAACGCGAGCTGATTTGGAAAGTCCAGTTGCACGCCGAGCGAACACCCCTTGGCGAGGACGTCGATTTCCGGAGTCTGGCGGAGCGCTTCGAGGTCAGCGGCGGTGACATCAAGAACGCGGTATTGAAGGCGGCGCAGATGGCCAGCCTCGAGCCGGGTGACGTCCGCGACAAGAAAATCTGCCAGCGGCATTTCGAGGCCGGGATGCAGGAAGTGCTCGCGGGCAAGCGGGTTATGGAGCAGTCCTTGTTCGAGGGAAGCAACGGGTCTTCCGCATTCTCGGGACTTGCTCCGCTTCAGACCCTTCTCAAGAGCCAGCAAGAGCAGAAGAGTGAGTTGGAGTCGTTCGACAGTCGTTTGGAGAACCTCCAGGAGGAAGTCCGGAGTCTGAAGGGCGCGCTCGCACAAGCGCGAAGGCTCGACTTGATTCTCTTTGCTGTTGTCCTACTCATAGCCTTGACGGCGCTCGCCCGCACGTTTATCTGATCTCGGCATTTACAAATCTTTACACTGGTCTGACAAGTCTTCATACACCTTCGCGACGATGATTCGTATCTACTAGTGTGAGAAACAGAAAAATCCAGCGAGGAGGCAAAATGAGAACGAATAGAGTTTTGGTCACAGCGGCATTGTTCGTTGTTAGTTGTATTGGCGCTTTTGCTCAAGGTCGGGGACCGCACGAGGGTTTCCGCGGAGGGCCCATGCTGGGCCGGATGTTCAGGAACCTGGACTTGACTGATCAGCAAAAGACCGAAATCAAGAAGATTATGGACGCCGAGCGCTCCATCATGGAGCCGGTCCATCAGCAGCTGCGCGAGAATCGACAAGCTATTCAGGGCGCGACCAAGGACGGGCAGTTCAATGAAGGGGAAGTGACCCAACTCGCCGAGAAACAGGGCGACCTGATGGCCCAGGTGATCGTTTCGAGGGAACGAGTGCAGGCGCAGATCTGGCAGGTCCTGACGCCCGAGCAGCGGGCAAAGCTGGCTCAGTGGCGGGAAAAGCACACGGGGGGGCCTGGCCAGGAAGGGGCGGGGCCGATGGGGTTTCAGCGTGGCCTTGGAAGGAATCGGTAAGGAATCGGTAACAAGGTTCAAGGGTAGGACCTATACGTCCCTGTAGGTCCTATTCCCTATTTCCTGCCCAATAGTTGCAAGATGCTGTAGAAGAGGCCCCTGAAGAATTCGACGGCCTCGGGGTCGGCCCGGTGCATGCTCCACAGTTGATGAGCCAGGCCGGCCTGAGCGAGGCCGATGTAACCAACCACGATCTGACCCACCGTGATGTAACCGAAAGCGAGCTGCCCCAAAGCCACGGGGGCAGCCATCATTTGTCCGATGCCTCCGAGAAGCCCCACACCGAACTGGGCAATTGTGATGGCCCCGACCGCAAACTGGCCGATCGCAATGATCCCTTTAGCCACCCGGAGATGCCCTTGAGTGTCACGTCCGAAGGAGATGTGAATCAGGGGATAGCCGAAAATTCGCGGGCCGAACTCGCGATCGAAGCCCCAGCCTTTCCACTCCAGCCGTGCCGGGTACGGCGCCCCGCAGTGAGGACAACTTAACGCCTGATCGCTGACCCGCCCCCCGCACTCGCGGCATTCATTCAGTCCCATTTCGCCCGAGATGGTACCACGGGAGAGCGCCTTCATAGCAGCCAAAGAAGGGACACAAGGGACACAAGGGACATCAGGGACCTGAGGGACCAAGTGTCCCTGATGTCCCTGAGGTCCCTTGTGTCCCTGATGTCCCTTTAGATGGTCTATGATAGAGAAACAGATATGACCAGCGATCGGCAACCGTACCAAAGGATCATGCGTGTGTGCGGCGGGCTCCCGATCGATTCCACGCCTGTCTGGTTCATGCGCCAGGCGGGAAGGTACATGGAAGAGTACCGGCGGCTGAGGCAGAGGTACTCGTTGCTCGAGCTGTGCCGAAGCCCGGAGCTCGCCGCCGAAGTGACGCTCCAGCCAATCAAGCGCTTCGATCTGGACGCGGCGATTATCTTTGCTGACATTCTTCTGCCGCTCGAGGCTCTTGGTGTGCCTTTTCATTTTGCGAAGGGCGAGGGCCCGGTGCTTGAAAAGCCCGTGCGGCAGGCGAGCGATGTTCACGCACTCGATGTGGTCGACGCGGAGGAACGCCTGTCCTTCGTATACCAGGCGATCGAGCTGGTGCGCAGCAGACTCGAGCCGGACATCACGTTAATAGGCTTTGCCGGGGCGCCTTTCACCGTCGCAAGCTACTTGATCGAGGGCGGACATTCCCGCCATTTCGTAAAGACCAAACTGTTCATGTACGAGCAGGCCGAAGCGTGGCACACCCTCATGAGCACGCTGGCCGACGTGACTCTTCGATACCTGCAAAGGCAGGCCAAAGCAGGCGCCCAGCTGATTCAGCTGTTCGACAGCTGGGTGGGAATCCTGGGCAGGCATGAGTACAGCGAATATGTTTTGCCTTACTCGGCCCGCATTCTTCGGGCTTTACAGGAGTCTGGGATCCGGACGGTTCACTTTGGAACCGGGACCGGGGCGATGCTGGACCTGATCAAGCGGGCCGGCGGAACCGTTATCGGGGTCGACTGGCGAGTGGACCTCAGCGAGGTGTGGGACTTATTGGGCGACAAGACCATACTTCAGGGCAACCTTGACCCGGTGGTCCTGCTGGCTTCCCCGGAGCGGGTGAAGGAGGCGGTGCTCCGAATTCTCGATCAGACCCAGGGCCGGCCCCACATTTTCAACCTGGGGCACGGCATCTTGCCCGAGACTCCGCCGGAAAACGTGGAGACTGCCATCCAACAGGTCCGACAGTGGTCGAGCACAAACAGGGAACGGTGAACCGGATGGCCGCAAATCAAAGGACGGCCGGGAAGCTTGGGGTTTTGCTGATGGCGTATGGGGGCCCTACGTCAGTCGATGAGGTGGAGCCCTACGTTATGGACGTTCGCGGGGGCAGGCCCCTAGCCCCCGCGCTCCTGGAAGAGATCAAGGAACGATATCGCAAGATCGGCGGCCGATCGCCCCTTCTCGCCATTACTCAGAGACAGGCAATGGCGCTCGAGGACGAACTGGGGCGCAACGGGGTATCGGCACCGGTGTTTGTCGGCATGCGTCATTGGTTTCCCTATATACGCGATGCGGTTCAGGCTATTGCCGGTGGCGGAATCCGCAAGGTTGTGGCCATCTGCATGACGCCCCATTTTTCGAAACTGAGTGTAGGCGCCTATTTTTCCCAATATCAGGCAGCTTTGAGCAGTCTGGGCCTGGAGTTGGAGACGATCTACGTCCGGGAGTGGCACACCCGGCGGGAGCTGGTTCGAGCGTATGCGAACAAGGTATCGGAAGCAGTTCGCCGATTTTCGGACGAAGAACGCCGGGAGATCGAGGTTCTCTTTACCGCACACAGCCTTCCCGAAAGCCGTCTGGAGCCAGATGATCCATACGACAGGCAGCAGCGCGAGACGGCTGCGCTTGTGGCCGAGAGGGTGGGCAACCTGAAGTGGGGCTTTGCCTATCAGAGCCAGGGCTACACCAAGGACAACTGGCTGGGACCTCGAGTCGAGGACAAGCTCAGGGAATTTGCGCAGGCCGGGGTTCGGAACGTCCTCATCGTCCCCACGGGCTTCATTTGTGATCACATCGAAATCCTCTATGACGTCGATATCGCGTTCCGGGAGCTGGCCGAGAGCCTGGGCATCCGGCTGGAGCGCTCGGCCTCGCTCAACGATGATCCCCTCTTGATAAAAGCTCTCGCGGGTTTGGTTACGGCCGCGGTCGGGAAGTGAATCCGGACGAAGCGGGACAGAGTCGCGTTACAGAGCCGCGTCACACGAAGCGAGGGGCTCACAAACCGAGCCCTCGTTTCGTGCTCTGTAACGCGTTTTAAGACCCCTTCGAAAACCGTGTCCGAAATTACTCAAGCGCAGATCGAGATCGATTATCATAGGTCGGCGGTTTTCCAGTGAGGAAGGCCGGGACGTAAGGTCCGGGCCGGGTTATTCCCGCCTAAACCTTTTGCGTCCTTTCTCCATCTAACAAGGGAAGGCATTGTATGCGCATGATATCGCTCCTGGTTCTGATGTCGCTCGTACTGACTGCTCAAGCGGCCGGCCAGCAGATGGCTACGCGGCCGGAGAAGGGCTCCTGTGAAGAACTGACGCTGAAGTACAAGCTGCCGAAGGACGTGGGCAAGCGGAAAGGCCCAGACCGCCTGAAATGGGAGGATGTGGATAAGCTGTTGACCGGCATGCGTGAGGAGTTGCCAGGCAGGGAGTGCCAATTCACCTTCGGGGCGCTTTTCCAGGTGAAACCCAAGAAAGACCGCCCCCTATACTTCCCGCTGACTAACAATGTCATCAGGACCGTCCCCGAAAACGCGCTTGAGGGAGTCCAGGTTTACGATTTGGAGGGGAAACCCCTGGGCCGGTACGACAGCCGAGTCCCGCACGAGAAAAGCGGGGGCGGGCTGGCCAAAAAGAGCTACACTCTGTTTTCGTTCCAGTTCAAAAACCCGAGCGGGGAGTTTGAGTCGGTAGGTGGCCGCCTCCTCCTCGACGAGTTTCTGATCAAGTGGGACGACATCAAGGATAAGGTCGCGATCACGACCAGGTAGGAACGTGAATTCTTTGAACGGCAGCAGAAAGATGAGGACCGGCGCACCGAAGAGAATACTGAAGGTGTGTCTCGTCGTTCTGCTGCTGCTCTCCTCCGGGCCTTTGAGGGTTTCAGTCGGAGCTTTTCAGGATGAGAAGCGAGTCGATGACAATGCATCGGTCGCGATTCCTGCCGACACGAAGATCAAAATTCGACTGGAGGAGAAACTGAGCACGCGCCGCAACCGGAACGGCGACGTGTTCTACGCCGAGCTGTTGACCGATGTGCCGGTGGCGCACGGTCTCGCGGTTCCGCAGGGGACCCAGGTGGTCGGGCGGGTGACTCATTCAAAGCGGGCTGGTCGCATCGCCGGGAAAGCCGAGCTCAAGCTGGAGTTCGACGCGCTCCAGTTTCGCAATGGAATCCGAACGCCGATCCAGGGAGTCCTGGTTTCCGTGGCGTCCAAGCCCGTTAAGGCCAAGAAACCGAATTCGATAGAAGCCGACGGAGAACGGGCTCGCGATATGAGCTCCGTCGGAGTCGTAACGGGTGTAGGGACCCTGATCGGGAGCATCAAGGGCGGAGCCAGGGGCGCGGTCATCGGCGCCGGGGCTGGCGCTGTCATTGGTCTTGCTGGAATCCTCGCCGGCAGAGGCCGTGACGTGGACCTCGATGCCGAAACCGAAATCACGATTCGCCTGAGCTCCGCCGCCGTTGTTCCCAGCCACGCACTCAAAGTGGTGCCCTAGCTGTCTCCGCTTTCTCGGTAAAACTCACCTAAATAGAGTCGAGTTTCCCCGCCTCTATCAGTGCCGCGTAAATGAAGTTTTTATGCGAACTTATCAGCACGCCGTCCGAATCCCCCGCGAAAACATAATGATCAGTTTGTATGCTTCCTAAGATTAGTATAGATTAGCCACATACTCTTACACGGCGCGTAAACTGCAGTCAGGTTAGGAAGGAAGGTTGACATGGCGGTTAAAAGGAGGAAGAGGAGGAGCTCCCTCGAAGTGAAGAAGCTGCAGGCGCACTTCTTAGAAGCGGTACAACAAGAGGGAAGAATCTCCCTATCCGGACTTATCGAAAAGTATGGGGCTGACGTCGACGTAAAGAACAGCCCGAGTGACAAGAACCTGGTGAAACGCCAGATGGACCAACTGGCGGCTGAGGGAGAGATCGAGTTCCACCGGGCCGGACGGGAGCTGATTGCTCAGATGCCCAGCCAGCCGCAAAAGCGTGAGGAGTCTGAACAGCAGGCGGCCCCGGTCCCGGTGACTGACTGGCAGTCCTCGTCGGAGCTCGCCGTAATCAGAGCCTTTGCGGTTCAGCTCGAGGAATTCTCCCGGACCCTGCAGGAGCAGATATCAACACTGGTTCGGATGGTTGATAAGGCTTCGCGCTAACCGCATCTCACGTCAAAAACGTGAGATCGAAAACCATCCAGAAGCACGTGAAGACCGGGAGATCGTATTTCAGCACTCGAACGGCGATATTTGTCGCCATTCAACTCGTCGACCAGTTCGCACGTGTCGGACGGAAAATCGGCATCGATTGCTATTAGTGCCTGGCTCCACCCGGGACTGAAGTTGACCGTGACGACTTTGACCCGCCCGGCGGTTCTCCACCTGTAAGCAACGATGTTGGCATAACTGTCGTCGCCGTTGCTTCGAGGTTCGAGCAATTCCCACTGACCTTCTACAAAAACGGGTTGACGAGCCAGCTTGAGCACCTTCTGGTAGTATTGCTCCAGCCCTTCATCAGGCTCTTCCCGCGTTACCCTGCTCAGTTGAACCGGGATCCTCCGACGCCGTCCCTCGATTTGGCCATAGTGGTACATTTTCATTCCCGGGAGAGTCGCGACAAGCACAATCGCTGCCTCCAGCCGTTTCCGGTCAAAGACTTCCGCACTGCGCGGTTCGTCGTGGTTTTCCAGGAAGCGAACCAGCTTCGACTGAAAACTGATGTCGCCGAGCAAGTGGAGGGAAACCTCGCGGGCAGAGGAGTGCCGCAACCGATCATAGAGCCGCTTGTCATACACGAAGTCAAAGCCAAGCTGTTGAAGCTTCCACTCGGTTTCCCAATAAGCCTCAGCAATCCACAGGAGATTGCGGGTTCCTGCTATCACATCCCCCCAGAATTCACTGACCGGTTCGGCGCATTTCAACCCGTCTCCCCAAGTTTTACGGCAAATTTCATTTAGCACGAGCATCGCCATGTCGCAGCGCAGGCCGTGGCAGCGAGCGGACAAGTCCTTCACAATTCGGCCAATCGCCGTTCGGGTCGCCCGGTTGAAGAGGTTCAGCTGCAGGGTATCGTCCCAGGGCGGGAAGAACGGGTCCCGGCCTTTTGCAATGTAAACGGTGTGGTCGCGAGTTGTTATCGGTACGTAGAAGGAAGGATTCGATTGATACTCCTCTTCGCTCGCGACTACGTACCTGTCCGAGTATTTCTTCGCCCAGGGAAAGTCGATTCCCGTGTGGTTCGCGACTAAATCGAGGATGAGGCCCATCCCCCTTCGTTCGAGTTGGCCGCGAGCCTTTTCCAGATCATCCCAGGACCCGATCAGGTCATCCGGCTGATAAGCCGCTATGGAGTAAGGGGAACCGACGATCTCGTCCGGGGACCAGTCAGGGAGGGCGGCCGTGTAAGCCTGGCGCAATTCCTCGGCTTGTCGCGCGATAGCCCGACCGATCTTGCTGCGTCGCCATATCCCCATCAGCCAGACGTAGTCGAACCCCGCCCTTTTAAGCTTGTCCCACTCCCTGGTTGGGACGTTACCAAGGTTGATGGGCTTCCCATACTTGCTGGACAACTCGCGGAGCCAGATCAGAGTGTTGATCTCGTAAAGGTTTGGCATAGCTGGTTGTTTTTGAAAAGTCGATGATACCACCAGCGGAGCTCTTCTTTGGAGTCCGCCGGTTGGCTCGCTTGAACTTAAAATGATCATTCCCGCAAGCTATTAGTCTGCTACAGTAAGAGTCAGAAAAGGAGCGTTTCATGCTGAAAGGAAGTTCGGTCCTTTGCCTGGTTATCCTGCTGGTTTTTCCGGTCCTCGCGGCTCAGTCCGCCGACAAGCTGAAAGATGAGCGCGAGCGTGCGGAAAACGCAGCAGCAGTTCTGAACGAGATTATGAAAACGCCGGACCAATCAATTCCTCAGAATCTGCTGGCCCGGTCCTACGCGATGGCAATCATCCCTCACGTTGTTAAAGGCGCTTTGGGAGTCGGAGGCCGGCACGGCAAGGGGTTGATCGCCACCCGCCTGGCTTCCGGCCAATGGGGCACGCCCGCCTTCGTCGACCTGAGCGGCGGGAGCTTTGGCTTCCAGATCGGCGTGTCGGCCACAGACCTGATACTCGTGTTTACCGATCGGTCTGGAGTCAACGGCCTGCTCTCCGGAAAACTCAAGTTCGGGGTCGATGCATCGGCGGCCGCAGGTCCGGTAGGAAGGACGGCCGAAGCTTCTACCGATGTGAAGCTGAAATCGGCAATCTACTCTTACTCCCGCGCAAAGGGCCTTTTCGCCGGCGTTGCGCTGGACGGCGCCGTCCTGAGCATTGACGACAGCGCCAACCACAACGTGTACGGAATCGGAGTCACCGGCACGAACATTCTGATCGACAACAAGGTCAAACCGAATCCGGTGGTTGCCCCCTTCACTGCATCACTCACGAAAAACGCTCCGAAGAGGACGAAGTAGGATTGGGGCTGGAATTGCGTAAGCCGTAGTCCTGGCGTACTCTCTTTCGGAGTGCGGTGCGAAGTTCCCGCCACCTGTGGGTGCCATCTCCAGATGGGACCCACAGGTGGCGGGAACCTCGCCGCCCCCCGCTTCCCACCCCCTCAACCACGCATGGTAAAATTGACCATAAGTGACTGATATTTCGTCCTACGCTCTGGCTATCATTGTCGCGGTTGGCGTCTTCGGCGGCCTCCTGTCCATACTTCGATACTTTCAGGTCCGACGCCTTCGTATGGCGGCGAGCGCCATTGATCGTCTCGAAGGGCGGACGGTCAAGGATTACCGGAAGGCAGACGGGAAAGACCTCGAGCCGGAGGAGGAGGAGGAGGTTTACAAGGCCCGAGCTCTTTACGGCATCCCGTATCTGGCTTGGATTCTCACCTCACTGGTCATTCCAGTCGCTTTCTGCATCCTGTTCTTCGAGAACCTGGCGCCGCCTTTCGGCGTGCCCAGTGTTGGTGACCACACCTGGTTTGCCTACCGCGCCCCGACCGACTTCGTCATGGGCCGCCAGGCCTACCAGCGACATCAGATTCTGATCGATAAGAATAAGGTGGTAGCCCCCGGAGAACCGGAACTGATTCGCGAAGCTCTGAGCGGGCGGACCCAGGTCAGCCCCGCCCAAGCGGGCGGCACGATGCTTTTGCTGACCATCTTCTGCATCATCCTGCTGTACCACATCAACATCCTGTACCCGACGAGCACCGAGAAGAACCGTAATCTGATTCTCATCTACGTGGTCTGTCTGGTGGTGCTGGCCACTGCCAAGCTCTCTCTTTTTTACAGCCTCTTCTCGCCCTACCTGATACCGATTCCCTGGGCGGGCATGATCATCGCGATTTTTCTTAATCGGCGGATAGTCCCCTTGATCATGCTGATCACGCTCATTTTTGTGTCCATGGCCTCGGGCTTCGATTTCCAGCTCTTTCTGGTTTTGCTCGCGGGGGGCCTGCTCCCCGGCGCCTGGGTGCGGCGGGCCCGCAGGCGCAACGAAGTCTTGCTGGAATCGGTCGTTCTCGGCTGCGTCATGGTCCTCGTTTATATTTGTTATTCCATGGTCAGCGGCGGGGAGGTGGCCCTCTTCTCGGCCCAGACGGTGGCCAGCTTCCTGAACGGTATTGTCTCCGGCTTGATGGTCTTGATCTTCCTCCCGTTTCTCGAGCTCATGCTCGACCTGGCCTCGCCTTTCAAGCTGATGGAGTTGCTGGATCTCGATACTCCAGTCCTCAAGGAGTTCTTTTTCAAGGCGCCCGGGACCTATCAACATTCGATGGCCGTCGCCAATATTGCCGAGAGTGTCGCAAACGAGATAGGGGCCAACGGCTTGCTGGTCAGGGTCGGGGCCTACTACCACGACATCGGAAAGATGTTCAACCCCGCGTACTTCATCGAGAACCAGGCAGGGGGCAAGAACCCTCACGACGAGCTGGGGCCTGTCGCGTCAGCAGCGGTGGTGCGTTCCCACGTCATCCTCGGGATCCGGTTGGCTCGGGAAATCGGGCTGCCCAGAGCGGTTATTGACTTTATCCCCGAACACCACGGGACTCAAACCATCGATTACTTCTACTACAAGTCCAA
>Ga0105104_10002489_pt1 | contig 13443 bp, 11 predicted proteins | sample PPLLaktember2015_3_FD_87034 | JGI IMG/M metagenome (GOLD analysis project Ga0105104, IMG submission 87034) | Freshwater sediment microbial communities from Prairie Pothole Lake near Jamestown, North Dakota, USA - PPLs Lake P7 Core (6) Depth... | ecosystem: Environmental > Aquatic > Freshwater >...
AGCGACTACGCGACCAACAGGTGGAACTCGATTCGCGCCAATGGGACGTGCTGATTCGCAGCTGTCGGCAAGCGAAAGAGTCGTTACTGAGCCACTCGCCTCCGGCACAGCTGACCGTGAACCTACCGTCCACGGGCAGCCGGCTCATCGGCGGCGGCCATCACCACCACCGTATGATCCATCGCGCCATATTTCTCCAGGGTCGCCAGCGTTCGGGCAACTTGAGCCTTCTTCTGCCCCACCGCGACGTAAATGCAAATCAGGTCTTTGCCTTTTTGATTGATGATGGTGTCCAGGGCAATCGCAGTTTTACCGGTCTGGCGGTCGCCGATGATCAATTCACGCTGACCACGACCGATGGGGGTCATCGCATCAATGGCCTTGATCCCTGTTTGAACCGGTGTATCCACATCCTGACGGGCGACAACCCCGGGAGCGATCCGCTCGATTGGACGGTAGCGGGTCATGGGGACAGGACCTCTGCCGTCCACCGGCACCCCCAATGCATTCACTACCCTCCCGATCAGCCCATCCCCGACGGGAACAGAAGCGATTCTCCCGGTCGAATGGACGCGCATGCCTTCGGATATTTCGGCGTAATCTCCCATGACGATCACGCCTACATTTTCCTGCTCCAGGTTGAACGCAATCCCGATGACGCCGTTGGCGAATTCGACGAGTTCCTGGGAGCGAACATCACCCAGACCTGCCACCCTGGCGATCCCATCCCCTGCTTCCAATACGTTGCCGACATCACGCAGTTCATATTCCGGCCGGTAGGAATCAATTTTCTGCTGCAGGTCTGCCGTGATTTGTTTGATCAGATCCGACATTTAACCTCCACGTTGCATAATTAAATTAAATACCGGGATGGGATGGTACCGGTCTACGACCGGTCGCCGGTCATGGACCGGCACAGGGTGGGACGTCAGACCCCGGTTGACACCACAAGCAATTATATCGTATGTCGACCTTGCACCTCCATTATTCCTGTCCCGCTGCGCCCGTAAATCGGCCAGGGCTTGATTCCAACCGGAATTTGGATCAGGTCGAGAAATACTGCAGTGCCATGCGCAAGCGTTCTTCAACCTCTTGAGGCGCATCGCGGGGGATAGCCTGGATGGCGGCCTGGGCCTCCACAACACTGTACCCCAGTGCGGTTAAGGCGCTCAATACCTCCGCTTCCACGTCGCTCATGCGGCTTGTAGGCTCCAGCAGCCCTTCCCCGCTGATGCGGCCCTGGAGATGAAGAAGGATCTTTTGCGCGGTTTTTCTCCCTACCCCTGGAACGCGGCTGAAGACATCGGCTTGCTCATTCACGACAGCCCGCCGGATGGCATCCGGTGAGAGGATTGACAGGACGGATAAGGCTGTGCGCGGCCCGATCCCATTCACCCCCAACATTAAGGTGTAGAAATGCCGGATTTCTCCGGTGTCAAAGCCGTATAGGGTCAAAGAATCTTCGCGGACCACCAGGTGGGTGTGGAGAAAGATCTTCTCGCCTATCTCCATCCGGTCGGCCAGGGGAGCAGGGACAAAGACCCGCAGCCCAAGACCGCCAATCCCCACCACCAGAAAATCCTCACCGATTTCCAGCACCTCACCCGTGATTGAAGCGATCATGCCCTTGTCCTTTCCGCATTTCCGGATAGCCCGCTGATCTTACTGCGCTGATTGAACACCTCATACAAAACGACGCCGGTCGCCACAGCTAGGTTCAAGGAGTCACTCCGGCCTACCATCGGGATGGAGACCAGTTGGTCGCAGATCTCCAGATGCGGTTTCTGCAGCCCTAACCGTTCGCTGCCCATGAGCAGCACCAGCCGGTCTGGATATTTGGCGAGGCGGTAATTCTGAGCCGCTGCGCCAGAGGTCCCTACAACCGGTGCATCAAAGAGTTTTTTCCAGGCGGAAAACTCCTCCAGGCTGGTCTTGACCAGTTTTTGGGTAAAGACAGATCCCATCGAGGCGCGAACCGCTGTCGGATCATACGGGTCGGTGGACTGGTCCAGCAAGATCATTCCCACACCCCCTACCGCGTCATGGGTCCGCAGGATGGTCCCCACGTTCCCGGGATCCTGAACAGAATCGAGCGCCACCCAATCCCCTTCATTCAACCCTGGGACGTCTACCAACCTGGACCAGGCCTGGCGGACGACCGCAGCCAACCCCTGCGGACCCTCCTTGAGCGAGATGGATTTGAACAGCGCCGCGTCTACCTCGACCACAGACCCTCCCCCGGCTTGATATTCGTCAACCATCCTGCAGGCGCCCTCACTCGTCAGCAAGTCGGGGGCGATTATCAGGGTATCCACGGGTGCCCCCACCGAGACGGCTTCGGTGACCAGACGAACCCCTTCCACGTAATACAGGCCGGTTTCCTGCCGTTCCCTGCGGTCGCGCAGCTTACGGACCTGTTTGATCCGGGGATTGCTCGGGCTGGTGAGACGGGCTGCCATAAAGAACAGACCTGTTCAGGAGCCGGTCAAAGCCTTCATGCGGGCGCTGTGCAAATGGCAAATCGCAAGCGCCAGCGCATCGGCGGCATCGTCGGGCCGGGGAAGTTCCTGCAAACCCAGCAAGATCTTGGTCATCTGCTGGACCTGGCGTTTATCAGCCGCGCCAAACCCGGCCACAGCCATTTTCACCTCCATGGGGGTATATTCGAACGGGATGAGCCCCGCCTTGGCCAGAGTCAGCAGGATTACCCCCCGTGCTTCCCCCACCGCCATGGCGGTAGCCACATTGCGCTGAAAAAAAAGCTTCTCCACTGCACAGGACTGCGGGCAGTGGAGCTGCAATATTTCGGTTAGCTTGAGGTGTAAAGCGAGCAGCCGGTCTGCGAGCGGTATGCCGGCTGGGGTGGAAATTACCCCAAAGTCGACCGCTATCAGGTCACCCTGGTCTGTCTCGGTGACCAGGCCGTAGCCTGTCGTGGCTGTCCCCGGGTCGACGCCTAAGACGAGCATGGGGAATCAATCCGACTCGAGTGCAGTCATCGCCTCTTGGGTCACACGCAGGTTGGTAAAGACGTTCTGAACATCATCCAGATCTTCCAGGTTCTCAATTGTTCTCATCACCTGGAGAGTCCCCTCCACAGGAAGCTCAATCTCCTGGTTGGGCATCATCCGCAGTCCAGCCTCATCGGGGTGAATTTTCGCGTCCCGCAGCCGGTCGCTGATGGTCTTATACGCTTCGACGGGTGCAATAATCTCGATTTCCTCGTCATCAAAGGTGACATCGTTCGCGCCGGCTTCAACCGCCAGCTCGAAAATGGCATCGGGATCGTGACCTGCGGCCGGAAAAGCGAAATATGCCGCCCGGGAAAACTGCCAGCTCACCGACCCGGCTTCAGCCATATTACCTCCCCCGCGGGTAAGGAGATGGCGGATCTCCGCCACCGCCCGGTTGCGATTGTCGGTCACTACCTCAATCATGCAGGCCACACCCTGGCCTACATAGCCTTCGTAATAGATTTGTTCTAAAGTATTGCCTTCTTTGCTGTCCCCAGTACCGCGCTTGATGGCACGTTCGATATTGTCTTTGGGCATGTTCTGAGCACGTGCTCGTTCGATGGCCATCTGAAGACGGACATTGGACTCAGGGTCACCGCCGCCTTCCCGTGCCGCCATGACGATTTCACGCGCCAGCCGGGTGAAGACCTGACCGCGCTTTGCGTCCGCGGCACCTTTCTTTCGCCGGATTGTAGCCCAATGGGAATGACCTGACATACAAAATTCTCCTCAACGAGCCTTTCAGATTGGTCCACATCTCAACTAAGCAGGGCCATTATACCATGCAATCTTTTGGGTCCGCATCCCGCCTTCCGCCTCAGGTCCTTCCTATCCGGATCGTACTACTGGAGTGGGCGGGAGTGCGGCAGCTTCGCTGCCGCACTCCCGCCCACTCCAGTAGTCATTTATTGCATTACAGAATTGTAAGGCGACTATAAATATGACATTTATCTGTTGTAATTGGGGCTGCGATAACCCTACAATGCACCCAGGGTAAGTTTTCCGGTTCCATATGAAAACTGAATATCCATCACAAAACATCATCCCAGGCAACCCATTATGGCCCATCGCAGATCCTTTCTCTATGCCGTCTTGCTCCTGGCAGCCACGATCATGAACAGTAGACCTCGAGATAACCGCAGCGGGAACATTCCTGTTGCCGGTGATACAGTCCCATATTCATCGAATTACCACCCACCTCTGGTGACGTCCTTCGCCATGATGGAATTTGTCACGAAGGTGAAGAATGGCAATGCGCACCAGCTGGTCGGCGTTTACATCCCTGGCATCATGGCGCTCCCTGTCCGCCAGCAGCCGGAAGGCGACGCCACATTCGTCTCTACGCAATCGGACATGCTGACCGAATTTGGATTGGCCGGCCAGTATGGAAGCACCGGTATTCTGGCGCACAATACCCTGTCTGGAGCGAGGTTCTACAAGATCAAACAAAACCAACGCGTGTACCTGATCTATGGGGATGGTCGGAGCGAATCGTTCCAGGTGACCTCCATTCAACGCTTCCAGGCGCTGTCCCCATCCAACCCCTACTCAGATTTTGTTGATCTGACTCAATCCAACACCAGCGATCCCCTATCAAGCAGCGAGCTGTTCTACCGCATTTATAAATCCAAGCAGGAGCAGGTGGTCTTCCAGACCTGTATTTCAGGAGAGGGGAATCCATCCTGGGGTCGTATGTTCATCACCGCTACCAAGGGTGTTAATCAGACTGCCTCCACATCCGTCAACCAAGTTTCCCGGGTCTTGCACTAGGATGGCAGCTCTTTAAAGCAGAAGGCACCTGCAAAAGGTGCCTTTTTTCTTGTTTCGTTCTCAGATTAATGGGCTTTTTCCACAGCAACCGGATTGCGCAGGGTCCCGATCCCCTCGATCGTCACCGAAACATCATCCCCGTCTGTCAGCGGGCCGATCCCGGCCGGGGTGCCGGTCATTATCACATCGCTGGGACACAACGTCATAACCGAAGAGATAAAGGCAACCAGCTGCCTGACGCTAAACACCATATCCCGCGTGGAGGCCATCTGCCGCAGTTCCTGGTTGACGTGGGTGGTGAGCATGGCATCCGCCGGGTCGAACTCCGTTTCGATCCAGGGTCCCAGCGGGCAAAACGTATCAAAGCCTTTACCGCGTGTCCACTGCCCATCCCGGCGCTGAAGGTCTCGGGCTGTGACGTCGTTCCCGACCGTATACCCCAGGATATGGCGTGCCGCATTATCCGGGGTGATCCAGCGCCCCTCGCGTCCGATAACGACGACCAGCTCGCCTTCATGCTCCACCCGCTGGGACTGGGGTGGCAAATGGATGGTTTCTCCTGGACCGATAACCGCAGTGGGTGGTTTGAGGAATATCAGCGGAAGATCAGGGACTTCAGCTCCGTGCTCCCGGGCATGTTCAACGTAATTCCGTCCAATGCAGATGACTTTGGAGGGCTGCACGGGCGCCAGCAGGTGGACTGTATCGAGCGGCCATTCGACCTCCATGCGGCGGTACTCCCCAAATGGCGAACCTTCCAACAGCCCAACACGATCCTCGTACACCCATCCCCACGCCGGTGAATTTTTACCCCGCTGAAACCGTACAATGCGCATTGCAGCCTCCATGAGCCCAGGTCATAGTGTACCGTTTACAGTACGCAGTTCTCCACAGTTTAGCATAAATATCACACTTGCTTTATAATTACCCGGCCCAACCGAAGAAAATAGTTGATGGTTACCCGCCTGAAGATAAATCTTATCATCGAAAAATCGCGCATGCCAAACTCCAATCGCTGAATCAATCTCAATGAAGGGCAGTCGCAATGCAAAAAACCTTTACAAAAAGTGTCCGATTATCCGATTTTGGAATGTGGATCGTGGCTCTTGGATTAATCGTGAGCGCCTGCAGTCCCCAAACACCTGCTCCAACGTCCCTCGTTGAACCCCCCGCCACCAACCTTCCAGCGGCAGCCAACAGCTCCTCTCCAATAGAAACTCCTGAGCCAACTGCCACAAATACCCCTGAACCGACCGGTACCCCCACTGCAGTCCCCACAGCAACGACCGTACCCACTGCGACCGCAACCCAGGGGCCGACCATCGGATCAACCCGCACCTTCGGTCTGGACCAGATGGAACAGGTGTTTGTCCCTGCCGGGGAATTCATCATGGGATCCGAAGATATCGAAGCCCAGACATCCAAGGATAATGGGCGCGCTTACCCGGAAATTCCCCAGCATACCCTGTATCTCGACGGATATTGGATTGATAAGTTCGAGGTCACCAACGCCCAGTATACGATGTGTGTGGAGGCGGGTGCCTGCACACCGCCTCATTCGCCCGGATCTTATACGTATCCCCATTATTTCGACAACCCGGACTTCGCCAATTACCCGGTCATCTGGGTAAGCTGGTACCAGGCGCGCGGGTATTGTGAATGGGCCGGCAGAAGGCTGCCGAACGAAGCCGAGTGGGAAAAGGCCTCCCGAGGTACGGAAGGTCAAAAATACCCCTGGGGCAACGATCCGGTGGACGGGGAAAAAGCCAACTTTTGCGACGTCAACTGCACGCGAGGCATCAACAACCCCCGCTTCGACGATGGCTACCCGGATACAGCCCCGGTGGGGAGCTTTCCGGAGGGCGCCAGCCCGTACGGCGCGATGGACATGTCCGGGAATGTATGGGAATGGGTCAGTTCGTTGATCAAGGACTATCCCTACGATGCCGCCGATGGTCGCGAAGACCTGGAGAAATATGGCGAGCGCGCCTGGCGCGGCGGTCCCTGGAGCAACGGCTACTGGTGGATGCGTTCCTCGGTCCGCTACCGCTCCGTCCCATTTTATAAGTGGTACGTCCTGGGGATACGCTGCGCGTCGTCGGAGTGATTGTTTTCCTGTTATAATTTAGAGAAACGGGCGGATAGCTCAGTTGGTTAGAGCGCCTCTCTTACACAGAGGAGGTCGTAGGTTCGAGTCCTATTCCGCCCACTATAGATCGCCTTTCTCCGATAACTAGCGAGAGAGGCGATCTCCGGTTATGATGGGCACTTTTGTCTAGCGGGGCAGCCGCCTCGCCTGGGGTCCACCTTTGCCACAGAACCCGGCGTAGGCCGGGTTTCGGTCCGAAGCTCCGCTTCGGTGCCCTTGGTTGCTGCGGCTTCAGCCACCCGCCTTTCACCCATCCCGATCGTTGTGAAATTCCTCCAACAAGGTACTCCCCATGAAAATCACCCCCTTTGCTCTCGAACGCTACTTTGCGAAATACGAATTCTCTGCCAATTACCTCCTCTCCAGCTCCGACTGCGACGGTCTTCCCATGGCGGAGGTGGTCTCCTGGGCGGATGATGAGACCAAAATGCTCTGGGAAAATTTAGCCCTCGGCTATACGGAGTCCAACGGCCATCCCCTCCTCCGTCAGGAAGTGGCCAACCTTTACCGAGGCATCACCCCGGAGGAGGTGCTGATTGCGGCTCCCGAAGAAGGTATTTTCATCGCCTTGAACACCTTGCTAAATCCAGGTGATCACGTGGTCTGCACGTGGCCTGGCTACCAATCCCTGTACGAGATCGCGCTTTCTCTGGGGTGCAAGGTGGATCTCTGGCAGCCGGTGGAAGCAGAGCAGTGGAGGTTCGACGTCGATGACCTCGAGCGCGCTATCCAGCCCAATACCCGCCTGATCGTCATCAATTTTCCCCACAATCCAACCGGGTCCCTGCCCTCTCGGAGTGATTTCGATAGGATCGTCCAGGTTGCCCGGAGTCACAATCTTACTCTCTTTTCAGACGAGATGTATCGTTTTCTCGAGCATAAGGTGGAGGACCGTCTCCCATCGGCAGTTGAAGAGTACGAGAATGCCGTTTCCTTGTTTGGCATGTCAAAGACTTTTGGGATGGCAGGGGTCCGTATCGGGTGGCTGGTGACAAAAAACCCGGATCGATATCAGAAGATGCTCGAGTTCAAAGACTACACCACGATCTGCAGCAGCGCGCCAGGTGAGATTCTATCGCTGATGGCACTGCGGGCAAAAGATCGGATTCTCGTCCGGCACAGGAACAGGATCGAACGAAATCTCAGCCTGCTGGACGATTTCTTTGCCCACTATCCCCATCTTTTCTCCTGGGTCCGGCCGAGAGCCGGGACGATCTGTTTTCCTCGCATCGTTTCGGACGAAAGCGCATCCTCATTTTGCACCCGGGTGATGGACGTTGCGGGGATCATGCTGCTCCCGTCAACCGTCTACGGGTACGGGGACAGCCACTTCCGGTTGGGTTTTGGGCGGGAAAATATGCCGCAGGTCTTGAAGCGGCTCGAGGAGGGATTATTAAGATAATTTTTAAGTTATTATGATAAAATCGGGAAAATTCCACTCCTTACCGGTAAATAGAGGGATTCCCAACAACCCTATGGATATTTCCAACCGCTCACCCAACCCAAAGGACCTGTTTACTGACAGCACCCTGCGCTTGATCCGCCTGGTCGAAAGCCTGAATGAGATTTTCTACCGTTTTCGCCAGTTTCCAGATCCGGGTTTTGAATATATCAGCCCAACGGTTCTACCGATCACCGGTTATTCACCAGAGGATCATTACCGTGATCCCTCGTTATCTCTCGAGATCGTCCACCCGGAAGACCGTGAGAAGCTCCAGCCATTGTTGGAGGGGTTTGCCCCGTATCAATTACCTCTGACCGTACGGGTTGTGCATAAGGACGGGCATACCGTCTGGCTGGAGTATTCCTACCAGCCCATCCAGAATTCTGCCGGCAAAGTGGAAGCGATCGAAGGCTTCGTCCGGGATGTAACGGCATTGCACCTGTACGAAGACGAGCTGGGTCAAAGCCGGGCATTGCTGGCCTCGATCATCGACACCGCTCTGGATGCGGTGCTCGTCCTGGATCCCTCCCTTAACGTAGCCATCTTTAACCAGGCCGCTGAAGAGATGTTTGGGTACCCGTTTCAGGATGTGGTCGGAAAACCCCTCCACCGCTTCCTCCCCCAGCCGATCGGGGAATGGCATGCACACCAGATTCTCCGCTTTGGAAAAACGGGAGGGAAACGTCGTCCCATGGGTGAGATGCGGGAAACGACAGGCATCCGTGCGAATGGGGAAAAATTCCCCATTGAGGCCTCCTTATCCACGTTTCAGGTCGGCAGCCACCAGTTCTTTACCGCGATCATCCGGGATATCACCGAACGGAAACAGGCAGAAGAAGAGCTGCGCCACATGAGCACGCATGACCCCCTCACCGGGTTGTACAACCGTTTCTTTTTTGAGGAAGAGCTGGCCCGCCTGGAGGGGGGAAGGCCCCCTTACCCGGTCACAATTCTCATCGCCGATGTGGATGGGTTAAAAAACGTTAACGACCGGTATGGTCACATGAGCGGGGATGAGCTGATTAAAACGGTCGCCGAAGCGCTGCGCGCTTCCTTCCGGGCAGAAGACGTGGTCGCCCGTTTGGGAGGGGATGAGTTCGGCGTCATCTTGAGTAATTCAGACCGGAGATTTGCCGAGCAAGCCGTCCAGCGCATCTATGAGAATTTGGGCGGATTTAACCGCACCAGTGGGTCTGTCGGTATCGATCTCTCCATCGGGATTGCCACCGCACGGGAAGATGAAACCCTGAATGAAACCATTAAGCGCGCCGACCGGAACATGTACCAGCACAAGAACGTCAAGAGCGACGCCCGCCGTACAGACTATCTCTAACCCGGATAACTATCCACCGCTTTACTCATTGGGGTTTAGCCAATCCACAATCAAAAATCCACAATCAAAAATCAACAATCAAAAATCCCCTTCCAGGGAACCGGCATACCCGGTAAGCTCAACATACCCCTGGCCGCTTACCGCCGCTCCGTTCTGCTTGCCCTCGATCCAGACGGCTCCTTCCCAGTACACGGTCGAAAGTTGGTGTTCTTGATCCGCCAAATACGGCTTAATGTCAAGCGAGAGGTCCTCCGCCGGGACTTTAATGCGCCATTGAGCTGGGTAAACCGCTTCCGAGTGCGGGCTGGTCCAGGTTGAGAGCACCTCGATGGAAAAATCATCCCGCCGGAGGGGCTGGGTCGTCCCGTCAGAAAAGATGGATGTACCACTGGAGTACGGGTCTAGCGTCCCATCCTCCCGTCTCAAGTGGAACACCATCAGTTCACTCCCGTCCTCCAGCTGCAGCGCAAACCAATCCCACCCTACCTGCCCGGCCGATAGAGCGCTGGTCGAGAATTCATGGTCCATCCAGCTCCACCCATCCACGGTGATCTCTTCACCGTCAACCACGATGCTTCCGGTCGTTTCCAGCCGGGTCTGGCTGATGTAATGGGAGGCGTTCCCTGCTTCCGGTCCCTTCGGGCTGTAACCATTCTCGCCCTGAAGGACAGGTCCTTTGCGGTCGTTCAGTTCCAGTGCGATCCTGACCCCCTCTTGTGAGGCATAGAGCCGGTATTGACCCGCTCTGGTCTCTTCCATGAACCAATCTTCCAACCAGATACGCAGGTTCGGTTGGGTCACCGCGCCCGCCAATCCGGCTCCCGGGCGCGAAAACCGCTCGAAAGAGTGGAACTGCTTGTTCGAAACATCGGTGATGGCAAAGTGCGCCAGGTAAGCCTGGGTGCTTCCCCAGGCGGATAGTCGTTCGACCCAATCCTCCGGCGCCGCCAGCGCCCGCCGGAAGAAGGTCAGCTGGTACCCAAAATGACGCCCGTCTGCGGTGTCCAGGTTGCCGGTGTAATACCACCACTCGGTGAGAAAATCAGGGTGCGGCCCATGGTCTTCCGGAAAATGGAGCCGGCGGGAGGGCTCGGCGCGGGAAAAGCCTTCCAGGGGAATAGAACCGGCATGCAAGCGAGCCTGCGCAGGCGCCCGTTCGCGAGATACACCCTGTATGATAGCGACCGCAAACAGGATGACGGTCAGAATGACCAGGATTACCGGAAGAGCAGGGCGGGGCACATTTCCCACTCGTTTCGGGTGGATCTCACTCATATCGGATCGCTTCCGAGGGCGGCATGCTGCTCAGCTGTTTGGCCGGATACACTCCTGCCAGGAGGGCGGCGCAAATGGCGATCGCCAGGGCAAGCAGGAATGGTTCCGGGGTGACGGCGGACTGCAGCGTCCATCCGAAGGACCGCCTGTTGATGACATAGATGAGAATCAGGGACAGGATGTAACCGGTAGGCATAGCCAGAATCCCGGCAGCCAATCCCATCAACCCGGTCTCCAGGAAGACAAGACGTTGGAGCTGGCGAGCCGTCAGACCAATCGCCCTCAGGATGCCAACTTCCCGGGCTTTCTCCAGCTGCAGAAGCAAAAGGGCATTCAAGACTCCAATGAATGCCACCACCGTGGTCAAAATTTGCAGGGCACGCGTGATGGCGAACGTGCGGTCAAATACCTGCAGGACTTCTTGTTTCAGCACCCGGTTGGACCGGATGATCAAACGCTGTTCGGACGCCAGCGAATCCTGCAGAACGGCGGCAAATTCATCTGCCTCGACCTCCGGTGCCAGCCGGAGGGCAGCCGCGGTGATCGATGGATCATCCCACAGGCTGCGGTAAACCTCCAGCGACATAACCATGACCCCTTGAGAAGAGGTGTAATCGTAGAATATCCCTACCACAGAAAATTCTCGCAGACCGGAAGGTGTACTTAGGGTGAGCTTTCCACCGTGATTAGGCACGTCTAACCGGTTGGCCAGCGGCTCTGAAATAATCACCGATCCTTCCTGCATGGCTTCCCATACTTCTTCAGGGGAGCCATCCCGCCGGAGAAACAACCGCTCGCTGCCGCTGCCGGGATTGTTCGTGGCGGCTACCTGGATAGGTCCGTCCGGGGTTTGAATCTGCACCTGCCGCAGCAGATCCACACGGTTTACACCGGACAGGCCGGTCAGGCGGGTCAGGACTGCCGGGTCCACTGCGATCGTGGTATGGGTGGCAGTCTGGGTAGGCGCGGAAATGTAAACGTCGCCTTGAAGAGTCTGGGAAAGCCAGGCAATCACTGTGAAACGAAAACTCTCGATCATTAAGCCAACCCCAACCGTGACCGATACTGCCACCATCAGCGCGGCGATGGCGACCGCGGTGCGGCTCAATGACCGGTTAAGGCTGCGCGGTGCCATTTTCCCGATGGGGCCGAAAAATTTTACCAGGAGAGGGGTTGTCAGCCGGGTCAGCCCCTGCAGGCTCACTCCGGCCTGCATGGCGCATCCTACAACCACCATCAGCGTCCCGGCAAATCCAGTCACCAGATCTCGCGCCGGCAGGGCAAAGACCCCCAATCCAAATAGGATCAAAGCTGCCCCCACAAAGCTGGTCAGCCTGTTGAACCGGCGGGCTTTGCTTTCCAAATCCGAGCGCATGAGAGCCGTGCGGGGAGAGGTGCCGGCGGCTTCCCAGGCGGGAACCGCAGCAGCCAGCAGGGTCGCCAGGAGACCGACCAGGACTCCCTTTACCAGGCCTGCTGCAGGAATCCCAACCTCCTGGACGGTGGTCGAAAAATACAGGTCGTTGATCGTTTGCAGGATCATGGCGGTGGTGGTCCGGCTCAGCAGCACCCCCAACCCCACACCGGCTGCCGATCCGATTACACCAACCGCCAGTGCTTCCCCTGCGACCAGGAGAAATATCTCCCGGCGGGTGACACCCAGGCAGCGCAAGGTTCCGAACAGCGACCGGCGCTGGACGACAGAAAAAGTCATCGTATTGTAGATGAGGAATAGACCCACCAGCAGCGCCAGCAGGCTGAGAGCCGTCAGGTTGACGCGAAAAGCCCCGGTAAGCTGCTCCAACGCGCCGCTGCGGGAAGCCGCTGGCTCCAGAATAACCCCTTCCGGCAGCATTGAGCGGAGGGAATTGAGCAGCGCTTCCTCTTGTTCGTTGGTCATGCCAGGCTCGATCCGCAGGTCGATCTGGTCCAACCGGCCGAGCCGGCCGGTCAGTTCCTGGGCTGTTGCAATGTCCGCCAGGATCATCCCGTCCAGCGTCCGGCGGGAGAGGGCATCGACCGGATCGAGTAGCCCGGCTACCACAGCTTCCCGTTCCCATCCACCGGTTTCGATGGTCAGGGATGAGCCGGTTGTGAGGCCGTATCGCTCGGCTGCGTGTTTGGATAGAAAAACGGCCCCAGGGGTGACCAAGAACGAGGCCAGCTGCTCGACGGGTGGAGCTTCATCTCCCCCCAGGTAGCTTCGAAAAGGCGCCTCCGCGAACGGATCAATCCCCAGGAGCTGCAGGGGCCGGCTGCCCAGCTGAGGGGAAACCACCGTGTCTCGCAGGATGGGAGCCATTGGGATTTCCAACCCCGCCAACCGCAGATCGGGGTAGATCTGTTCTTCCAATCCCTGCGGGCCGCCTGTAATTTGGTGGGTAGTCTTTCCGGCAATCGCTTCGGCGGACAATTCGAATGATCGGGCGGCGCTCAGATTGGCCAGGTCAACGGCAAC
>Ga0105104_10002490_pt1 | contig 13442 bp, 10 predicted proteins | sample PPLLaktember2015_3_FD_87034 | JGI IMG/M metagenome (GOLD analysis project Ga0105104, IMG submission 87034) | Freshwater sediment microbial communities from Prairie Pothole Lake near Jamestown, North Dakota, USA - PPLs Lake P7 Core (6) Depth... | ecosystem: Environmental > Aquatic > Freshwater >...
AAACATGACAGGATAGTCCCTGCGGGCATGGGTAATGCGATACGCCATGCAGTCCTGGTCGCAGTTGCACAAACCACCGATAAATGGCGTTTTGAACGTCCACACCGAATGGACGAGTCCCTCCTTATCGAGTTTGCGGATGGAGTCCAGCGCTTCTTCTTTCGTCAGCGTTTCCAGACTGAATGAATCATCGAGCGAGTCCATGAGTTGCTTGTCCAGGGTCAAGCCGTAGCAATAGCGGGCGTTCATGTTTCCGGTGGTCACACGCCGGCATACACAAGGCAATCTCACCGCACCCTGTACCATCTCAAAGATTCTTTCCACATCTTCCATTGGCACTACCTGTCCGTAGTGGTCCTGTTTTTGTATGTGGGTCAGAATGGGCCTTGCCAGTTTCATCAGCGGCGTTCTGCGGATCTTGTCCAGTTGCTGGAGGCTCGCAGGAACGCGCGTATGGAATCCGTTCAAGAAGTCCGCCGCGTATTTGCGCCGGTTGTTTTGATCCAACAATTCGATGGAGTAGTTTTCCATCGCCAGATACCACTTCTTCCCCTCTCCATGCTGGGTGCAAAATTCGCACATGAGCGCCTCCTTTGTTTCCGATCACAATTCATCTCAAAAACAATTTCCGTCATTGCGAGGAGGGTTGAGACGCATAGCGTCGAAATCCGACGAAGCAATCTCATTTACGATTTACCGAAAGCAAATTTCGTATGAGATTGCTTCACCCCTTCGGGGCTCGCAATGACGGGACCAAGGTGTTTTTTAGTTAACTTCTAGTATAGCTAGACAGTTTGGAGTCTCATAGTGACATTGTTCTGTGATTTCAACTTAATCCCTTATAATACGAGAGTCCTTATCCGTTTATTGTTCAATCACTCGAATGCTAAAATACTTCCGCGTCAAACAGCAGCCTGAGAAAGTTGTGCCGGATCTGGGGGCGATCTCCATCTCCCTGCTGGAGCGCGATGCAACCCTCCCTTTTACAATCCGACAACTAAATAATCTGCCGGAAAACATCAAACGACGAGTCTATCGTGGACTCATCCCCCCTGCCCTGCTGACGCGTTTTGGCATTGATCCTTTTCAATGGACAAACACGAATAAAGAGCCGCTGGTTTTTTTAAATGCAGAATCCAATAGCGAAAAAGTGTTGATCACTGCGCACACTTCGCCGGATCCTTCCACCGAATTCTTCGCGCTTGAACTCGCAGATAATTCACTGAACGGGATTGAACTGAATCTTATTGTGCTAAACGATCCCACTACGCCTCGTTATTCAATTGATCAGACAGATGATGGTCAACCCACGATGTTTGGAACGTTGAAGCGCAACCTGAAAGCTGAGGAACAGGCTTTGCAAGCAGGGTTAGCCCCCGGGCAGGTCCGGGCGGGACTGGGCGGTTCGCGCATTGTCTTTGAGCAGATCGATACGTTCCTGTCCATGCTGGGACATCGCGCCTATTTCCTCGAGCCGCTCACATATGCGTCCGCATGGGTATTTGAACGGCGTGGTTTTGCTTATGTGCGCGGTCACAAATTGATGGATGATATCCATCGCGAGTTTCAGCCGGGCGGCATGCTGCATAAACGCCTGGATGATGGATCTCCTTTTCGAAAGCGGGATCAGGCCCACACTGTGAGAGGACGCGCCTGGGCGATCCACGATGGGATTCTGGACGCGCTGGACGTCCGCTGGGACAAAATCCGCATGGTGAAGCAAATCGGGCGCCATGCGGGAGCCATTACATTTCCACAGGCCGAGTATTAGGAGTCGTATGGCATCCACACATCGCATCACGCGCGCGGCTTATCTTGAATCGCTCAATGAATTCCGCGAGTTCATCAAGGAACACTGCGCGGGTGTTTCCGGCATTAATGAGGAAATTATTTATGATATTCAGCTCGCTGTAGATGAGGCTTGCACGAATATCATTTCACACGGATATGCAGATTTAGACCCCGGTTCGATCATTCTGGACCTTGAAGTTGATTCCGCTAAATTAACCGTTTCTCTCACTGACTTTGGACACTCCTTTGAGCCAAGCAGCGCTCCAATCCCGGATGTTGATGCCCCGATTGAGCAACGCGAACTGGAAGGCTTTGGCTTGTTCTTTATCCAGCAATCGATGGATGATATGGATTACCAGGTAACAGAAGATGGCAACAAATTGACATTGATTAGATATCTCAGGAAAAAAGTTGGAGGATAACGATGAAGACTGAAGTGAGGCATGAAATTAACAGAACTATCGTAGAAGTCCATGGCAGTCTGGATGCGCTCACAGCACCTGAACTTGCTAACACCCTTGTAAATCAGATTGCAGAAGGACATGTCAATCTTGTTGTCGATCTGATCGGCGTTGAGTTTATGAGCAGCGCGGGATTGCGGACACTGCTGGGCGCGGTGAAAGAATCTCGCAGTCATGGCGGCGACCTGCGGATCGCCTCCACAAATCCGGGCATTGATAAGGTTTTGAAGATGTCCGGGTTCCATAACATTGCCAAGGTTTTCCCCTCGCAGGCCGAAGCAGCGTCAAGCTTCGGTTCATGATTCATGAGTATCAAAAAGAAGAAGATCGCCCTGGTAGTCGGTGCTGGCTCTGTCAAATGTGCAGCTGCACTGGGACTGTGGAAGGTTCTCGAAAAAGAAAACATTCACCTTGACATGATCGTAGGGTGCAGCGGCGGGAGTCTGTATGCGACTGCCATGGCAATGGGATTCTCTTTACAGGAATGTATTGATAAAACTAAGAAACTCTGGAACCGATCGATCACCCAGCAACGAAATTGGCGTGCGCTTGCCAGCATCCTTCTGCCGGGCGTATTCAAATTCAATAACCACTTCAGTATGATGAGCGATGTGCCAATGCTGAGAAGTTTCAAGTCTGTGTTTGGGGACAAAACGTTTGCGGATACAAAAACCCCGCTGTATATCATGGCGACGGATTTTGAAACGGGAGAATCGATTGCACAGTGTGAAGGCCCATTAGTAGACGCGTTGCGCGCCAGCGTTGCCATCCCATACATCTGGTCTGCGTGGCCGCACAGCGGGCGGCTGCTGATTGATGGCGCGGCATCCAACCCCCTGCCTGTGGATGTCCCGATTCGCGAAGGTGTGGATATTATTTTGGCAATGGGTTTTCAAAGTCCGCTGCCGAGCAGGATCAAATCGGTCAGTCGCTACGCATTCTATATCAACAGCTTAATGACGAATAATTTGCTGAATGCCAATTTTGCCTTTCACAATGCTGTGCATCATGCCGAGATCATCTCCATCGTTCCTGAGTTTGATCGCCCAATACGTCTCTTCGATACGCACCAAATCCCTTATGTGATTGAACAGGGTGAAAAAGCGATGCTGGAGCAGTTGCCTTACATCAAACGCTTATTGGAATCATAAATATGAATAATCGCTTATCCATCGTGATCGGTTCAGGCGGAGTATTGTGCGCGGCAGCCCTGGGATTGAGCAAAGTTTTGCGTCGCGAGGGATTGACTCCCGGCCTGGCGGTCGGTTGCAGTGGTGGCAGCATCTACGCTGCAACCATCGCGCTCGGAATGGATCCCGACGAAGCACAGCGTCTCACGCTGAATCTTTTTACCGGCGACGTCTTCGAAGGCTATTCATCGAACCTGAAATCTGCCCTCTCTGGCGAGACTCGTTTTACCGAAACATCGAGTCTCATCGACGACAGCGTGATGTACGAACGCTTGAAAAGTGTCTTCGCAGAGAGAACCTTTGAAGATACTATATTTCCTCTTCATATTGTCGCGACCGATTTTTATACAGGTGAACGTGTTGTGATTTCCTCCGGCAAGATTCTGGATGCAATCCGCGCCAGCATTGCAATTCCACTGATCTTTTCACCGTGGAAAATTGGAGACCAAATGCTTGTCGATGGCGCGGTTTGTGATCCCCTACCCATTGATGTCGCCATCCAGCAAGGCAGCGATGTGATCGCCGCGGTCGGCTTCGAAATGCCAACACGCAAAAGGATGAACTCTTACACAGCGATGACCACACATTTCAACAGCATTTACATGAACAATATTTTGAAGTCGACGTTTGCGTTTTACAACGCGGTGCATCATGCGGAGATCATTCCCATTTTGCCAAGCTTCGAAAAACCTGTCGGCACTTTCGACACTCAGCAGATTCCTTATATTATCGAACAGGGCGAAAAAGCCGCTGAAGAACACATTCCTTATATTAAGCAACTTTTACTGGCCACCAAATAAGCAATGAAACCTTCATTTACTCCTACTGATTTACTGGACTCCCTGGGGTACAGTTATTTTGAACTGGATCTTTCAGGGCATCTGATTTACGGAAATAAAATGTTCTTCAATGCTTTGGGGTACACCAAGGGTGAACTATTAGGTAAACATTTTCGACGCTATATAGATCGAAAAAAAGTGGCCTTGATGTTCAATATCTTTTCTATGATCTACAAGACAGGCCTTGTTGAAAAGAATATTCCGCTTGATTTCATACACAAAGATGGCTCTTTACGCACTGCTGAAGGCTCGATTGCCTTGATCTGCAATGAAGAGAACGTTCCCATTGGCTATCGAGGGATATTGATTGAGGTTACAGAACGAAAACAAAAAGAAACCACCTTGATCATGGCAAAGAAGAAGGCAGAAAAGGAACTGGAGATTGCGCGGGAGATCCAATCTAGTTTTCTTGTAAAAGATTATCCCCAGCCCACCGGGTGGGAAATTGCAACACACATCCGCCCTGCCCGGGAGGTAGGCGGCGACTTCTATGATGTGTTTCCTATCAGTACGAGCAGGCAAATCGCGCTGATCATAGCCGATGTATGTGACAAAGGTGTGGGCGCGGCCATGTACATGGCTATCTTTCGCAGTCTGTTTCGTGCTTATTCCGACCAGCAATATATTATGCGCTGGGCAGGCGTACCAACCGATGATCGAGATGAAACACCCAGTGGCATATTCAGGCGGGATGCGATCCTTGCTTCTGGCGCTCCATCTCTCAAGAATGCCATTGATCTCACAAATAATTACATTGCCACCCATCACGGCAACTCCAACATGTTTGCGACAGTGTTCTTTGGCTTGCTCGATCCAGCCAATGGAGAGCTGCTATACATCAACGCTGGCCATGAATCCCCGTTCCTTATCTCGGATGGGATCTTAAAAAAGCGCCTCGATCCTACGGGACCCGCAGTTGGCATGCTTCCAAATATGGACTTCAACATCGAACAGGTTACACTGCTTCCAGGCGATTCATTGCTGCTCTATACAGATGGCATCACGGATGCGCTCAGCCCTACCCAGGAACAGTTCACCGAGCCGCGTTTGGTTGAGGCTGCCACCTCCCCTGCCCCATCCGCGAGGGCGCTAATTCAAAACGTGATGACCGCCCTGGACGGACACATTGCAGACCGCGAACAATATGACGATGTCACTTTGCTGGCTGTGCAAAGAAAACCTGCTAAAAACTTGTGACATTTGTTAGTTGACATACTTTGGGAAAATACTCAAAATAAATAGTGGGAACCGAGTACTCTACTATACACAGGGGCAGCAAATATTTATCTACCCGTGAGGCATATGATGGAAGGTCATCAAGGAAACCAAGCGACTGTACAAGCCGGTAAGCCCTTGTCTTGGAAAAATTCGCAGCTTTGGTGGGAGCCGAAACGTGATGAACTGACTCGATCGTACCAATCCCCGTTTCGCCTTCTAGTGCTCATCGTCGTAGCGATTTTTGTAGCTGAAGTTGTTGCGATGATCGTCATAGCCATAATTTCGAAGTACTCCATCTCGCCAATTCCGTATTATCAAATCACATTGATAGATGCTGGGATCATGACGACCTTGATCTTCCCAGTGCTTTATTCACTTTTCTTTCATCCTCTTCTACGTCATTATGAAGCAGAGCGGCATGCCCGCCAAACGGCGGAAACCATGCGGGCCGCCTCTCAGGCGCTTGCTCAAACGCTGGATCTTGATACAGTGATGAATACACTCTTGAAACACATTTCTGCGCTTGTTGCTAATGACATAGCAAGTATCGGCTTTCAGGAGGATGAAACGGGCCCGGTGACGCGCGTTGCAGGAGCATTCGATAAATGGTCGGCTTCCGGACAAAATCCTGTCTTTCCGATTGATGTCAAAACTGATTCCTTCTTCCAAAAGCTGGATTTATCCCGCAAGAGCCTGTTTATCCATGATGGTGCAAAGGATCCGGAGTGGGTTGGTTACCCGGGCACTGAGATGATTCGCAGCTGGCTGGGGGTGCCTATTTTGGTCAATGATCGGGTGATTGGCGTGGTTCTACTAGGCAAGAGGCAGCCTGGCTTTTTTACAAATCGACATGCTGAACTAGCTGAAGCACTGGTAAGCCAGGCTGCTGTAGCAATTCAAAATGCATGGCTGTTCGAACAGGTACGTGCCGGGCGTGAGCGCCTGCAATTTCTTTCCCGGCGGTTAGTGGAAATCCAGGAGACAGAGCGCCGCTACATCGCTCGTGAGCTACACGATCAGGCTGGTCAGAGCTTAAGCTCCCTCCTACTCGGTCTCGGGCAATTGGAAAAAGATTCCAATAAGCTTGTTGATACCCGGGCTCAAGTCAAAAACTTGAAACAGTTGACAAACGATATTTTGGAAGACCTGCATCGTCTGGCCGTAAATTTGCGACCGGCCAGTCTCGATCATCTTGGACTGGTGCCAGCTCTTGACCAGTTTATCAAGTCCTTTGCCGAGGGATCCCGTTTACAAATACACTTCAAATCTATTGGCCTCCGGGAGGCGGACAGACTGCCAGCAGATGTAGAGACTACCCTGTATCGCATTGTGCAGGAATCCCTGACAAATATACTTCGCCATGCGAAAGCCAGTCACGCAGATGTTATTCTCGAGCGTCGAGGCTCTTCCCTACTCCTCATTGTAGAGGACAACGGGATCGGTTTTGATGCAGAACTCCTCCATCTCAACAATCACCTGGGTCTCTTAGGGATGCAGGAACGTGCAGAAATGTTGGGAGGTAGTTTGACGATTGAAAGTGTTCCCGGTCGGGGAACAACCTTGGTTGTGGAGGTATCCCATGTCAATCCGAATCCTGTTGGCCGATGACCATGCGGTAGTCCGCGCTGGCTTGCGAGCTTTGTTGACGAATGAATCTGATTTTGAATTGGTCGGTGAGGCGGAAGACGGCTACCAGGTCCTGCAAATGGCCGCCCGGCTTCGCCCCAACCTTGTGTTAATGGATGTTAGCATGCCAGGTCAGGGTGGCATTGATGCGCTACGACAGTTAAAGGAAATGTTACCAGAAACACAGGTGTTGGTGTTGACCGTCCACGAAGATGATAGCTTGATGCGTAGGACCATCCGCGCCGGGGCGTCTGGCTATGTGGTCAAACGTGCGGCAGAGTCCGAGCTGATCCATGCGATCCGGGCGGTCTGGCGAGGAGATATTTATATTCATCCTGCCATGACCCGCGCGCTGCTTAAGGATCTGGTCTCCTCATCACCTATGCAGCATCCTCCTGGAAGCACGCTTACGCCTCGTGAAGTTGATGTTCTGCGTCTCATTGTGCGCGGCTATACCAATAACCAGATTGCCAAAGAATTGAATATTAGCGCACGGACTGTGGAAGGACACCGCGCAAATCTGATGGGCAAGCTTGAGTTACACAGCCGGGTGGAATTGGTTGAATATGCGGAGCAACACAATCTGCTAGACTGACAGATTTACAGCATTTATCAGTAATTTTTACCTGGCCAGATTCATCTGCTGAGCGCGATTCTTACGGGGTCCTTAGCAAACCACGCGCGTATTTTCTCTCCGCTTGTCATTCCGAAAACCCCATAGTTTATACGCTTATAAACCTGACTTGGTGTGGATACATTTAGGTTGCATTGATTCCTTGGGAGAAGCTGTAGTCTTGGGATCCTGGCGTTTCTCGATTCCACAGAATCTAAATCCTATGACTGATATCCGATTCCCACCCCTCCCTCCTGCTACCGCCCGCGCGACGGAATCCGCTTTTGGAAATGAACATCCATATCTCAAAATCGGACGACGATTGGAAGATATGTTCTTTAACCTGGATATCGCGGCTCTTGCATCCAGCGATCAGAATTTAGTAAATTCTCTTTGGCCATACGCATTGGCGACCATACTGCAATACTGTGAGGATCTTACTGATTTTCAGATGGCGGATGCCACTCGCACTCGACTAGATCTGAAGTATGCCCTGCATTTGTCTCTGAATTTCCCCGGTATTGAGCCGTCCTCGCTTTGTAGATTTCGCCAACATCTCTTACTCAGTCAAGCTGGCAAGGAGGTTTTTCAGAAAATAGCCGAGCGGGTTGCTGATTTTGTGACAAACGAAGATAAGCATTCGATAAATGTCGATGTGATCCTTTCCAATGTTTGTACGCTGAGGCAGTGGGAAATTGTTACGGAAACGATGTGCAACGCTATCGAATCTTTGGCAGCCAGCCATCCGGAATGGTTGCGTTCGATTGCTCTGCCACATTGGTTCAAGCGCTACGGCAAAAGGGTACCTGCCTTCCCGAGCTGGCGGACCTCGAAAAATCTCAAATCCATGATTCTCTCTGTAGGTCAGGACGGTCAATACCTTCTGGATGCCGTGGAGAAATCTGGATTGATTGCGTTTACACAGATGCATGAGATCCAAATTCTGGCTAAAGTATGGCAATGCCAATTTAATAAGGAGGGAGATCAGCTCAGACTTTATGCCATGAGCTGTTCTTCATGCCCGGGGGTATTTGAGACGACGACTGCAAAAAATCTTAATCACCCATAGGAGGTTTATGCAAAAAGATTTCGTGCATATATCGACAAATTACAGGACTAAGAATTTTCCACCTGAGTGAGATGATTCAAAGGAGAAATAAAATGACTGTTCATAAGTCTCTCAAAATAATCATATCGACCCTGGTGCTTGCCTCTCTGATTTTTGCAGGCAGCGCACCGGTGAGCGCAGAAAATGATGTAGCGCCGAATGCCGGCGTGCAGCTTAAGAAGGATAAAGAAAAGAAAATAAAACATAAGGACCGCAAGGAAGCAGCGGCTCGCGCCTTCCAACAAGGTGCCTTGAATCCGCTGATGGTGGGCGCGCAGGCGGCGTTAATAGGTGGGGCGCCCCACTACTTCACCCACCCGAACTACGCCAACAGTCCTCTGCCCACGATCGAGGGCGCGGTCATCTATGTTGGCAACCCGTTGCAGGATCGCGCCTACGCCACAGATTTTCCCGTTGGCGTGGGCGAGCTGGCGCCAGTTTTCGTGGTTGTGCCAACTGCGTTACCCGATGGGATGCTTCAATCGTTCCAGACGTGGAACCAGGCGACTCCAGGAGGGAGTCCGTTCGCATCGGCGGGGAACGTGTTCCATGCCTACGTGTTGCGGCCAACAAACATTAACCCGAACGAATACCTGGTTGTCTTTGACAGTGGGCTGCTCCCTGCGGTGCCGCCGTTGACAACCCCGGGTGTGAGCGAGTTTGCCACCTGGCCGGTGGCAAACTTCGCCGTCCAGGCGGGCGATGTGCTCGCCTTCTACGGACAGGGCATCCCCGTTGATACCGGCTCAGGCTCTGACGTACTAAGCTATCCGGCGCTCACCCCGCCGTTGCAGGATTCAACGATAACTCTTGGCAGCCCCGAGTTCCCGATCTACCCACAGCCGCGCACCTACTCCTTCGGAGCGCAGGTGCTCGACCTCTCGGGCCAGAACACCGTGATCACGGGCGGCATGAAGAAATTCGTTGACCAGCTCCCGATGGTCGGGCCCGACATCCCGGTTGCAACGCCAGAGGTACTCGCCGATGGCACGCACTACTACGTAATCGAGCTGGGACAGTACACTCAGCAGATGCACTCGAACTTGCCCCCAACTACGCTGCGCGGTTACCGGCAGGCCAATATGGGAGGCACACCGTTCAGTTATCTTGGACCGGCGATCGTCGTTGATAAGGACACACCCGTACGCATCCTGTTCCGCAACACGCTGCCCAACAGCAGCCAGGGTGGCAACCTGTTCATCCCGGTTGATACCACGGTGATGGGCTCAGGTATGACCGCTGACGGCCATATGATGGGTTCAGAGCCTGACCCACAGAATCCGATGTGCAGCCAACCGGGCAAGGAGATGATGGTTGCTAGCGGCCATTGCTACTCAGAGAACCGCGCCACCCTGCACCTGCATGGCGGCATCTCGCCGTGGATCTCAGATGGCACACCGCACCAGTGGATCACACCTGCCAACGAGACCACTCCGTACCCCGAGGGTGTCAGCGTGGTGGATGTTCCCGATATGGCTACTCCAGGGCCCGGAGAAATGACCTTCTTCTATACCAACCAGCAAAGCGCCCGGTTGATGTTCTACCATGACCATGCCTGGGGCATCACCCGCCTGAACGTCTACGCAGGTGAAGCCGCGCCGTATATCATCACGGATGACACTGAGAAGGCGTTGGTCAATGGGGGAATACTCCCCAGCGCAGCAGACACAATCCCGCTGGTTGTCCAGGACAAAACCTTCGTGCCAAACGATGCGCAACTCGCTCTGCAGGACGAGACCTGGGATACCGCCCGTTGGGGCAGTGAGGGCGGCCTGTGGGTGCCTCACGTTTACTCCCCGGCGCAGAACCCGGGCGATGCCTCGGGCGTTAACCAGTACGGCCGCTGGGCCTACGGGCCGTGGTTCTGGCCGCCGACGCAGAACATCGAGAACGGGCCGGAGCCGAACCCATATTACTGTGACCCCGGCGAGATCCCAGGCACGGACTGTGTGAATGGCGAGTCGCAGCTGATGCCTGGCGTTCCCTTCCTCTCCATGGGTATGGAATCCTTCAATGACACACCGGTTGTCAACGGCATGGCGTATCCGACGATCACGCTAGATGCGAAGCCATACCGCTTCCGCATCCTGAACGCGGCCAATGATCGCTTCTTCAACCTGTCGTTGTACAAGGCCGTCGACGCCAATGGAGTCTTGTGCGATAACTTAACAAACCCCAATCCGGCGCCAGAAAGCACAGGAGTGGCGTGCACTGAGGTCGCTCTGAACTCCGCCGAGGTGGCGGCTGCCCTCACCGACCCGGCCGGCGTCTTCCCGACCCCGGTCGTGGGCACAGAAGGCCCGAACTGGATCCAGATCGGCACCGAGGGTGGTTTCCTGCCTTCTCCGGTCGTTATCCCAGCACACCCGACAACATGGGTGACCGACCCGACCGTATTCAATGCCGGCAATGTGGATCAGCACTCACTACTGATCGCCCCGGCAGAACGCGCCGATGTAGTTGTGGATCTATCGGCGTTCGGGGGCCAGACCCTGATACTGTACAACGATGCCCCGGCCGCTTTCCCGGCGCGCGACCCGCGCTATGACTACTACACCGGCAACCCAGACTTGAGGGATACGGGCGGCGCGCCTTCGACGCTGCCCGGCTACGGCCCCAACACTCGCACCGTTATGCAGATCAAGGTGAATCCTGGTACTGGGTCCGGCTTCAACATTGCCAATCTTGAGGCAGCCTTTGCTCACCACCTAGATGGTAACGGCCAACCCGCTGGTGTGTTCGAGAGCGGCCAAAACCCGATCATCGTTGGGCAGGGAGATTACAACACAGCCTTTGGCACTTCCTTTACTAATAATGACGGCCTGGTACAAATCTACAGCACCTCGCTAACCTTTAAAACCCTTTTGGGGAACACGCTGACGATACCACTGCGCCCCAAGATGATCCAGGACGAGATGGGCGAGGCTTTCGAGCATGAGTATGGGCGCATGAGCGGCTTCCTGGGGGTGGAAACACCCAACGCCCAGGCAGGCCTGCAAAACATGATCCTGCACCCGTACGTTTTCCCGCCCAGTGAGATCCTCGATGGCATTGAGCTGCCTCCTGGCGCGGCCGTCGAACCCATTGCCTCGGCCGACGATGGCACGCAGATCTGGAAGATCACCCACAACGGGGTGGACACGCACCCAATCCACTTTCACCTCTACGATGTCCAGCTCCTTAACAGGGTCGGCTGGGATGGGATCATCCGCAAACCGGACGCCAACGAGCTCGGCTGGAAGGACACAGTCCGCATCAGCCCTCTGGAGGACACAATCGTCGCTCTCAGGCCAGTAGTCCCAGAGATACCAACAGCGTGGGGCGGCCTGCCAAACAGCATCCGCCTGATCGATCCTTCGATGCACGAGGGTGAGTACATCGCGAACACAACGCAGCAAGAGGCCCTTGGGCTTCCAATCTTTGCCTTCAACCCAGACGGCGAGCCGATCGATGTTATCAACCACTTCGTCAACTACGGTTGGGAGTATGTGTATCACTGTCACATTCTGAGCCACGAAGAGATGGACATGATGCACGCCCAGGTAATCGGAGTTGCCCCTGCGGCCCCACAACTTGTTTCGGCGGTTCGTAGCGGGAGTGGGAACAACCAGCAGTACATTCTGACCTGGAACGACAACTCAAAGAACGAGACAGGCTTCGTCATCGAGCGACGGGTGGCTGGCTCAACAAATGGCTGGACCACTGTTGCAACGGTGCAGTCCTCAGTTCTGGGTGTCTCGCCTTATATTGAGACCGGCATTGGTCCGGGGACAGGACAGAGAACCTACACGGACCGAATTGGGAATACGAGAGCGCTTTACGAGTATCAGGTGTATGCCATCAACGTTGTTGGCGATGTCTGGGACTACTCCAACCCGGCTTTCAATCAGATCCCGCCGGGTGGCGGCTTCCCCACCCTGACGCTTGACTCCCGAGGTGGGGCCACGACAACTGTTGCGGCTCCAACCAACCTTACGGCGAGCGCTGTCAGGAGGAATACGAAGACTGCCACGGTCACTCTGAACTGGCTAGATAACTCCACGACCGAAACAGGCTTCCTGATCCAGCGAGCCGATAATGCCGGGTTTACTCTGAATGTGGTCAACGCCACGGTCTCTGGTAACGTCACCAATTTCAGCCAGAGCGTACCGCGTAGCAAAACCTTCTATTACCGGGTCCTTGCCTTCACCGATACAATCCAGTCGCAGTGGTCGAACACTGCCAGCGTACTTACTCCATAACGTCTGGCTCTAACTACTGTAAACGGAGGAGGGAGCAAGCTCCCTCCTCCGAAACATAACTTTCATCAACTGTAATCCTATCTTTCGTGGAGATCCCTTAAAAAGTTGATAATGGCTTGTAAATTCAGAATATTTGTTCTATAATCAATTTATGGACCAACTCGAGACCCTCCAGTCTCTTTCTGATCAGATGGAGCTTGAACACGCGGAGGAGTCGCGCGCTTCGTCTTCCGCTCGGCGCGAACCAGCCAAGCCCGCCTGCTTCACGCCAAAAGAGAAAAGAGCCGTGTTCGTCCATCCTGCCCAGCTTCCCAACGGCAAACAGATCAAATTACTCAAGACACTGCTCTCCTCG
>Ga0105104_10002492_pt1 | contig 13439 bp, 10 predicted proteins | sample PPLLaktember2015_3_FD_87034 | JGI IMG/M metagenome (GOLD analysis project Ga0105104, IMG submission 87034) | Freshwater sediment microbial communities from Prairie Pothole Lake near Jamestown, North Dakota, USA - PPLs Lake P7 Core (6) Depth... | ecosystem: Environmental > Aquatic > Freshwater >...
CAAACTCCAGGGTGTCTGGCCTTACTGCTCAAAGGGGGGCTCCCTGGCCGCAGAACGCCACCTGCGGCAGGCTGACCCGGCGATGCCTGCCGGGGAAGCTCTACGGCCGCCAGGCGGGACGCCAGTCATAAACCTGTCCTCCGGTGTCGGTGACCTGTTTGACAGCCCCGGTAGCCAGCTCGACGATAAACAGCTCGCCGTAATCGGCCTTTATGCTCCCAGAGCGGTTGGAGACAAACGCGATGCGGGCGCCATCGGGCGACCAGGTCGGGGCGCGCGACCATGTCCCCGGTGGACTGGAGGTAACCGGGTGGGGATCGCTGCCATCCTGACGGGCAATCCAGATCTCGTTTTCCCCGGCAGCCCGCCCCGCGTCACACTGGAATGCCAGCCACTGACCGTCATTCGACCAGGCCGGAGCATAGTTCTCACCGCCGGTCTCCAGGCGGATGTCGCGTCCGGCAGCCGAGCTGCTGATAACCACATCATACTGCGCCCCTGGCTTCTCGCTGAAAGCAACCAGGCTGTTGGCCCAGTTCCAGACAAACAGGTTGCGGTAGTTTGGGAGGGGGGGTTCCTCGAGCAGCTCGCCGGACTGGGCGTCGGCTGTGATCAGCCAATAGGCATTCTCTTTGACCGCGTAAAAAGAAACTCGCCGGCCGTCTGAAAGCCAGGCGGGCGCCTGGACAAGATCGTACGATTCGGACACTTCCAGGCGGTCAATCTCACCATCGGCTACATTCGATACAACGATGCTGCCCTTATTCCCTTGCTGGCTAAACCAGGCCAGGTGGTTACCGTCCGGAGACCACTGCGGAGCCCAACTGTTCCTGGCGTTATTTTCGACGGGGAGACCGGTCAGATCGGCTGTTTCCGCGTCGAGCAGGTACAGGCGGTCGTCCCCCGCGGTTTTGACCACGACCACGATCTCCCCCTGGATCGGAAAATCACCCGCCAGGACGGGTGGGCCAGGGGTGTCCACGGGTCCGGAGACAGGCAGTCCGTCAGCGAGGGTGGATGTCCGGAAGATGTTTGGGGTTGCCTGCTGGCCAGGGTTGGCCAGGCCGGTTTGCAGACGGGCTGCCAGGATGGCCAGTAAAGAGACTACAAATAAGATCAAGGCCAGACCAAATACTCCCCACTTTTTTAGGGAGGAGGAGCGAGGCCGGGTTGTATCGATCCGTGGCGGGGCGGCCGGAAGAACCGGGGACAGCACCGGGATCGCAGGGCCCTGGTGGGCACCCCCAGCCTCGGCCAGCTCATCTTGCAGCCAGATCTGTTTGGGGATCAGATCCGGCTCAATCCCACCCGCATGGTAGAGAGACAGGGTCATCTCCTGTACGGTATCAAAACGTTCGACAGGATCTTTTTGCATGGCCCGTTGGGGTACCAGCGAGACCGGCTCGGGGATAGAAGGGTTGATCTGACGCGGGTCGGGCGGCGGAAGAATGAGATGCGCCTCACGGATCTGTTCCACCTGAACAGGCGTGCCGTCTGCCCCTGGGGTTGTAGACCCACGGAAGGGGCGCTGCCCGGTCAGCATCTCGAAGAGAAGCACGCCCAGCGAGTAGATGTCGGTGCGGCGGCTGAGCGGATCGCCCCGGATCTGTTCGGGGGCCATATAGGAGGGCGTACCGATGGCCGCGATGGTAGCCGAGGGGCTTTCGGTAAAGCGCGCGATTCCAAAATCGGTGAGATAGATATGTCCGGTGCGGTCGATCAAGACGTTGCCGGGTTTGACATCACAATGGATGACCCCTTTGGAGTGCGCATAGCTTAATCCTGCGTTCAGCGCTTTAAAGTAGACAAAGATATCCTCAATGGGGAGAGGCAAGCCGCGGCGTTTGCGCAGAATTTCTCCCAGCGACGGTCCATCGATCAAGCGTTCCAGCAAAAATGTATAGCTGGGCGAGTGGTAGAGACCATAGAATGGGACGATATTGGGGTGGGCAAGCTGTTGGAGCGAACGAGCTTCATTCTGGAAACGGCGCAAAAATACCGGGTCCTCAGCCAGCTCAGGGTTGAGGACTTTCATGGCGAGCGGAGTCTCGCGCTCCATGTCCCAGACCCGAAAGACGGTGCTCATCCCGCCCGATGCAATAAATGCGTCGATGCGGAAACGGTTGAGGAGAATCTGACCAATCGTAAAAGAAGCCATAGAATCTGGAGGCACAAATAAATGTGATAAATTCCCTCCAGAAAGTATACCTGATCTGGGAGATTCAGGTTATCCGGACGAGCGAGTTCCGAGAGCGAAGTCGACGGCCTCGGGGGGCGTCATCGAGCGCCCCGCGGCGCGCGCCTGCTCGAACTCCACCGAACCCATCCTCTCGATGAGGGTGGCCACGGACCGTTCGTAGTGAACCCGCTCGTCGGGCGGCCAGTCCATCCCCGCCGCATCCATCATGCTCTCGGCCGCTCCGACGAGGGTGGCGGCGCGCTCAAACTCGCCCCGCTCCGTGGCAATGGCCGCGATGCCGCTCACCCCTAACGGGATTGCCCATTCGTCGTCGCGCTGGTAATAGATCTCCAGCGCTTCGCGGGCGAGGACGTCAGCCCGCTCGAGATTGCCAAGCTGGCGCTCGACCATGCTGAGATTGCCGGACTCATAGCCAACCGTCGCAAGGTTTCCCATCTCTCGCCCGAGCGCTATGCGCGCATTCATCAACTCGCGTGCTTCGAGAAAATCTCCGGCCATCTGGGCTGCGACTCCGAGGACGTGGATCGCGTTCGAACGCCCCGACCGGTCGGCTGTGCCCTCGGTGACTGCCAGAGCCTCTTGACAGAGCCTGCGCGCCTCGGGGATGCCCGTTGTTCGCAGCGCGATCCGCGCCAAACCGGTCAGGGCCAGGGCGGTGACTGTGGGATCGCGGGACTGACGGCCGATTTCGAGCGCCCGGTTGTGGAGCATGGAGGCGCGTTCGTCATTGCCGATCCAGAAGGCGAGCAGCCCCACGTCAAATAAGGCCTGTCCCCGATGGGCAGCTTCGCCGCCCGGCGCCTCAAGGACCCGTTCGAACCATAGCGAGCCCTCAACGAGCCGCTTCGTCCCGGTCCAGAAGTGAGCCAGTGACGACGCAAGCCGGAGGGCCTCGTCCGTGCGCCCCTCATCGATAAACCATTGTATCGCGGCCAGCAGATCGCCGTACTTCGCCTCGAGCTGCCCGAGAACGGCCCTGGCTTCCCGGCCACGGTAGCGCGGGACGGCCTCTTCTGCGAAGTTCAGGAGCGATTCCGCGGTTTGAGCATCCACAAGAAGCCTCCTCTTTCAAGCATACGGTGTCTATCCGTGAGATTGCGTTGATCTGGAAAAGTATAGCATACGAAACCGGAAGGGACTCTATCCACACGGCCCCTGGTGCAGGTCACAATCCCGATCGATGGGATGGGTTACAGAGATGAGCTTTAAAAATGTCTCACGCAGAGACGCAGAGATGCAGAGACACAAAATATTGCCTCTTTACAGAGAAGTCAGGATAAATGGAACCGGTGGGATGCGGCATGTGTTCAACATAGAATTGGAATTGAGCCAGGCAGGCTCCAGGTATGGAATGAGACAGCCTCGTTTGATCTATGGCTGGATCAGGTCAAGCGGATTGATATTCATGCCCAGGCGCTTGTCGTAGATATTCAGATGGGTGTGGTATCCGCAGTCCCGGTACTTACAGGATCTCCCCCAATAATCGGTGGTATAGCCCTGGTTGCTCTCTGTACCCACCGGCTCACCCAGGTCTACTGAATCATTTACATTGACCGAGTAATGCCCGTGCATGAGCGTGATTACATAATAATCGTTTTCAATCACCAGGTTCGGGTTGCCCCATTGATCGATAAACAGCCCCGTTACAATGCCCAGGATGGGTGCGCGGATGACCGCCCCTTCTCCAGCCGATAGATCGATGGCAAAATGACCATATGATTCACCGTGCGGTCCCTGTGTCAGGGTGTAGTTTTCATAGGGGGCGATCACCTGAAGCGGATCAACCTGCGGAGCGGGGGACGGGGTGGGTGGAACCGCTTCCTGGGCGGAGAAAACCAGCTCCTGGCTGGCAGGGATCGGGGTGGCAGCCAGGAGTGAACCCGGCTGCACGCTGGTGGTGACATCCGAAAGCAGGATGATCCCCATGAAGCCAAACCAGAAAAAGGCGGCCATCGTTAGAATGGGAGACTGCCGGTTCATCATCGGTCAAAAGGGATCAGAAGATCAGGGATGTAGATCATATGTTCTATCATACAGCGTTCTCATGCTTTTGTCTACAGCTTTTGGAGAGCAGTTTTCTATTTCTGCGTTCGCAGCTAAAATGATCGTAAATTTTGTTCTCTGTTGATTTTTTGCGGAGTAGACCGCATGAGTGGTGATTGGAGGTACCTATGATCACGAAAGAACGCAGAGAAATCATCCAGAGGCGGGCAAAAGAATATCTAAAACGGGCTGGTATCGTGCTTACTCGCCAGGAGGCCAGAAATATCGAGGTAGCCGATTTTGGGCTCAATGACCTGGAGAAGATTGGGTTGGAACTGGTGGTTTACGTCAACACAGAGCGGGTGTGCGCGAAAGAATTGGTCCTCTTTCCATTTCAGACCTGCCCGGAACACCGCCACCCACCCGCAGATGGAGAGCCGGGTAAGGAGGAAACCTTCCGGTGCCGATGGGGGAAAGTGTATCTGTATGTCCCCGGAGAGCCTGCTGCTTCAATCAAAGCCGTCCTGCCTGAGGGGCGCGAGAAAAACTTCACCGTTTTCCACGAGATCGTTTTGAACCCCGGAGAACAATATACCCTTCCACCGGACACACTGCACTGGTTCCAGGCTGGAAAAGAAGGCGCGGTCATCTCGGAATTTTCCACACGCAGCCGGGATGAATTGGATGTATGGACGGATGCGGAGATCCGGCGCGTTCCCGGGGTGGAAAAGTAAGAATTATCTTGACTATTTGGATCTAAAATACTACACTGTTATTTGGGCAAATCAGTTGTGGCAATTCAAGAATTGAGGAAGGAGGGTTAAGGATTTTCCATGAGACGCAGCCCAATATCTTGTATTCTTCCACCCTACATTTTAGAGCGCATCATCGAGAACGGCACCGAGCTGCAGAAGGCCAAGGCCAGAGAAACGCATGCAGAAACCATTCAGCTGCGCGCGCAGCGCGAGGAAGCCAGGGTCGCGCCAAAAGCCCCGCCAGGTGACAGAGCCCAAGCCGTCGGCATACAGCGGATGGTCTTTTCGGCGGACAACCAGTCCACACTTCCAGGGCGGCTGGTGCGCGCAGAGGGCGCCCCAGCCACTGGAGACGCGGCTACCGATGAGGCATATGACGGCGCTGGAGCAACTTACAACCTGTACTGGCAGGTCTACCAGCGCAGCTCGATCGATGGCAACGGCATGCGGATCGATTCAACCGTCCATTACCGGCAGGGGTACGATAATGCTTTCTGGAACGGTTCGCAAATGGTGTATGGGGATGGCGATGAAGACCTGCCACCCGACCAGCGCCTGTTCAACCGGTTTACCATCTCAATCGACGTAATCGGTCACGAGCTAACCCACGGAGTTACTCAATATACCGGGAACCTGATTTATTCCAACCAACCCGGTGCGCTCAACGAATCGTTCTCAGACGTATTTGGCAGCCTGGTCAAGCAGCATTCGCGGGGCCAGACGGCCGGATCCGCAGATTGGCTGATCGGGGAAGGGCTCCTTACAGCGAATGTCAATGGGCAAGCGCTGCGCTCGATGAAAGCCCCGGGAACGGCTTACGACGATCCGATCTTGGGTAAAGACCCCCAACCGGCCCATATGAACGATTACGTCCACACATTGAACGATAACGGCGGGGTGCATATTAATTCCGGCATCCCCAACCATGCCTTCTACCTGGCTGCCCTGGAACTGGGCGGCAATGCATGGGAAAAGGCCGGCCAAATCTGGTTTGTCACCCTGCGAGACCGGATCCAATCGAACACCAATTTCCAGAGCGCGGCCAACATGACTTATACCGTAGCCGGGACGCTGTACGGCGCCAACAGCCTTGAGCAGCAGGCAGTAAAAAATGGCTGGGCAGGAGTTGGGATCAACGTGGAGCTGGAAGATGGTGGGAATCAAAACCCGGGCTGTCTGGCGGGATTGGCCAGACTGTTGGGGGGGCGATGATTATTCAACTGGAACGCAGCGGCGGGTTTGCCGGCATTCCGATCCATACACAGATCGACACAGAGGAATTGGAACTCGCCGACCGGGAGAAACTGGAAAAATTGGTGGACGAGTCCGGTTTTTTCGAACTGCCCGCTAAAGTACAATCTTCAGGGCAGGGAGCCGATCGCTTCCAATACACACTGACCATCCGCAAAGGCGGACAAAGCCACACCGTTACCGCTGGAGAAGATGAGTTTCCACAACCTCTGCAAAATTTGATCCAACAGGTAACCACGCTGGCGCGCAGATCGCGGGGCCGGTAATAAAACAGGGTTATTTTGGGTATTTCTATCTGCCCAAAATAACCCCAACCAATTTTTATCCGAGGTAGAAAAATTTATTTGTCTATCTGCCAGTCGGGTGGCGATGGAGGGATCTCCATACAGACCTGGCAGCCCTGGTCACTATCCAGGATGGTTATCTCCCCGTGCAACTCGCGAGCGACGGCGCGGGCGAGAGTCAGGCCTACACCCAAACCGCCGAACTGGCGAGTATCTCCCTGGCTGATCTGAAAATATCGCTCGAAAACCTTCTCGCGGAATTCACCCGGGATTCCTGGGCCCTGATCGGCGATGGTGAGAATACATCCACCGGGTCCATTCGGATCGACGCGAACCTCGATTGTCCCCTCTGGTGGGCTAAATTTTGCGGCATTATCGGCCAGATGAGTCACGATGTGGGCGAATTCATGTTTTGGCGCATAGATTTGCGCATCATCCGGTACATGGTAGACTAACTTTAGTCGTTTTTCTTCCCAACGATCCATGACACCCTCGACGGGTTTAAGAATATGGAAGCGAGGGTCGATTTCCTGGCGGAAATTGCTGACCCGTCCCTGGTCGATGGTGTTGAGCAGTATGAGATCGTCGATCAAGCTCCGCAAGCGGTGTGCGCTGCCCTGGGCGGCTTCGATGTATTGGTAGATGGCCAGGGGGTGACTGGTAAATTTTTCGCGCAGGGCAAGGTCCAATGTGGCGAGCAGGTTGCTGAGCGGCGTGCGCATTTCGTGGTTGAAATTTGCCGTGATACTCTGGCGCAGCTCGTGGATCTTTTCATCAGCCTCGCGCAAGCCCCGCTGGCGGCCGATTTCAACGCGGCGCAGTACATTCCTGACCCTGGCGACCAACTCGTCTACATCAAAGGGTTTGGTAATGTAGTCATCCGCACCCTGCTGGAGCGCCTGAATTTTTTCGTCCGGCAGATCCCGGGCTGTCAGAAACAAAAACGGGATTTCGGCGGTCGCAGGATGTTGGGATAATTGAGCTTTGAGCTGGTGGCCATTTGGAGGGGGCATCTGCACATCGCAGATGATCAGGTCTGGTTTTTGGTCGCAGGCCAAGCGGAACCCTTCGGCCCCATTAACAGCCGTGATTGGATAATATCCAGCCCGTTTCATGACAGAAACCAGGGTCATAAGCAGGATATTGTCGTCATCGATGAGTAAGAGCCGGACGGTCTGGTCGGGCATACCTTTATTGATGCAGAAATGATGCCGGGTCAAGCCATTATAGGTTCCGCCAGCTCCAAATCCCGTAAATTCCACCTAAAATCTGCGAGAATTTTCCCGGGCTGATCGATTTTTTAGTTCCAGACCCTGGACTACACCGGGTCAGGCCACCCATCCCCAACGATAAAACAATAGGAGGAGCAGACCCTGGCCAATCAGGCAGAAGACCCAAAGAAATACTATAACCACTCTATTTCCTACCCGGCTTTCAAGGTCACGGATGACCGCGGGGTTGAAAGGCGCCGGTAGAGGATCCGGGGCAACCCAGGCCGAAGCGGCCGCCAAAAAAGACTGGTTGCCATTATTTCCATCTATGTGCGAGGATCACATACATTTGGATCATTCACGGCGGGGTAGTGTAGAAAGCCAGGTGATGAACAGCCCGGAGTTGGGATCTTCTGGATCCGGGACTTCGATTGGGGATGGCCGGTTCAGGATCCCCGCCAGGCGGATCTCGTCAAGAGGAACAGGCTCGCCTGGCAGAGAACCACTGAATGGCAGACCTTGCAGGCGGGATAAGATCGCTTTTTCCAGGTGGGAGCCTGGATCGGGTAAGCTCTGAACAGCCTGGCGAGCTGACTCGCGGTCAGTATCCAGGTATGTTGCGCGGGCCAGCTCGTCGAGCGCCAGGGCGCGCACGTAAGCTGAGAAACCGGAACCGGGATGACCGGCCAGGTATGCGGCTGCCCGGGTCACCACCTTGCGGAACTGGCCAACGCGGGTGGTATGACCGGCACGGATAAATGCCAGCAGCGCGGCGCCAGTCCATTCCAGATCCGCATGCCAGGAACCATCCAGGTCCTGGGTGCGAGCCAACCAGCGCAGTGTTCCGTCGCGGTCCCCTGCCCTGGGTTCAGGATCGAATACCCGTCCCGGGGGCACTGATTCGCGAGAGGTGCTCGCAGACCGGGGTCGATCCTTATTCCGGCTGAAGGAATCTTCGCGAAGGGAGAGCATAGAATGAATGCCGCTTTCAAAAGAAGCCGTGTGGGTCTGGAGAGCAGGCCCGGGGGGTGTCACCAGCGGACGCGCCAGGTTGGGATCAGGTAAGCCAGAGCCAAAGAACCCTTCCCAGCTCAGCCCGGCCGGGAGAGGTTGGGCGACCGGGAGGAGCTGGTTCTCTCGGTTGGGGTTGGCCCGATCGAGATCTACAGCGACAAAGGTGGTATATGGCGTGACCAGGTGCTGATCGAGCGCCAGGCCGATGATCTGGGCGCGGAGTGTTTCGGAGCGTCCTGGATCGCTCTCGATCTGGCGCAGCAGATCGTCGATCCTGGCGCGAGCCCAGGCGCGTTCGATGCGTGGATCGATCTGACGGCCGGTCGGAAGGGTGAGGTGGATCTCCTCTTTTTTCCCGCCGCGAATCCCATGCAGGGTCAGTATGGCCGGTTCATTATCAGATGCCGGGCTGGAGCGGCCGGCGATCTCCAGAGTTTGGCCGGCGTATAAATCAGGTAGAGTCTCAGGATAAATATCCCAGGTCCTGGCGCCTTTAGCGGATAATTGGAGATCGGTGAGGAGGGGATAAGTCACCCGGTCCTGGAAGCGGAGAATTGCCCCTTCGATATCCTCCTGGAGCTGTAAGAATTCCGCAGTTCCGCGGCCCAGCTCCGCCATGCGATAGAGGAGCGCCCGGTTGACTGCCGGACCAATCCCAAACGTAAATATGCGTGCCGCTCCCGCACGCTTCCGGGTAAGATCCAGGATGCGCTCTTCGGCGGATACAGCGCCATCGGTCAGAAATACGATAAGCCGTCCACGAGTGCTGTCCTGCGGAAGATCCAGGACAGCCTGGAGGGCCTGGACGATATCCGTCCCACCACCGCCCGTCACCCTGGATAAATATACGTCGGCCTGGTCGATCTCTGCCTGGGTGACCGGGGTTGGCCCCGGCCGATACCATTCAAAGCGATCGCTAAAACACAGGATGCGGAACGTATCACTCGCATCCAGGGAACGGATGCAGGCGCGCAGCGCGTTGCGCGCCTGGGCGATTGGCTCGCCCGACATCGACCCGGAGCGGTCGAGCACGAAAACAAACTCACGCGGCGCGGGGTGAAAATCTTCGCTGAGGGGTGGGGGAAACACAGCTGCCAAAAAGGTGCCTGTCTCGCCGGGTTGGCTGGCCCAGGCGAAACCGGAAACTTGCGGAAATGCCAGTGAATAACGGAGGACAAAATCGCGGTCCGGGATCTGCTCGCCTGTGAGACTGACTTCAAAGCGCTGCGCGTCATGGCGGTCGACCCGGATCGGATGGCTCGGGCTGGTTGGGTCTTCTACCGCAACCCCACTATCTACGGACACGCGCAGATGGAGTGGACCGATCGGGCTGCCGGGCTGCGCGACCGGGTGGAAGACGCCGGCTGCTTCTTCTGGGTGACCGGGATCGGCGTAACGCGGGGTAAGACCCATCGGGTACACAAATTCAAAAATCCCGTCTTCTACCTTCAAGCGTTCTTCATACCGGATCGTGGCCAGGATAACCTCACCCGGGAGGATATTCGCGAGACGGATTTCAAATAGATTTGGGCGGCGCCGTTCGAGCAGGCCGGCGCGCTGACCGCTATCCCTGGCCGATCGATAAGTCAGCCTGGCTTGCTCTGTCTCCTGGACTTCGCCGCGGACCAGGCGGGAGCCGATTTCAAAAGTGAATTCCAGGACTGCCGCTCCCTGGGGAAGGGGAAAATGGCAGGTGATCTCAGCCGGAGAGGATAATGTATTGCGGAACTGCTGGGCCACTGTGACTTCAGCCAACGGGCCCAAGATATTCGCGGTAACCGTAGTGTTTTCCAGGGTCAATGCCGCCTGATCTTCACCTTCTTTTTCGGGAACGAGCACCCACATCGAACGAAGCGGAGGTGTAACGGGAACAGACATTCTTTTATCCTTTTTTCGAAAAGATCTGTCGCGCCGCGGCTAACAATTGGGCCACGCGGGCGTCGTCATTTTTGGAAAGATCCCACGAGACGACCAGGGTCACTCCATCTGCTAAGGGGTAGTGAAAAAATTCCTGGTGAGGATCTACTGCCGGGGATTGGCCGGCGCGTAATTCGCGCACCTGACCGACCCGGTACATAGGCTGGCTCGAACCCGGGGAAGCGGCGGGAGCCGCGGATGCGAGAAAACTGCCGCTCTGCCCGGGCGGCGCGGACCTTTTGGAATGATCACCGGACAGGAAGTCCGGCGGAAGGTGGGCAGCGTTCACCACACGGCGGATCTCATCGGTGGAGAGCCGCCCAAACAACTCGCGGATCTGATCCAGCCGCTGGCCCTGTTGGCGTAGAATGGGAACGGCTTGCAGGCGGAGCAGGTGGTCCGCGGTGTACCGCGCGCCCAAACCCGCGCCGGCGGGGGCAGGCAGGACCCCCTGTTGGACATAGAAATGGATCGTGCGTCGCGAGATCCCGGATTGAGTGGATAGTTCTTCGATCGTATATTGGGTATCCATAACTTGATCCTTATTACTGTTATTATAACAGCGAAATGAGGCACTGTCAAGTTAACTGTAACGTTGTGGGGGTTTCAGGGCATGGTCAGCGAGTCTGGTGCACATCCCGCCGGCTGCAGAGGCGGGGAAGCAGTGAGTATTGGAAGCGTGGTATGTTGCCCAAACTGTCTAGTTTGCGCCGTGGCATGTCTAGCTAGATTCTGGTGCGAAACTCGCTCAAGCCGCCGTCCTCGGCGGCGAATCCTGCACTTAGGACGGCCCAGGGAGCAGTTTTGCACCACGATCTAGCTAATCCTACTTAGACCGACTCTATTCTGTGCTAGCCGATGAACAAACCCTTCTCCCTCCGGTCGCAGGGCAGGCTAACAGTTTGTTCAACATATTGTGCCCCAGGAGGGTAGACCATCCAGGCCGCTCAACCGTACTCATCAAGGCGGGCGGGGTTGTGGACGAGCTATCCTGCCTGAAATCGTGAAAACAATCCTAAAACGATAATCATTTCTTTAAAGACCTAATTACACTATAATAAAGGAGAAATTCGCCATTTCTACAGGAAACCTGGCCAATATTCGCCGGGAGCCGTTTTGGAGAGTGCATGACCGCAGACCAACATTTCGAAACACTGGCCATCCACGCCGGACAGGAGCCTGACCCGGCCACCGGGGCAGTCATCCCCCCCATCTACCAGACTTCGACCTATGCTCAGGAAGAGGTGGGGAAGCACAAGGGGTATGAATACAGCCGGACGGGGAACCCGACCCGCACCGCTTTGGAAACCTGCCTGGCTGCCCTGGAAGGCGCCGGGCTGGATCGAGAGGCGTATGGGCTGGCATTTTCTTCCGGGATGGCGGCCACCGATACGCTGCTGCGCCTGCTCCAGCCGGGTGATCATGTCCTGGCGGGCAACGATGTATACGGCGGTACGTACCGGCTTTTCGAGCAGGTCCTGGCGGGTTATGGGCTGCGCTTTTCTTACGTGGAAATGGGCGACCTGGACGCAGTCGAACGCGGTCTTTTGCCCGAAACCCGCCTGGTTTGGCTGGAAACCCCAACCAATCCTTTGATGAAAATCGCCGACATTGCCGCGGTTGCCCGGTTGGTGAAAGATAAACTGCCAAACGCATGGATCGCCGTCGATAACACGTTTGCTTCCCCTTACCTGCAGCAGCCCCTGCGGTTGGGCGCAGATTTTGTCGTGCACAGCACCACCAAGTACCTGGGCGGGCATTCGGATGTAGTGGGCGGCGGGCTGGTGACCACCGATCAACCGGCTTTCGAAAGGTTGAAATTCCTTCAGAACGCGGTCGGGGCAGTACCAGGACCCATGGACTGCTGGTTGGCCCTGCGCGGGATCAAAACCCTGGCGCTGAGGATGGAACGCCATTCGGCCAACGGGCTGGCGCTCAGCCGGTTCCTCGAAGAGCACCCGGCCGTCGAACGGGTCCTGTACCCGGGATTACCCAGCCACCCCGGTTATGAAATTGCATGCCGCCAGATGAGAGCCTTTGGCGGGATGATCTCATTTCTGGTCCGAGACGGGGAACAGGCTGCTCGAAAACTGGTCTCTCGTACACGCGTGTTTACCCTGGCCGAAAGTCTTGGGGGAGTCGAATCGCTGATCGAACATCCGGCTGCAATGACACACGCATCGGTGGCTGGAAGCGCTTTAGCGGTGCCGGCCAACCTCGTGCGTTTGTCGGTTGGGATCGAGCACCCGGATGATCTATTGGCCGACCTGGCGCAAGCGCTTGCGTAATAAGCGGTCAAGGGAGCACACAAAGCTTACAGGGTCTACATCAGAAACAAGTGCAACAAGGTATCCATCAGAAGGGAGGTGCGATATGAAACACACCCTGTTCAAGGTTCCCATAGTAATTTGCGTCCTGCTGGTGGTTGGGTGTTCTCAGGCCCAACCGACCCCGATCCCGCCGACCGAGGTCCCCGCTTCAACCGTTCCCGCCACTATCAAAAGCCTGGAAATCCTGACCCTGGCCGGTGACGCCAAGGATGTGCGCGCCCTGGTCCGAGGAGAGCTGCCAGATGGCTGCTACCAGGTGGACGCCCCCAAGGTTGCCCAGGAGGGGGACCGGTTCGAGATCGAGCTGAGCGGGTCGCGTCCCGCGGGAGCCACCTGCCCGGCCAGCCCTGTCGAATTCGAGCGAGTGATCCCCCTGGCGGTAGCCGGATTGGAGGAGGGCGAATATCAGGTGGTGATCGGATCCAGCAAACAGGCTTTTAGCCTGAGCGCGCCCGAATCCACCCTCGTAGCCCAGGAACCCAACCCAGACACGC
>Ga0105104_10002493_pt1 | contig 13437 bp, 17 predicted proteins | sample PPLLaktember2015_3_FD_87034 | JGI IMG/M metagenome (GOLD analysis project Ga0105104, IMG submission 87034) | Freshwater sediment microbial communities from Prairie Pothole Lake near Jamestown, North Dakota, USA - PPLs Lake P7 Core (6) Depth... | ecosystem: Environmental > Aquatic > Freshwater >...
AACAGCGGCGCGTTCCCCCTTGGCGAGTGTCCTGCCAACTGGCGGAAGTTCCACAAAAACGATGTCAGTGAGCTGGTGTTGCGCAAAATCGGTTATGCCGCAGGTGCCGATGCCTCCCTGCTCCTGTATCCATTCATGTGTTTCCGCAAATTTCATTTCAGACATTTAATCCGTTCCCCCTTTGTAGCTGTAGAATGGGCGCTTGACAATTTTTGCTCCATACAGTTTGTCCCTTATTTTAACAGTCAGGGCTTCTCCTGCAGCTGGAACCGGTGTTGAAACAAGCCCCATACCTATCATTTTTTCAAGCGTTGGTGCGTAAGTACCGCTGGTAACATGGCCGATGCAAGCGTCTTTGAAATATATTTCGTAGCCTGCTCTGGGCACGGCTTTTTCATCCATGATGAAATATACGAGCTTCCTTGCGGTTCCCTTTTTTTTCTGAGTCAGAAGCATGTCTTTTCCCGGATAGTCTTCCTGTTTGTCATGAACTGCCCAACCCAAGCCCGCTTCAATTGGAGAAATTTCCTCTGACAATTCGTGTCCGTAAAGCGAGTAGCAAGCCTCAATGCGAAGAGTGTCACGCGCGCCAAGGCCAATGGCTTTAACGGCGTCTTTTTTTTCAATTAAAGCAGTCCATAGACTTTCAGCTTGATTGGCGGAAAAATAAATCTCAAAACCGTCCTCGCCCGTATAGCCTGTGCGTGAGATCATTACAGGAATATTGGCTATCCGTATATTAACAATGTCAAAGCGTTCAAGCATCATCATGGGAAAGGCAGACAGGGATGCGAGGACATTCTCCGACAAAGGGCCCTGGAGGTCAAGCTTTGCAGTTTCATCAGAAATATCCCTGATGGATACATTAAAATGAGAAGCATGCTCGCGCAGCCAGGCGATGTCCTTTTCCGTGTTTGCGGCATTTACCACGAGCCAGTATTTGGTTGAGGAAAAGCAGTATACAAAGGAGTCATCAACAGTACCGCCATCATGAAGGCAGATGAGGGCGTACATGCAGCGGTCCGGGGAGAGGCTGCCCAGGTCCACGGTTAATAGTGCCTGCAGGAATTGCTGCGCCTGCGCCCCGCGTATCTCTATTTCTCCCATGTGCGAAATGTCAAAGAGCCCTGCTTTGCTGCGCGTATGCAGATGCTCTTCAATTACCGTTGTGTATTGAACAGGCATATACCAGCCAGAGAAGTCCACCATGCGGGCGTTACTTTTTTCATGCATTGCTGATAGCGGTGTTTTTTTGAGAGTTGAAGTATCTGTCATGCTTTCCTTTACGACTCCACGTTTTAATAAGAGTAAAACTTTTGCCCCAATATATAATATCTGAAAACATCAGGTTTCTCAAGGGGGTAATTGCCATATTGACAGCCGCATCAGTATGGATACAATACGGACTCATGAACGAGATAATAAACCGTGTAAAACCATTCAGGGCGCTTCACTACAACAAAGAAAAGGTTGGTGACATAGGAGCTTGTCTTTCCGCACCCTATGACGTAATTTCTCCTGATCTGCAGGAGCAGTACTACAAGAGGCATCCAAATAATGTCATTAGGCTGATTTTGAACAAAATACTCCCGAATGACACAGACAAGGACAACCGTTATGCACGGGCCAGGGTATTCCTTGATGAATGGAAAAAATCAAGAGTTCTTATCCAGTCAGAACACCCCTGGTTTTTTGCATATGAAGAGATTTTCACTATTGACGGTATTTTGCGCAAGCTCTCGGGGTTTATAGGCCTTGTTCACCTTTCTGAATATACAGAGGGCAGAATCCTGCCTCATGAGAAAGTCCTTAAAAGTCCAGTCGAGGACAGGATAAGGCTGACCCAGACAACGGGGACCCAGTTTGAATACATCTGGGGGCTCTATCGGGATCCGCAATCAGAGATTGACAAGCTGCTTGCAAAGGCAAAATCGGGTGAACCGATTGTTGACTACAGGGAAGAGGAGAACGGCGTCCAGCACAGGCTCTGGGGTATCTCTGATCCTTGCATAACAACCAGGATTGAGAGGGCCATGGCTGATAAAAAGATATACATTGCAGATGGCCATCACCGTTACCAGACAATGCTGTCAATCAGGGACCAGCAACGTGCAAAACTGCCAAAAGCAGGGGATGATGCGGACTTCGATTACATCATGATGTTTTTGGTAAACACTTCTCACGAGGGTCTTTTTGTGCTCCCAACGCATAGACTCCTGCACGGGCTTGATGCGAAAGCTGTATCCAGCATGAAGACTGGTTTTTCAAAGTATTTTTCCGTAAAGGAAATTCCCTTTGCTCCTGGCAAGGAACTTGGGGCTCAGCAACAGCTTTGTTTGGAGCTTGTAAAAAAGAAAAAGCCCTCTTTTGGCGTGTCAATTGCAGGGGAGAACAGTTTTCTCCTGATAGAGCTTTCGGACGAAAGTGCCTATAAAAAAATATGCGGAACTTCCGGCACTGATGTCTGGAAGCTCCTGGACGTGAATGTGCTGAATGTTCTGGTTTTGGCAAAACTTGCGGGCATACCAGAGGAAGCCATGGCTGAGGGGACAAATGTTTCATATGTTAAGGACGCTGATGAGGCGTTTTCACGGGTCAGGTCTGGAGAAATGCAGGTGGCCTTCATATTAAACAGCACGCCCCTGGAATCAGTTCTGCAAGTGTCAGAGGCTGGCGAGAAAATGCCAAGAAAATCCACATATTTTTATCCCAAACCGCTTTCGGGCCTGGTTTTTTATCAGATGGAAGGCCTGTAAAAACAACGAAACTCCGGGGTGTCCCACGAGTGGTTATTTATCACTTGCCTTGATTTGGGACACCTCGGGACCCTTGAATTTATCTTTCAATTTGCTGAAATAATCACCTGCCTCTTCGGCCTCAACAGCCGGCTCCTCGTGTACAACCTCGCATAGATGTTCAGGGAGTTCTTCAAGAAACGGGGAAGGATGAGTCTCTGTGACATTCCCCAGTTTGCGTCTCTGTGTGCATGAGGAGATGAAGAGTTTTTTCCTGGTGCGTGTGACTGCTACATAGAAGAGCCTGCGCTCCTCCTCAATGTTGGCCTCTGCCTCCTCAACGCTTCTTGCATGCGGGAAAAGACCATCCTCGGCAGCAGCGATGAATACCGCGTCAAACTCAAGGCCTTTGGCCGAGTGCACAGTCATCAGATTGACTTTTTCCTTTGTTTCCTCGTCCTTGTTTTCCTCAAGAGAAATCAGCGTTATGCGCTGGAGATAGTCCACCAGGGATGGATTGAGGTTGTCAGGATCAGAGGAATACTCTGCCACGGAGTTGACAAGGTTTTCCACATTCATGTACTTGTAGCGGGCGATCTGTTCCTTCTTGTTTTGGTTTAACAGGAATGTCCAGTAATCGATGTGGTCAACAAGCGCCTTCAGGGTTTCGGGCATTTTTTTACCAGCCTTAAACTTTTCAGCGTACAATTCAAGCAGGGATACAAACTCGGAAATCTCGGTCGCGAGCTTTGCCGGAAAGTGGTTGATATGGCCGCTTTTTACAAGAACCATGGCGGAATAAAGCGAGCATGATTTTTCCCTTGCGACATTAAAGAGATCCAGTATCGCTCCCTTGCCTATACCGCGTCTGGGTGTGTTTATGATACGGAGAAGGTTGATGTCATCATCGGGATTTGCCATAACGCGCAAATAGGAAATGATATCCTTGACTTCCTTCCGGTTAAAAAAGCTGATGCCTCCCGAGACAACATAGGGAATATTATGGGCGAGAAGCGCCTCTTCAATCGAACGGGTAAGGTGATTGGTCCGTACGAGTATACCCACTTCGCTGTAGCGGATGCTCTTGCTGATGGAAAGCGACCTTATCTGCCGCGCAATGAAATCACCCTCGGCGCGCTCGTTTTCGGGATAATGGATTGTTATGAGTTCCCCTTCTTTGCCGCCTGACCAGAGTGCCTTGGGCTTGCGGTTTGTGTTGTTGGAGATTATTGCATTGGCTGCCTCAAGGATGGTCTTTGTGGAGCGATAGTTCTGCTCCATCTTGATCTCGACAACGCCTGGAAAATCTTTTTCAAAACGGAGAAGGTTTTCAAAGTGCGCGCCGCGAAATGCGTAGATGGACTGGTCGTCATCTCCTACGACACAGATATTTTTGTGTGCGGATGCGATTATGGTGATGAAGCGGTACTGTATGTCAGATGTATCCTGAAACTCGTCGACCATGATATATCTATAGCGCTCCTGGTATTCAGCAAGTATTTCGGGATGCTCTTCAAGCAGTTTAAGCGGGATAGTGATGAGGTCATCAAAGTCCACAGCGTGGTAAAGCTTCATGTGATGGCAGTAGTCATTATAGAGCTTTTCATAAATGTCGTGCGGGGGAGCCCATGACAAGCGACCGGTCTTGATGCGTGAAAAGACCCCGGCAATGCCATAGGCAGTCTGGTTGTCCATTTTCATTCCCATCTCTTGAGCAAGTTCCTTGATGAGGGATTCCTTGTCCGTCTCGTCGTAAATGGTGAAATCACGCTTGTAGCCGGGGATATCATGATGCTGCCGCAGGATCAAAAGACCGAAAGCGTGAAATGTGCACATCGTAAGTTCTTTGAGTTTTTTTCCAGTGAGCTCCCGGATTCGTTCCCGCATTTCGGCAGCGGCCTTGTTGGTGAATGTCACAGCGAGTATTTCACGTTGAGGGATCCCTGATGCAAACATGTGGGCGATTCTGTAGGTGATTACCCTGGTTTTGCCGGAGCCCGCCCCCGCGATTATCAATATTGGCCCCTGTATCGTAGAAACAGCCTGCTGTTGGGCCTGGTTGAGAATGGAATCAAACTGGGTACGCATGTTCTATTTCTGAACCTGAAAGAATATAGAGGCCCAGTCATAGCCCATTGAAACCAGGTACATGGCCAGGAAAACAAGCGCTCCGGCTGTGAGCACGCCCGCGGCTATTGCAATCATCGACTTGACCTTGTCCATTCCAAGCATCCATGCGCCAAGAACACCCGTGTAAGCGCCTGTGAGCGGAAGCGGAATTGCGACAAAAATGGCAAGCCCGAAATATCCGTATTTGGTTACAACCTTTTTTACCTTGTTCCGGGCGCGCTCCAGTATTTTATCAGAGAATGATTTATAGAGTTTGAAGCGAAGCATAAACTTGTGGATTGTCTCAAGAAAAAAGAAAGCAAATGGAATGACAAGAAAATTGACCACAGTGCAGAAAAAAAAGGCGATAAGAGGATCCATCCCGTTTACAAGTACTGCGTAAGGAATTCCGCCTCTAAGCTCGCTTAGCGGAAACAGCGACAATAAACCTGGTACAAGAAACTTCTCTATGTTCAATATTGGCTCCCAGTTTGCGAAAAATCCGTCTTTTAAAACGGTGTCGAATCATATACCTAAAACTCACTCTGAATCAATACAATAAAACACTTTGCATTGCTGTTTAAATTTGATACGATTTCCCTCAAATAATACTTGGGGATGCGGGGGAGGGTGTTCTTGAAGGATTTCATAGCGGGTCTGTTGGAGAACAGGCGGGTTGTCATAACTGCGGCAATAACCGCAGGGACCTTGTTGATTTTGATCACCGTCTACTTCCTCTGGCCCGAGGCCTCGGATGACAGGCCGCCTGAACTGATGATTGAAGGCATTCAGGACAATTTCAGATACAACGAATCCGCCTCAATATCATATTACGCAACAGATAAAGAGACATCCCTGCTTCACGCGCAAATCGCTGTTGACGGAGAGATCGTACACCAGACTGAAATTATGTGTAAGGGTTATTACGGTGGCACCAACATAGATTGTTTAAAGCTTGCAGAAGGGCCGCACAGGATATCAGTGCGAGTAATTGACCGTTCGTTTAGAAATAATGCCAAAGAGATTGAAGTCCTGTTTTTTGTGGACCGTACTCCCCCTGTAATCAGCACTGCCCTTTCACGAGTCTCGGTGTTGCAGGGTGATACAGCTGCGCTATATCTGCGTTCATCAGAACCGCTTGCACAAGTGAGCGCAACACTGCTGCAACGCAAGTTTTATGGGGATGTTGTTGACGCCGGGGAAAATATATATCGCTGTCTTATCCCCGTCAGTATCTTTGCGCCACAGGCCAAGGCTGTTATTTTGGTCAATGCTTTTGATCAGGCAGGGAATCCGGCTGAAGTGTCAACAAGCATCAATGTGTCCCGACAGGATTTCATAAAGGAACTTATTGAAGTTCCCAAGTCAAAAGAAGGTCTTTTTGTGGACAACCAGGCCTTGGTCAGGGAAGCTGACTTTATCACGAAAACCATGCAAACCCACACCCCTGACCAGCTGTGGTCAGGAGCGTTCCAGAAGCCAACTGAAGGCAGCATTAGTTCGCCATATGGAAGCCAGCGCGTCTATACAACAGGGCTTGTAGCCTCATGTCACCGTGGAATGGACATCGCCAATTCGGCTGGTACAACAGTACGCGCGGCAAATCATGGCACGGTAATTGTGGCAGCGTTTTTTATATTGTACGGCAATATGGTCATGATAGACCATGGCCAGGGACTCATAACAATGTACTGCCACATGGAAGCCCTGGTGGTTAAAAAAGGAGATTATGTCCTGAAGGGAGAAACCATAGGTTTCATGGGCGATACCGGGCTTGCCACAGGACCGCACCTTCACTGGGAACTTCGGGTAAGCATGTGCGACGCAAATCCAGCGGATCTGCTTTCTTCCAATTTTGAAAATCCCTGGAAAGGCAGGAATTGATATGCCTGAAATTGTATGTGGTATTGACGAGGCTGGCAGGGGTCCCCTCGCAGGTCCAGTAACAGCCGCTGCAGTCATTCTCCCGCCTGATTTTCCAAAAGAAATTCTTGATGATTCCAAAAAGCTCTCTCCAAAACAGAGAGAAAAGGCCGAGGTAATAATTTTGTCAAAGGCTGTTGCTGTAGGCGTGGGATGGGCATGGCCCATGGAAATAGACAGGATAAACATACACAATGCCACGCTTTTAGCCATGAAACGGGCACTTCTTTGCCTTGGTGCAACTCCAGACATGGTATACGTGGATGGCAAGTTCGTCCCCTGTACATGTTTCCCATGCGAGGCTGTTATAAAAGGTGATACCTTTATTCCTGAAATACAGGCGGCTTCAATCATAGCCAAGACCGCTCGGGACCGCTTTATGACGAGGTATGCAAGGATAGAACCGCAATATTCATTTGAAAAACACAAGGGTTATCCAAGCAAACTTCACCGGGAGCTTGTTATGAAATATGGACCTTCGGGAATCCATCGGATGACATTCCGCATGGGATGATATTCCAATAAAATATTATTTGGTTTTTACGAAGTCAACTGCCTTCTGGAAGCCAGAGAGGAAGCTTTCCAGGTCCTCGTGAAAAACAACAATTGAATGTCGTTCAAACTCGTTTTCCCCGTTTTTTTTGCTTTCGACAATATTCAGGAAAACATCGCCATTGCGATTTTCTTTTACATTGAAAAAATAGGTTCGTCTTCCGGAAATTGCCCGTGAAGAAAAAAGTTCACCCCTTGACCCCATGTATACCGTCCTTTGGGCACCTTAAATTCAATTTTTTAAAAATAATAAATTTGAGGTGCCCAATAACTATAATAAAAACAACTCATTTCATCAACTGGAAAGGAGGAAAATTGAAAGAACTGGGATAGCGAAAAGTGAGCCTAACCACTTGCCTGAAATTATTTTATTTTATATATTAGTCGGACTGCTGCGAGTACGCGCCTGTCGTATAGTGGTTATTACCTTAGCCTTCCAAGCCATTTAAAGCGCAATTTTCCCTTTCCATCGCTTTTTATAGTTTTTAAAAAGCTTTGAGAACTTAAACAATTCCGTCAAAAAACCCCTTTCACTCTTTACAACACTTGCCAAAGGTTTTTGGCTAATTGCTGTAAAAATTGCTGTAACTCAATCCAAGGGGGGAACCATGAATAATCTTGTTGTCTGTGACAAACATTATTTGAAGCATTCTGAAGAGTTTTTGCAGTTCGTCGGTGAAGCACCGGCCAACGTGCAAGAGTTTTGCATCAAGGCCAACGAGTTCTTAAAGGTCAAGGCTTTTAGTTATGCGCCCGCCACTTTGTCGCTTTTGCGCGTCGGTCTGAAAAAAACCATCATGCAGACCCTCGGAGACAAGCAGTACAATTCAGTCTACAAGGAGGCGCTTGATTCTGCTTTCCGGCAAAACGTACCGGTCATCAAGGCGGACAAGGCCGTCCGGGAAACCAAATATCTGAAAAGGCATGAAGTAGAAACGCTCCTGAAAAACTGCACTACAAGAGTAAGTTTACTTGTCCAGTTTCTTTTCTTCACTGGATGCCGTATCAGTGAGGCGCTCAATCTCCGCCTTTCAGACTGCAAGCCGTCCGGCCAGCTTGTCGCCCTGCGGATTCTTGGCAAAGGCCGCAAAGAAAGAATCCTGAATATACCGGTTTCGCTGTTTGAAAAGCTCCAGGAGTTCTACAAAGGCGAGCACTATCTATTTGAAACCAGGAACCACCACCGATGGAACAACGCCGCTTTCTACAGGGAACTAAAAAGGCAAGCTCTCAAACATATTGGAAAGCACGTTCACCCCCATATGTTAAGGCATTCACTATGCAGTTATCTTTTGAATGACCGCAATGTATCGATTGCCCAGGTGTCAAAAATGCTCGGGCATAGTTCTATAAAAATCACGGTTGATATGTATCATCATGGAGCGCCGGAGTATGGGCAGCTGTTTGATGAGAAAGGGGATCTGAAATGATTATTTTTTCTTTTTTTTAATAAGTAGACTTGAAATTATAAATATCGCACTTTTCAAATTGGAGCTATTGATCGATGTTGATTCATTACAACTATTTAATTCAGGATACTCTGTAAATATTTGATCAGTAGTTTTCCGAGGAATAATTAATATTTCAGAATCATTGGTAGAAATTACATTTTTAATAAAATTACCCTCATCTTTTGGAATAAACGCTTGTATACTATGCTTTTCTTTCATCTCTGACATCCTTTTAGATAAGGTACCATGAATGAGGCTATTTTGGGAAGTATTGCATCGCGTTTGAGTTGTTCGAACGTATTTTCCTCAGCAGAATCCATAAAAATTACACCAAAAACATTTCTTCGGTTATCTTTGACAGGTATAGATAAATAACTCTTCCTGTCGCTACGAAGTTTTTTAGCTTCAGCCTCTGTAAAACCAAAGTTCATCATTTGATTAACAAAAGGTATACCTTTCTTTATAATATAACGAATTATTGGTAAATCGTCATTTTTATTACCTTCCCTATAGGCCTGTCCGGCCACACCTTTTGTAATTGGCAGACCATTGACAAATGAACCATAATAATTGTCATCGTCCTGTTCAGGATAGTATGGTGTCACTTGTCTCAATATTTTGCTTTGCTTATCAAATAAATATATCATAATTCTGGTCAAAGAGTCTTTTTTAAAGTTTAGAGTATCGTAGACGCCCCTGATATACATAATAAAGTCAGTAACTTTTTTCGCGTGGGTTTCTTTATTTTCAAGCCATTGAATACATATGAAACAAATAATGATTAAAGCAACAAGAGACCCTAAATACCAAATCCAGTTTGCGTCATTTTTGTCGATAACAATTGTCAAAATCGGGCAGACAGCTAAAAGTATATTCAGTCCAAATTTGCGCCATTTAACAAAAAAGTCTTTCAATATTTTCATGGTACTAATATAAAATGATAATTTATACGGATTTACTGTCAAGTACTTTTTTATATGTGATAAAACGTATCGGTGCTTCCAAATTATATGAAAAAACCATTGCCAGACGCGCGAGGATGCCCCAGGTTCAATCTTTCGCGGCCTGGACGTGTTTCACCATACCACCTTGAAAAATTAAGCGCCTGAAACAATGATATTTTGGATCTGCAACACAACATACACTTTTCAGCCATAAAAAAAGGCCGCCAGGTGAAAAGTCTGACGGCCAGGGAGGAGACGCGGGAGCGGATTTGACAACGCCCACCGCTATAAAAAGCTTTTCAGCTTCGAAGTCATCCTGACATAAGAGCCGGAATCACTTCATACCGCGTGTATGGTCCGCAAGGAACCCGGCCACTGTACGGGACACCGTTTTTCGTAGTGACGGCGCCTGGCGTGATGACATAAACGTCCGTGTCAAGCAAACCTGCCAGGCGCTTTTCGATAGCGCCAATTCTTTGCTTATTCATCATGAACCCCCTGGACTGTCACGCAGTCCGGCGCAAGTTTGAGGTCGTAACCGCCGTGCACATTGATTACGTGTTTATCATCTTCAAAGCAGTGCGGCGCACGGCTCCCCAGGTAAGATTCCAACGGTGTACCGTCCAGGCCGCCGCCGTGCACGTGGACGCTTGGCACCATGTGCGCCGGTCGCTTCTTCGTCCCGCGAATCTTTGTTATGCAATGCGGACACCGGACGTACAAAAGCCGTTGCCCCTTGTTCGCCCGGTCCGTGCAAATTTCGACCTTGAAAACTCCAGCTATTGCAGTCATGATCGCACCTCCGGCAGCTTCTGGATCGCTTCTTCGATCCTGCGGAGCCGCGCTTCCATTTCCAATTCAAGAGAAAGACGCAACAGGCCCGTGAAACAATTCAATCCGTACACAAGGCCCGTGTATGTCGCCCGGTCGAGTTCGCCTCGACCGAATGCCGCAATGATGCCTTGAAACGTGCCGATTGTCGCCGGGACATCTTGGATGTGAATATCCTGATAGATGGTCGGTGTCAAACGTACCTTGTCGGCGCGCCGTTTTTGCGCGCGCTGTTTGCTTGCTTTTCCTGCCATGTGCTTTACAACTCCGGATTTTCTTGCAGTTTTTCCATCCGCAAAAGGTCGATGCGTGCCACAAAGTCCCGCCAAGATTTCGTTGACATAGCGGTGAACTTTTGATCCAGCAGTTCGTTAATCCTGGCCGTGCGCTCTTCGGGCGTTCGCCTGGTCACGTCGCCAGGAGCGCCCAGGCGATCAATGGCACGTTCCAGCTTTTCGATGGTCTCTGTTTTCATGTCAGACCTCACGGAAGCGATGATTTTGGTTCACCGGACAAACGAGCAAGCCGTCTTTTGCTTTGCGCAAAAGCGGAAGCAAACCGCCGACGGCAAAAGGCACAGCGTAATTGTATTCTTGGCAATATGCGGTTACCTGCGGCGCGTAACGAGTGGCGACGCAGTGAGGGCATGGTATCGCCGTCTTAACGCCGGGGAATTTCGCAATGCCCTTGACGATTGCGTCAAGTTCTTTTTGCGCCTTCTGGTTGGCGGCTTTGATCGCCGCTTCACGTTTTGCGGCGGCGGCGGCTTCATCGCGGGCTTTTGCTTCAAGTTCAAGGCGGCGCGCTTTCAAATCCGCGACGGTCCCGTCAAGTTGGGTAATTTCCTGTTCTGCTTTCATTTTAGTTGTCTCCTGTGTTTGTGTCGTCGAAATCTGACGATTCGTCTTTTAGCGCATCCGCCATTTCGTCAGTCAACAACGGATTATCCCGCGCCGTTGAAAAATCTTTTTTCTTTGGCACCGGGAAAAACCCCGCGTGATCTGCTGTGAGATTTCCTTTTTTCGCGTTAAACTGCACGCCGTTCCCACGTGCGAGGGCTATGTCCCAAAGGTCCGCCGCACCTGTGCCAACTGTAGGGACGATCATCTGCAATCTGCATATCATGACGGCCTCGCTTTTTTGGCCGGACTTGCTGACTGAAGGCGTCGGCGTATGACCTGTGACAAGGACAAATCTTCAGCTTGCGCTTCAGCGCAAAGCTTTTCTTTAAGCGCTGTTGACACTTGCGCCGCTATGATAGTGAGATTTTTATTTTCCATTTGTTCACCTCAAAAAGTAGGATTGAGGTTTTCTACAGTTGCACCGGTTGGCGCTTTTTATTGGAAGGGAGTTTCATTCCTTGGCGGGTTCACCGCTTTTTAAATCTTGTATACAGTTTACAGCGTTTTTGAAATATTGTAAACAGGCCAGGCGAAATATTTTTTATAAAAGAAAACCACGTGTTGTATTGCATACCGCTTAAGCCGTATTAATCCAGTCGCAAAACATTGTTTGAAAAATAACCACTCTTTACTATACTTTTATATGGGGGTCCTACTATGAAAAAAGCTTTTATCTTTTCAATTCTTCTATTTTCATGCTGCATGGTTTTCACTGATAATAATTTTCGTGATACAAAATGGGGAATGTCAATAGAAGAAGTAAGGAAGGTTGAAAAATCAGAATACGCTGATGCAACCAGTGATGGTCTATTTTTTAAAACAACTATCCAGAATGTGGATTGGATTATTTGTTATTTTTTTGTGGATAACAAATTGTATAGAGCTGGATATATGACAAGTGAAAACTACACAAATACCAATAAATATTTTGAGATATATAATACATTTAGAGATTTATTAATTGACAAATATGGCCAACCTATAAAAGAGGTAATAACGATCCCTGATATTTATAAAAATCATCCAGATTCAGGCCTTTTAATGGGACAAGTTATTTATATCTCACATTGGGATTTCACAGATATTACTTTAGATATTACTGCACAGGGTGGGGATTTCAAGGCAAGAGTTGTTATATTGTATGCAAACAAAGAATTAGATGCGGTAAAAGTACAGCGGGATAGAGACGCTACAAAAAGCCAACTTTAACTAATGAGATATTAAAAACCTATTTAGCCTATTAACCTTATATCTTCCCCCAGTATGGTACGTAGGGAATTCAGCCAAAAAAACAGGCCCCCGGACGCCTGGCACATGGACTACCAGGACGCCGGAGACCCTAAAGCCCTGTGGGAGGCAGGGCAATTCTTATCCCCTCTGTAGTTCCGTTTTTCGTGAGTTCTTACGTTGTACATCCCTATATTTACATATAGGGAAGTGTAAAAACGTAAAAACTCGGACTACTCGGGTAATTACGTTTTTACAGCGAGTTTTTACAGCTGTAAGAACTTCCCCGAATCTGCCAAAAGTAACGTATATTACTGCATTCATAGCACTGACCAGAACTTTTTATTTCCGTGTCCTTCTATCTTTTGTGTTTTTACACGGTGCTCCTTGGCCATTCGCGGTAAAAGGTCATTTAACTGTCTTTTTACAGCCTGGAAACCCATGTTTTCGAGCGCCATTTCAAGGTCTGCCTTGGTTAAGGCGGTCAAACCCAGGGCCTTGATGACTGCTGCCTTCAGGTCTTCCTTGGTGTTTTTTCGCTTCTGGCCTTCGCCTATAAAGTACATTATAGGCACGGATATTGACGGATCGTGTTCTGACGGTTCGCCTCTTATCTGAAGTAAAAGCGGTTTGATCGGCCCTCTCCTGGCCTTGTCGGTGCTTTCCAACTGTAGGTTTTCGTCCATAGGATTCAGTGCCAACTCTTGATCTATTGCCGCTGGTATGTCGGTGCTTCCTCGTGATGTGCCGCCCCTGTTCATAT
>Ga0105104_10002494_pt1 | contig 13435 bp, 13 predicted proteins | sample PPLLaktember2015_3_FD_87034 | JGI IMG/M metagenome (GOLD analysis project Ga0105104, IMG submission 87034) | Freshwater sediment microbial communities from Prairie Pothole Lake near Jamestown, North Dakota, USA - PPLs Lake P7 Core (6) Depth... | ecosystem: Environmental > Aquatic > Freshwater >...
GTTCAAGATGCATCTCAATCTCAAGATTATAGAGCAGTTTCTCATCACGGGAGGCAAGTTCGATAAATTTGAAGTCTATTTCTATAACAAGGAAGGCCCATGGAACTCCGCCATTCGCGACAGCCTGAAAACTGCAGAATGGGCCTATACCACTGCACTTTACTACTGGAAACAGGCAAAGGAGTGGTCAAACCAGGCCTTCGCGCTCAGGCGCATATACCTGCCTGAAATTCAGGCCTGGTCTGACGAAAATTTCCGCATCCAGACCGGGGACCTGGATTATGAACGCACAATAACCCGTCAGCTCACCCGCATCAGGGAAAACCTGGCATATCTGGGTCCTGCTTCCGAGTAAATTGAGCCAAAATACAAAATTATAAACCCTCTTGCAACACCAGCCCCAATCAATACAATATATAAAGGGAGTGAGGAAATGATTTTCAAAAAGCACGGGACCCCTGACGAACTTATTATTGAAATTGAAGGTCAACTCACAGGCGATGGAAGCGAGAAGACATTCCAGGCAGAACTCCGCCTCCTTGAAAAGGCGCCACAGAAGATCATTACCTTCAACTTCATGAAAGTCACTTCAATAAATTCTGCAAATATTGGCAAGTTCTTCTTTTGCATGAACCGTCTCAAGTCCCTGGGCAGGGACATGCGCATCCAGGGGTGCAGCGACTCCCTCTACCAGACCTTCCAGCTGATCAGGATGGAGGATTTTCTTCCTGTGGAGAAAGAAGCCTCTCCTTTTCCACAAGAAAGAGCATAACATCACCAAAGCCCCAAATCTTTGCGAGTGAGTCCACGGGCTTCTTGATCAGCGCTGGAACCGATCCCACGGCAAGCCCGCCCCATGTGACAATTTTTCGCACCCTGAATCCCAGAGTTAAAAGCAGTGCTGCGAGAGTCTTTTTGGAAAACAGGAAAAGGTGATCCCTGATCGCAGAGCGCCACTTTTTTCCGAAAAGCCTGGCCTGGAACCCGGCTATATTGGGGGTTGTTATGACAACCTGGCCTTGCGGTTTCAAAATGCGCTTTACCTCAAGGAGAAAAAGAACCGGGTCAGGTACATGCTCTATCAGGTGTGAAAAATGTACAAGAGAAAATGATTCGTCAGGATATTTGGCCTCGTCCAGTGTGCCTATGGAAATGTTTACTCCACGCTTGCTTATCCCGTAATTGGCCGACTCGGGACAGATCTCAACGCCCTCAGAATGAAACCCGAGGTTCTTCATGTGTTCGACCAAAAGGCCGGTGGCGCACCCGATATCAAGGAAGGTTTTATCCTCCTTTTCCTGCAAAGCCTGGTCAGAAAAGCCTATGTCAGAGAACCCCAAAAGCATGAGGTTGAAAAAGTTTTCCTCATTCGTAAACTCATACTGGAAATACTCGGTTCTGTATCTTTCCCGCAGATCAGTGAATACAGGCTGTGGATTCTGGTAGACAAGACCACACCCAAGGCAGCGCACAAAGCGCGCGTCATCCACATGAAAATGATGTGACGCTGGTTTTTCACCGCAACATGGACAGACAATCCGCTGGAAGCGGTCAGTCCCCACAGGAGATGCCCAGGTCTTCACAGCGTACTCCTTACAGAAAACTTGAGGGAATATTCTGCCTGATTGCCCGCGAAATCCTTCACCCGCGCAGTAAGAACGACCTCTCCCTGCATGATACGGACAGGCGAAAACGTAACTGTTCCGGAATACAGTTCTCCATCGCGGAAAAGTTCGTACAGTTTTTTCCTGTCCTGACCCATGACAGCCTCTCCTGCCTGGCTTGTGATGCTGTCAAAGACAACTTTTCCCGCTGGTGTTCCATTCACATCAAGAGATACTTCATATGGAAGATATTTCCAGGCATGCATATTTTCCCGCACGTCATGTGTGCGTACAAAGACCGTGTATTCGCCCTCCGCTATCATGCGGCCGTCTGACAGAGACAGTATCTCCCCTTTTTTCTGCGCAAATATCCCGCTTACAACCGGCAACCTTGTATCTGATAATGCAGGGAAAACCTCAAGCGGATTGAGGAAGGCCTGTGTATCCTGCTTATAAACCCCAAGATGCAGATGTATTCCCCCGGAATACCCTGTATCTCCCGCGAATCCTATTACATCCCTGGCAGCGACTGTGAAAGGTTCAATACGAACCGAGCGCTTTGCCAGATGACAATAGAGAAAACGCATCCTGTCCCGGGTCTGTAGCGTAACATAGCTGCCAAGCCCGACCGGAACGCTTGAGTATGAGACGCCCTCATCATGCGCGAAAACGATCTCTCCGTCCGCCCCTGATCTGACATGGACAGCCCTGTCTGCATATGCCCCAACAGCGGTTGAGGCAACCGCGGATTGCGAACCCACCAGGTCAAGTCCTGCATGGAAATGATCCTGCCGATATTCACCAAATGTACCGGTCACAACACTGTTTTCCAAAGGCCAATCAAATGAGCATAAAAAAACTGCGAGAGCAATACAGATCATGACAGCATGGATTCTCATCATTCTTCTCCTGTATTGAAAAAAGATATCTGATTGTTCCTGCCTGCGGCGATAAGGCCTGCATCCGTGTATAGAAAACGGGAAACCGATGGATAAGCCGTGCGAAAAACCAGGGCCCGTGGCGGCCTTAATCCCGAGAGTTCAAGGTTTTCTCCCCTGCGTGCCAAAAGCACAAGAATCCCGCTGTCCTTTGAATAAGAAAATGCGATAAGCCTTCCAGGGAGAAAAATCGTATCCACCTTTTTTTCCGCCAGGTCAATTATGAAAACGCTGTCATCTCCCTCCACAAACAAGTATCGTCGGCATGAAGAAAACAACATGCGCTTCTCTGTGCGCGCCAGGTCCGGAAGCTCTGTCTTGAAAACCAGTTCTCCGGTCGATGCCTCCATGACCGCAATCCTGTGCGGCCCGGCGCCTGAGAGAACAGCGTATCTGGTTCCGATCTGTTCACAACTGGTGCCATAAATGCAGGCGATCCTGCTCTCCCCTGCGGCCATCTCGCGGATTATCTCTCCGTTCTTGCCGAGAAGCAGACATGCACCGGAGGAAAGCCCGACAACCACTATTTCCTGATTTGCCGAAACACTCGTGATCCAGGAGGGGATGTTCCGCCTCCAGATTGTAATGCCCGCACTGTTGATCTCACGAAGACCCGTGAGATCGCTGGTGAAAACAAAGAGCCTTTTGCCTGCGGCGAAGTATCGCGGGTATCCTGTTCCGGATATGGTTGCAGCAGGACTGCCATCCGGATTATTTATGGCAAGACTGTCAGGCACCTTTGGAAAGACAATGTACCCGGTGCCTGAAATAGTGCAGCCAAATACGGCACGACCTGATCTGACCAGACGATTATTCCTGTTCAGATATCCAAAGACTCCCCCTGTTTCTTCTTCCAGAAAAAAAGGGACTAAAGCATCAGCTGGCTCTGTCTGCCCTGTCTGTGAATCCGCAGAGTATTCATTTTCAGGAATATCAATTGTTGAAATGAGTTCAAGAACTGGTTCCGGGAGAGTATTTTCAGGAAAGAGAAAAAGCATGGCCAGAACACCGAGCAAAGGCAGGATGAAAGAGAATATGTGAGGGAACGCCTTTTTACTCATGGGACAATCCTATAGAACATGCGCGCGGTTTGTCAACGCAGATTGTTACGGAACAGAGAAAACGCGCATATCCTGACCTGGGGCAGAGGCACTCATACCCATGAGTGTGGCGAGATCTTCAAGCGCGGCCTTCACACCAGGATCATCCTTCCAATTCTGTGCTTTTGTCATGGCGGCTTCAAACCTCACTGCTGCTGATGACAGTTTTTCAAAATTGGCCGTCACTTCTTCCGGGAGCTTTTCCGGGTCAGCAAACTCTGGATATTTTCCCCTGATCCGCAGTGCTTCCGGTATGTGCCTGGTCATGTTCGTGTTAAACTCCCTGATTGCCGCTGCAATTCCTGACGCATCCATTGCTTTCTCCACAGCCTGCGAAAACTGGTTCATGATGTTTATCTGCCCGTCCATTGACCGCACGGCATCCGCGTATTTGCTCTCGCAGGAAACAACTGACATGATCAACAGAACTCCCGCGAATATGGCAATAATATTCTTCACACAAACCTCCATACCAAACACTACTTTGTGGTTAGCGAGAATACACCAGTCCAGTTGCCAGGAGGCGGATTTTTCCTGAAGTCCGCACAGCGTTTCAGGAATAACTCCGAGGGCGGGTCAGCGGGCTTTAACATCTGCACATCCCTGAACTTTGCCCTGGCCTTGTCCCATTCACGGTTCAAATACAGATCAAGACCTGCGTGGAATATTTCCACTGCTTCAAAAACTTCAGGCCTTGCGTCCTTTTTCTCATCTACCAGCTCAAAAATCTGAACAGGTTTCTTGATGCCTATAACCTGGACACGGTCAAGCTTGCGCGCCAAAAGCGACTGCCCCGCGTTTAAAATAGTGTTTTCAGAAACCAGTATGGCGGTGCCATAATGCTTGTTCACGCCCTCAAGCCTGGAAGCGAAGTTGACATGGTTACCCATGATCGTGTAATTGAGCTTGTTTGCCGTGCCCATGTTTCCCACGACCATTTCACCCGTATGTATACCCATGCGCGTGAACAGCGGTGTCGGGCTCTTTTTCTCCGCGAGAAAGCGCTCATTCAGCATGCTCTCTGCCTTGTGCATGCGCACCGCTGCCATGCATGCAAGCTCGGCGTGGTTGGCCCTGGGCACAGGCGCGCCAAAAAAAGATACAATCGCGTCGCCTATGTATTTGTCTATTGTGCCGCCAATTTCCAGTATGATGTTGCTCATCCCGGTCAGATAGTCGTTAAGCAGGCTGACAAGATTTATAGGGGTCAGCACTTCTGAAAAAGTGGAGAACCCCTTGATGTCCGTGAACATGGCAGTCAAGGTCTTCTCGTCTCCGCCCAGTTTCAGCTTGGACGGATCCGCGATGAGTTCCGTAATGACATCCTTTGAAAGATAGTGCGAGAACGCGTTTCTGATAAAGGTCTTTTCTCTTGCGGTCTGCAGGAAATTTACAACAGTAAACACAATAAATGTGAACACGACTGCCAGGATTGGCGGTACAGCGGGCACATACATTCCTGTTGTGATAAAGATGAGGAGAAAACATAAAATAATAAAAATGATGCCGAGCGAACCCGCCATAACGGAAAACAGCGGTCTCTTTCTACCGTAAACCGCCAGATAAATGAGTATGGCGAGTACGAATGCCGCGACCATAGACACCCATATGGGGCTCTCGTCAAGGAAACTCTGCTGAAGGATTGTATTGGCCACAGAGGCGTGGGTACCAACGTTGATGTATTCCCCGTCAAACGGGTTTACACCGATATCGTTTGTGGAAGTGGCGGTCCAGCTGGTGAAACACATGGATCCCGGGACCTGGGTCTTGAGGACCTCGCGGATTTCCTTAAGCAATGGGTACTGTTCATTCCTGACAACTGAAAAAATAGACCTGACCGTATTTTGACTGTCCTTCAGCTCCGCTTCGTTCTCAGCCCGTATGCCGGCAAACACGGATGCTTCCTTCTCCGTTGAAATGTATTTTTCAATCTGCGAGAAAAAACTGTCCCTGAGCGCGAGATAATCATCAAATGTCCGGGGGCTCTTTCCGTGAAGGAGCTCCTGTAAAAGTGATTTTGCGGCAAAATAGGTATTTGACAGAAAAGTATTGTATTTTCCATCATGCGCTATTTTACCCTTCCCCTCCATGTCCATCAGGATGGAAAGGTTGTGTACAATTTTTTCAAGAACTATTTCATGATTAATAAGCAGCCAGAAGCTTATGTGGCGGAAGCTGTTGTTGTATTTTTTGGCAGGCCAGTTGATGAGCATCCTGTTGTTTTCATCCAGGGGAATGCTGATATCAACCTGTTTGCCCAAAGTCGGGTGGTTTGCACCCTTTAGAAGCACCTGGCCCGGGGAAAGTTCTACCTGGGGATTCCCCAGAATTCCCAGGACTGAAACAAGCGCCAGCTGCGGAAGAAACTTGTCATTATGCTGGTAGAAGAGATCTATTCTGCGCATGACACCGTCAGAATCCACAACTACATTGGGGAAGCCGAATCCCCTGCCACCGGCAAGCACCGGGGTAATGGGAGGAACGATGACCGAAGTCTTTCTGGGCCATTCCCCGGTCACAGAGATCTTTTCAGGGAACAGACGCGTGAGATCCTGCGTTCCGGTCTGTGCCGCAGAGTCCTTGTCCTGCACAAGCGCGGTGAAATAACTGTTGCCAAAATATCTTGCCGCATCTCCAAGAATGACATCCCGGTCCTCGGCAAGTTGTCTGATTTCCCCGGAAAGAGTTTTTTTGCTTGAGTCCATCTCTTCCATGTACATGTCAAGGGCGTTCTGCACCTCCTCCCTTTGCCTGATATATCCCTGGAAAACCGCGGAAACCACAGCTATCATGTCATCCGCAAGCCTGGCATATTCGCTGTCAAGCACATCATAAAGACCCGAGTATTTGGTGAGATTGACACCAGGGGGGCTGGGCTGTTCATAGATTATGTCAAATACAATGCTTTTGGCATTGAATTCCTTCAGCAATACCATTCCGTTCGCAACATAGTCCCGCGGCCAGGGCCATGAGGTATTTGTCGCCCTGATGGCCAGATCATCTATGTTGACCATGAGGATCGAAGGGTCCTCAGCTATCGGGGGCTTGAGATGGAGAAAGCCGTTATAGAGGACGTATTCAGCCGTGGCAAGCATTCCGGAAAGCGCGAGCAGGGAAAAAAGCAGGGCAAAGGATACCGGGATAATTCCTAAAAGGAGAAAGCGTTTCACCATCGGGAAACCTCCAGGTTTATAAATTTACAATTAAAATGACCCAAAACATTGTAATACAGGCCATTTCGATATATAATATTCCATTGATCCCATTATAAAGATGATTGTAATAAATGAAAAGGAGAAATGTGTGAAAAGGAAGATATTAATTCTGTCATTGTGTATTTTCTGCATCACCCTGACGGCTATCTTTGCACAGTCAAATGACACTATTGATCAGCTGCTTGCAGAACAGAAAGCCACTTATGGCAAATCCGTTCTCATGGTGCTCTCAGCCTCCAATGCTGTCCCGATAACATCCACAATTGATGCTGCCATGAAAAAACTGGAGGAAAGCAAGTGGATCATTGGCAAGAAGGCCGAGGACCCCATAACACTTGGAGAACTCTCCTTTATAATGATGAAAGCCTTTAACCTTTCGGGCGGAGTCATGTATGCCATTGCACCCGGCCCCAGGTACGCCTGCCGCGAGTTTGAGTTTCGCGGGTTTATTTTGAGAAACGCGGCCCCTGACAGGAGCGTAACAGGTGAAGAAGTGGTGCAGATGCTTGGCAAGGTCCTTTCACAGCAGGAGGCAGTAAAATGAAGCGCTTTTCAATCCTCCTTTCAATTCTTCTTGCCATGTCCCAGCAGGCCCAGGCATTTGACTTTGGCCTGATCATAGACAACACAACCACTCTTGAGGCCACGGATGTCAACAACCTCTTTTTCCAGAAGGACAAGGGCACACTCTGGATGAACTTTGACATTTCCGATACGGCATTTTTCGCAATCCAGGGCAATGGAACATTTGTACTGCAAGAACCCTATTTCACATACGGGTTTGACCAGGCAGAACTGACCATGGATTTTCCGGTGATCGGCCAGTCCTCGTTCCTTTTCGGATTTACTGCGGGCCGCTTTTATGTTTCGGATTTTACGGGTTTTGTGCTCACGCACAACATGGATGGAGCAAGGCTCGTATACAAAAATCCATGGCTTAACAGCTACATAGCGGTTGGTTTCACGGGTTTTCTCTTCAAGGCAGACTCCACCATACTCATGTCCATTGAAGACAAAAACTATGAACCATCATTTCTGCCCCTGGCGCCGCCAAGGCTCATCGGTCTCATGGAGTTCAATTTCCCCGAAGTCTTTGCCTACCAGACACTGGACATTTCCATTGTGGGCCAACTGGACATGCACTCGACTGACATGGTCAAAGACGAGGGCGACACTGCCTGGGACATAAGCAATGGCGGCAAGATTGACACTCTTTACGCAGGCATTGGACTTCAGGGCCAGCTTGCGGAGAATTTTTTCTACGAGTCTTTTTTTATTTTTGAAACAGGCCGAACCCTTGCGTCACAGGAGTCAGTAACCCCGGGGAATCGTGTTTATACATATGTGCCCATATACGCTTTCATGGGAGGCTTCAAGCTCAGTTTGTTTTTCCCTGAGTTTTTGGCAAGCGAGCTTACCTTAACGGCGGTTGGCTCAAGCGGTGACGCTGACTATGAAACCTACCTGGAAGGCAATTATGATGACTACTCCATACAATTCTCCCCGATCTCTCGTCCCACGATAGGTCTTGTATTCCCGCAGCAGATGACCAACCTCATCATCGTGGAACTTGAATATTCCATGAAACCCTTCTCGGGCGCGGTTGGAACCATTTGGGAAAAATACCAGATGCTGTTCCAGGCAATCGGTTATTTCCGCTCATCGCTGTCGGATATCTCCAACTCCGAGGGGCTTAACTCGGGCTCAGAGGACTACTACCTCGGTACAGAGGTTGACTTCATAAACAACTTCAAGCCGTTTGCAGACCTTGGAATGTCACTCGCCCTGGGAGTATTTCTCCCCAACAACTACACTGAAGACAGCGCATTCACACCCGACAGCAAGGGAATCGACTTTACCGTACGGTTCCAGTTGTCATTTGAGATCTAAGGAGGAAGCATGAAAACTTCAATGAAAATATTCTGCATTGCATTCATGATATTTGCATCCATGGCGTGGGGCCAGACAGCGGTTTTCACGGAAATTTCAGGAAAAGTGGAAATCAAGGCTCCTGGCGGAGGCTGGGTTGCAGCCCGCAATGGCATGAGCATTGCCAAGGGCACCATCATTGCCACCGGGTTCCGCTCCCAGGCAACAATCAAGCTACCGGCCGCGACCATTTATGTAAAAAATATGACAAGACTAACCCTTGAAGAATTAGTAGCTTCCCAGGGAGAAATCAAAACAGGCCTCTATATAAGGACTGGAAGCATGGAAGCCCAGGTTGATAAAACACCATCAGGCCAGGATTTCAGGGTCAGAAGCCCGGTCTCTACCGCTGCTGTACGCGGCACAAGAATTATTTATGACGGCAGCCGTCTCAAGGTTCTCGAAGGCCGCGCCACGCTTTTTAACATCATAGGCCAGCCTACAAACGTCATGGCCAACAACCTGGCAGAGAGCCGCGATGGCGTTGACCTGATTACTCCCAGAAGATTCAGGCTTTTGAACACACGTATTAATCCATTTATCAGCAGGATAAAAATTGGCGGCAAATCTGTTCCTTCCAGCACGTTCAATTCATTCTTCAAGGATCCTGCCATAGTGGTGTTTGAATTGCTCTGGTAGTAATTGCACATTCTCCTGGAGGTAAATATGAACGTTGCCCGCCTTAAAACCATAATAATTACAGCAGCTTGTCTGCTCTCCCTTATTTCCTGCGACTTTCTCTCACAGACAGGAAGCCAGCAAGCACAAGTCATGATAGACCTCGGTGGCAGTGTTGAGGATTCCGCGGCAAGAGGCGTGGGCATTGTACCTACCGATGTTATTTCATTCACTGTCAGCATAAGCGGATCTGGAATGGAGACCATTCAGAAAACAGTCTCTCCTGGCACAAAATATCTCAACATGTACGTGCCGGCGGGAGCGGATCGCAACATCCGCGTAGACGCGAATGTAGACCCGGTCATGGCCGCAGCCAATGACCGTGAGCATCTACTCTCTTATGCCGGCGAGGCGACGGTCGACCTCAGGCCCGGCATGTACCGGGGGATCAGGATCGCCATGGAAGCGGGAAGGACCAAACTCATCGTGCCGAGCTGGTACAACAGCCTGTTTTACCGAATCACGTCCATGACTTCGCCCCTTGGGGAGTTTAACACAATGGGCCTGCGCATAAGGGACTATGACTTGGATTCCACCTGACTGATCATCTTCACCGCAGGCGGTGACGGTCTGGTGCGCACCATTACTGATGTAAATCCCATGACCACCGATCTCGGATACAATACTACTTTGCAATATGCCAATCCGGTCACCGTGGACAGCGAACATAATCGGATATACACATTCGGAACCCCGTCTGCAGGCGGCACCCCGGTGATCCGGTATGTCAATTATCCGGCCGGAACCGGGGTGAGTTATCCAAGGCCCACCAATCTGCTCTCCGTGAGCGCCCTTGAATACAGGGATGGATTCCTGTATATGGTCGGAACAAACTCAAGCGGGACCGCTGCCCTCTTCCGTTATGTGCCCACAGTTACGGCAGGCGCCGCCCTGATGGTGACCACAGCCGCTCTGGAATACCCGATGGATATCCTGGTAAAAAGCGATTATATCTACGTGGCAAACTACAACTCCATCACCCCGGCTAACCACCGCATTCTGAAGTTCGACCGGAACACACTCGCGTTCATCGGTGCATACGGCACGGGGATCCCGCCGGCAACCCCGGATGACAACCGCCCCGGCTATTTTTACGGGCCGTTCTTGTTCCTCGCAGAAAACAACAGGAAAATATACCTGATTGATGAGGCGACAGGCACCGGGAACGGCCAGAACCGGGTAGTCGCTTTTGACGAAGTCGGGACATGGAAGGGATGGGAGATTTTCCGGTCCGAGGACCTGAATCCCGCCAATGAATACAGGTATTATTACTGCTAATCGGGGCTGGTTTGACCGGGTCCGGCCCGGCTTGAGATCCAGGTCCAGGCGACAATGAAGATTGTCTATTACACTTCCGGAGTCACCGGATCAGGAAGGCTCGTCACGGGTCTTTCCATCAGGAATGCGTTTCTCCGCAAGAATATCCCTGTTGAATTTACCATCCTGCATTCCTCGACACAGGCTCATATCCTCCAGGGCGTCGAGAATGTAGTGCTCCCGATGGAGACAATCAGTCAAACCGGTCCGGCCGCATACGACAGATCCGCAGTCTACAGACAATTAATAGAACTTGCACCGGATGTTCTCGTCGTGGACCTGCTCTGGGTGCCCCTTCGCTCATTTCTGGGAAAACTCCCCTGCAGGAAGATATTCCTCTGCCGCCAGACGTCGAATGAATTTTTCAGACTGAATGACAGGGCGGAGACAATTGTCTTTGACCCGTCCTGCTACGACATGATCCTGGCGACAGAACCCTGGCCCTGTCCTGTGACTGATAAACAAATAAATCCGATTGTCATCCGCAATCCAGATGAAATACTTCCCAGGGATAAAGCCCTGCGGGATCTCGGGCTTGAGCCGGATAAGAAAAACTGCCTCCTTTCCCTGAACACGGGCGAGCACGGGGAGACCGGAACCGGGGACCTGCTCTCCAGCCTTGAGTCTTCAGGGTGGAAAATATTCAAGACCTCACTTCTCCGCCCGGCGACCTCCCTGGCGGGGACATCCCCGCCGGGCATATTCCCGATTACAGACTACTACAACGCGTTTGATAAAATAATTTCCGGGGCCGGGTATAATGCCTTCTGGGAGGCTGTATATTTCAAAAAGGAGGCGGTTTTTCTGCCCCAGCGCAGGGTGTTCGAGACCCAGCAATGGAGGATGGACAACTGCCGCAACTTTACATTTACAGAAAATGGTGCGGACCAGCTTGTGCGTATTGTAATGGGCCTTTAATTGACATGTAAATATATTGACATCTATTAGAAACAATGCACATTATGTCATATATTTTAAATAAATTTAAAAAGAAAGGTCTCTACATTATGCCTAAACTCAAAAACATCTCAATTGCCTTGTTAGCACTTGCTGCATCAGTATGTTGTCCGATTTTCGCAGAAGAAACCCCGGAAACTGGATATGAAATATTGATCTCGCCAGCTGTAACAGGAAGAATCCTTTTGCCAATTGGCGATTTCGGAGAAATCACATCGCTTGGCGGCGGCCTTGCATTTGGCGCCGAGTTCGGGAACCTGATTGTCCCACAGACAGTTCTCCGCTTCACGGCAGGATATGATTTCATTTCAGAACTGATAGAATCTGTCACATCCTTCGGGATCAGTTCAATAACTCTCACGGCGGGATATGCTTTCCCTGTCGGCGACAGTTTCTCCATCACACCCCTTGCGGGAGGCGGGTATCTGGGTCACCTTGTTTCTGAGTCCCAGGTCAACATGTATTTGGATCCGTTTGTCAGGGCACAAATAGACGGGACGCTTGATATTGCCGGTGACCTCAATCTTGTATTTGGCCCCTTCTGCAATATCTTTTTTGAACAGAGCCAAACGGGGATTTATCTTGGCTTTGGCATGGGAATCAGCAACACATTCCATGTGTTCCTCGGGAAAAAACAACCGGCCAGGGCATTACAATTCACGCGTGACCTGGATTTCTTTTCACCCAACGCAGATGGCTTGAAGGACGTGATAACCTTCAAACAATCCGCGCAGGGCGAGATTGACCGGTATGAAATTTCAATCACGGCCGGGGGCGGCATTACAATAAAGACATTCCGCGGAGCTTCTGTCCTGCCGCGTGACCTGATGTGGGACGGCAAAACAGATAATGGCAAAACCGCCGAAGATGGAAGTTACACTGCTACAATAACCGTCATTTCAGGAAACCATGAAGTCAAGGCTGCATGTGCCGCATTTACAATAGACACAAAACCTCCCGAGGTCGCACTGTCTGTAAAGCCTGAACGCTTTTCCCCGGATTCTGACGGTGTCGATGACACGTCCCTTATCAGCATGATCGCCAAACAAGCAGACGAAGTGGCTGATTGGACCATAAAAATCACAGACCCGACGGGCACCCCCTTCCATGAACAGCGCGGAACCGGATCCTCGGGCATGAAATACACGTGGGACGGCAAATCAGCCGTGGGTGAAATTGTTCAGTCCACCGAAGAATACAGCATAGAGGCGGTTGTTGCGGACAAGGCAGGCAACCGCACAATACTTAATGGAAAGATTGCGGTAGACGTGCTTGTCCAGCGCTTTGGCAACAGGCTCAAGATAATCATACCCAGTATTGTTTTCCAGGGCTTTGAAGCGGACTTCAGGCGCGGCAGTCCTGAACAGATTGCAAAAAACAACGCTGTCATAAACAGGCTTGTTGAAATATTCAGGAAATACCCCAATTACAGCCTGCTCATAGAAGGCTATGCCATCAATGTCTACACAGATAATCAGGCCAGGATGGAACGTGAAAACACCGAGGCCCTCCTTCCCCTTTCACAGAAACGCGCTGAAGCAATCCGTGAGGCCCTGGTCCAGCAGGGCGTAGACAGAACAAGGATTACGGCTGTTGGCAGGGGAAACGCCAACCCTGTTGTTCCATATACAGATGTCGCCAACCAATGGAAAAACCGCAGGGTTGAGTTCATCCTGGAAAAGAAATAATTACAGGGA
>Ga0105104_10002495_pt1 | contig 13434 bp, 14 predicted proteins | sample PPLLaktember2015_3_FD_87034 | JGI IMG/M metagenome (GOLD analysis project Ga0105104, IMG submission 87034) | Freshwater sediment microbial communities from Prairie Pothole Lake near Jamestown, North Dakota, USA - PPLs Lake P7 Core (6) Depth... | ecosystem: Environmental > Aquatic > Freshwater >...
ATCATTATCATCATTATCACTTGGTCCGCTGGATGAAGAAACATTTGAAGAGTTTGTTGTCGTTGTTTCACAAGCATCATCAGTACACTCAGTTTTCTCGCAAGCCGCTCCAGTAGAGCAAGTGATTGAAGTACTTTTATCCTGTGCAACAATTTTGTCTTGGCCGATTATGGCCACCAGAATATTTATGGATAAGATGCCTATCAGTATTGCGAATTTGCTGGATGATACAAGTTTGGACACATAATATTGTTTTCAGTCAGACTTAATTGCGTTTATTCATTTGAGTAGTGTGAATTGAAACCGTCGTTTTTGCTAGTCCAAATTGTTAGACTATTGTTAGCGTTATTGATGGGTTGCAACAATTACTAAAAATTATCAATAATTTCTCGTCCGTTTGAATGGATATGGTCTGGTACGGGTCAGATACCAAATAGCGGCCCTTAATCTATTTTGTATCCCAAATTTAGTAGCCTCATTGGAAAATCCCCAATATTCGGCTCCAATAGATCCATGTATGGATTTGATAATAACAAGAAGAGTCATCATTGTGTGAATTAAATTTATCAACAGCGCCAAAGAGACATTGAATCCGCAAAAATAGAGTTGTAATATGGGAGTGTACCAATGAGTCTATCTCCCGACGAAGATGTTCTAACTAAAGACAACGAAAAATAACTCGGCTTCATAGATAAACTTGCTACTGTAGCTATAAATAGTCAAGCACAATCACATCCAATTTTTGACTTTCTTCCATGCACCCGCTTATGGGTTTCCAGTCTTTGTTTCTCTTCAAATATACAGCCACATTTGCTGCATTTGAAGACCATTATTTCACTTTACACCTTTAGAAGATAAATATTTGTTGGTAGTATACCAAAATACTAAAATAAAAATTACAATCATTGATTCTAATACTTGACTCACTTGGATCGCAGTTCTGCATCTATAATGGCAACTCTTCCAACAGACGAAGATAAAGCCATTTTGATGAAGCTATTAGTACTCGGTTGCGATAAGTAACCATGCACAAGAACATCCATTTCCAACGGACTCTTTAATTATGTCTTTTGTTTTTCAGAAGCTATGTGGACAATTTGTCCGAAAGTGCACTATCCTGTACTAATCATTTGTACTTGGATGACTGACACTGTATTATAACCATAACCCTTTTTTATCACTCGGCACTATCAACGGTATGGTTGGAGAAAAAAATGACCTTACCATTTGAAGTGCCGTATTCAGAAAAGCCTAGCAAACAATCAAAGGGTATGAAGAGACTCGCTGTCATTGTGAAACCAGAAAAAGTTGATAGCATGATCTCATCGCTTAGAGAAATGGGACTTGAAGCGACAATTTATGACGTGAAAGGTGCTGGAATGGATAAGCGAAGGGTTGCTTCTGGGAGAGGAACAGGTGGCACATTTGAACTTGCGTACAACTCACGAAAAGTGGTGGCTACGGTAGTAAAATCCGATGATGTCGACGCGGTTGTAGAGAGAATGAAAAATTCGCTTGCTGGAGACAAGGCAGTTGTCATGATTTCACAAGTGGATGATCTTGTCATGATTTAAGTAAAGTATTGTGTCCGGCAAGGTCGGACATATGTACATATATCAACTCGCTCTACTGATGATTGATTCAGCACCTCAACTTTTCAACGTAATGCACTAATCACAATTGTTATGAAGTCCGAAAGTCGACGATTGTAATGGTGAAATCACAAGATCCAATAACTTCCACTTTCCAATAATGTATAGAGAGCTGTAGAAAACCATGATTTTTATCTAACCTCCGCTGTGTACCTTGGCATGGCTTTACATTGTTACCGAGGGATCAAACTAACTTTTGGTATACTTAACCGCATTCTCTGCAATGAGTTAATATGAAATTAGTAATTCAGCCTATTTTGCTAAATGATAAAAAGGCCCTCACGGGATTACCATATTTGAAATCTGTGCTTGAAACTAGATTCGAATTTGATAAAGAATCGACGGTAATAAATAATCCATTCACACAGATCCCAACATACTTATTCGACAGCTCACGAAATCAGTATTTGTCAGATCAACTCCTTTCCTGGCTCAAGCAGACTTTTAAACCATCCAAAGATACTAAGGTTTTGGCAGTCTGTGATTTTGATGCATACTTTGGGAAATACAACTTCTGTTTTGGGGAAGCGATCATAGGTGGAAACGTATCAGCAATATATCTTAAGCGTCTGTTACCGTCTAACAGTAATGGTAACGGAGATTCTCTTATCCTCTTCCAGAACCGCATAGTGAAGGAAGCAATCCACGAGATTGGCCACACTTTCGGATTAAGACACTGCGCTCGCGATCTTTGTATTATGTTCAAAAGTAAGACTATCTCAGACACGGATAAGAAGAATAAGGAATTCTGTGAACCATGCCTGAATTTACTAAATGCATCTTCAAAGTCTCCTTTGAACGGACCTCCTCCTCTGCAGCCCTAAATTGGTCCTTCAGTGAAAAAATTAAAGAGCACAAAAAAAATCACAGGCAAGACTATCGCATCGACCTCAATGAGAATAAGATATTCCTTGGTACTGATGACCGTAAGGAGATTTCCAGAATGGTATTTAAAAATACTTGAAATCAAATGAGGAAGATGAGCTGGGCCATATTGCGTAGTTTTCGATTATTTGATTTGTACCATCTGGGAACGCAACTGTCATTTTGTATACACCGGATGGAACATTAAAGCTGTATGAACCATCGACGGTTACGAATGAATTTGCAGTGTAGCCTCCTTCCTTCACCACAGAAGTTATGACTCCTCCGTCTTTTTCTGCTATTACCGAAGCACCTATCGCCGGCAAGCCTGTTGGTCCAAGTACTTTACCTTCCACCGTACCAAAATCAAAAGAGGGTTGCCTCACAACTGAAATTGATCGAGGCTCAGGAGTAAGAAGGGAGGGAGTTGCTCCCTCAGTAGTATAAGTAATCAAACTCAGTCCTTTGTGGGCGTTAGGTAGAATCCCACCACTTAATATGTATCCTGCTATTGCGATTATCAGTGCTAGTGCTACTACGACAGTCAATACCAGTAGTACGTAGTTTCTCGAATTGTAATTATTTTGTTTGTCTTCTGGTTTCCTAGTAGTTTCGACAATTCGGCTCATGTATTATGCCGTCAAACCTCCTCTTTGAAAAATTTTGGTTGTCTTAGCCTTTCTAATCATAAGTATTGATCGAACAAACTTTCTCTTTTAGTCTAGTCAACCACACTTATGAATAATAAGCGAAAAAAGCAATTTCTATCATTTGAAAATGAGAATAAATGTCGCTGAATTATTTCTTAGGGCCGATTCCCGTTCCGAATTGGAGTTCAATACCGAACTATTGCTTTACTACAAAGTATTAATTCATATTCAGATCAGATAGTCTTCGTCTAGTGTCAACAATCTTCGGATAGTCACTCCTCTTCTCGTATACATTGTATTTTTTTCAATAAATTGAACCATTATCTAGTATTAAGTTTCGAAAATGCTCATAGCCAATTTATTCAGGACATCTTGTGCCGCTCTCCAGATAAATGATAGAAGATTCTGTACATCTGCCAGAGATCAATCAGATATATCGAATATCCCAGTCTATCGAATTGCAAATAACTTTTTTTCCGATACTTTATAAGTTAGGATATAACAAACTCTTCCTCGTAACTAACGGTATCCCTTCACTTTATATATTTTTTATATCTCATGCTACATATCCGACAATATTTCTGTCCAAACGGGTCTTTATCAATAATATTATCTAAAACGAATGATATAATGTACTAATAGAGAACTTTACACAACTAGATGAATCAGATTTAAATCGTATCCCTATCTACGCAAACGCAGATAATCTTTTCACCGTAATACGAGAATTATGGCAGAAACGAAAGTGAATAAATACATTTGGATGGCAGCTGTACTTGTGGCAATTACGTTAGCAGTCACGATAAGTTCAGGTGTAGCCTACGACAAAGCATACGCTGGAGAGTATAAGGGTAACCAGGCATATTCTGAAGCAAATAGCTGTGGTAATGAAGACATGCCGATGAATGTTCAGTGTTCCAACACGAATTCAGGAGTGCAAGGTAGAGACAATACAGCAGCATTAGCAACGGCACAAGGTCGTCCTTTGATTTCCGAGGCACCAGACAAAATATTCGATGGATTCCTTACTATAAAAGAGGCGTTCATCAAAACATTCGGAAAACTTAATCCTCCACTCGGCAATGAGAAAGGAGGACTGGACGCGTTTCTGAAGACACACGGACTGATTCCTCAAAATGGTGAAGGAGGCGCATTCGGGTATGGTATCCTAACCACTAATTTTGAAACTGGAGATGGTTCGTTAACAGTCGCCACAACTCATGCTGGAGTCTTGGACAGTGCAGAACAACGAAACATAAAAGATCCTATTTGGCATAACCACATGATAAAACTCGTAGAAGACGAAGTTAACTGTAAAAAATTTGATCCACCTTTCGCAGTAGGCCAAATTACGTGGAAGCAACCTGGAGATGTGCTTATAAAGGGAAAAACTGCAGAGCTAATTAAAATCCCTAATGTCTTCAGCAGCCCAAGCAGCTTCGATCCAAACGGACCCAAAGAAACCTATGAACCAGGAAATGAAGTCCAAGATGTGGTATCATTTAAGCTAGCTCCTGTTCCTTCAGATGGAGGCTCAGCTCCAGATGGTACGCTTGTAGCTGTATGCGTTACAGACATTACATCAGCCGAAAACCTAGTCAGAAAGTAAGATTGTCATATAGATGCTAACATCACAACATAAATCACAACAAAACTTTCCCTCTTTTTTTGAATAAATCAAGAACATGCTTCAGTTCCGTTAATCCGCTATACGAGAGGATGATTTAAGGGCTCGTGATTTAAGACTTTTTCGACATCGGATTAAGTTACTAAAACAAGAGCAACAAAGTGCTGAGCTTGATATCGCATGCGATATTGTAGGATTTAGACCTTGCTAAATCCTGTAAAACAATTTAACGCCATTTGAATACGTTTAAACCTTTGTTTGCCAGAATTTAAGCGGCGTTAAATTACTGACAAGCCACAGTTGGTTCACCAGGAGCAATTGAAAAAGCATATGCCGGTAAATACATCGACCAAGCGAGCTCAGATGAACTCTTGCGGAAATTAACTCATCCCTACAAACATACGTTGTTCCAACACAAATTCGGCAGTTCAAGGCGACGAGAATGCAGTAGCATTAACGTCGAGTCAGGGCGATCCAATCGCAATGCTACCCGACATAATATCCGACGGATTTCTGAAAATCAAAGAAGCAGTCATAAAGCCACATGACGTCGGATTGAGTGCAATACTGAAGACACATGGACTCATTCCTCAAAATGGAGAAAAAGGAGCAGTGGGATATGGCTTGATCACTGACCAAGGACTTTCAGCAGTTATTGTAGGAACATCACATAAAGGCGTGCTGGATAGCGTAGCGCAGAACAGCAATGCAGACAATCCAGTCTGGCACAGTCACTTTGTCAGATTAGAAGTCATTTCTGAGGGCAACTGTGGAACCAACCCCGAAGTTACAGTATCTTGATCTAGAAATAGATGGAATGAATGCGCATTTCAACGATGTCCCTGGGAAATGTTACCGGTACTACACCCCCGCCAAAGCAACCTTTGACCTTAAGTCCCGGAAATAACGAGGATGACGCTGTGTCATTCAGATTGGCAGTTATCGAAGACTCTGTATGCGTAACAGATATTCGATCAGCGGATAATGTGGTTATTAAATAACCGATAGAGCATTTCATTGCGAGAAAAGAAGGGTTTTCCTGAACCTACCCGTCTAATCTCCTTTTATTTTTTTGTTTCAACACTCTGATTAAATTCGTTTAAAGCGATATCTTCGATTGAATATTGAACAAATAAACAGCCAAACTAGACACGATGAAGTTGAATTTTTGTATTATTCTACTAAGTCAATTAACAGCCTCAATCTCCCATAGCTCATTCTTGCCTCTCAGGTCAATCTATAGAGATCTGAGCGCATCTACTGGAAGGTAGCGCGACGCCTTCCATGCTGGGTAGAGTCCAGCCATCACACTCAAACCGACGGAAATAAACCATACCCTCACCATATCTTCTCCAAGATATACAGGAGTAAGAGGCTCTGATTCTTGTGCCTGCTCCTCAGTTTGGCCTGAACTAGTTGCCCCTGTGCTATCTGAGCCTCCAACACTTGAGCCTGCACCAGTACTATCATCACTACCCTCTGCATTTTCTTCACCTCCGCCTCCGCCTCCCGGACTGGCATTAGCCAGCAAGTAGCCCATACCTATGCCCGCTACTAGGCCTAATGACGCTCCCATGACGCCTATAAGTAAAGCTTCGAAAAGGAACAGGCCAAGGATTGTAGTGTTCTTGGCGCCAATTGCCTTCAATGTTCCTATTTCCCTTATTCTTTCGACTACAGAAGTGTAAAGTGTCGTTATTATCCCGACTGCCCCCACCACCAGCGAAATGATGGCAATACTTGCAAGAAACGCATTAATTCCGCCTGTAAACTCTTCAATAGTTTTAAGGATGTTTTGTACGGTTGTAATCCCTATATCGTTGCCATACAATGTCCTTATCTCTTCTTCGACTGCATCGACGTAGTCTGTTGATGTGGCTGCAACAAATAATGAATCGTATTTACCTGCACGTTGAAGCAAATCGTCACCTGGCTGCAAACCTATCACAACAGCATTGTCTACGGTCGGATTTCCAGTGGACTCGATTATCCCCCGGACCACGAAGCTCTTTGACTCCTCTTCGGCTTCTCCGGTGTCAGGGTTAACGAAAGAATAGGTTAGTCTAACACTTTGTCCCAAATTGATGAAGGGGACTGATTCACCCGGAGGAAAGGCTATATCTTCAGCCACTAGAATAGCGGTTGGATCATTTGCCGATGGAAGCGTTGAGCCCTTCATTAGCTCAAGGGTAGGTGAAATAACGAATAATTGGCTTGGATCCATCGAGAGAACGGAGAAGGATTTCGATTCACTACCAGACTGAATTGAAATATCGCCTTGGTATGATGGAATCACCTGACTAACGAACGGAAGCGAACGGATTCGAGATTCTACTGCTGCGTTTAAGGTAATCTTTGCTGAAGCAGGAGGGGCTACGCTCCCAATTCCACCCCCACCATCGTCCTGTTCCTGCTGCACGCTTGAAACAAATAGAATATTTGGAGCAAGATTGGCAAATTGCTTATTGAAAAAGTCACTGAAGCCTGCGCCGAAGGCGTTTACGGCGACCAGAAGGCTACTTCCAACAAGTACCATCAAGATCGTTAGTGCTGAACGGACCTTCCTCTCTTTTATAGCCCCCAATGAAAGACCAAATATCTCTTTTACATCCAACCTTGAATTCTTCTCACTTCATCTATAATAGGCTACTTCCTTTTATGATAAAGTACAGGCCACTAATTTCCGAAAGAAGAATTCGATATTTGGTCATAAGCTAGTGAAGGCTGGTGAATTAGTGTCTTTTTTCCTGGTCCTCCAGATGGACAGAAGTGCTGCTCGCCGTACCTACACAGATATGACTTTTAGATTATTGCAATGAAATAACACCTAATAATTGGCCATGTTCGGAATAATTTTCCCAACTAGAGTGTAAGAAAGACCTAAATTCAGCTGATAATATTCCTAGACCATGTTAGAGACCAAAATTAAAGTACTTTTGTCGACAATTCCAGTAGGTTTACTGGGTGCTCTCTTGATCCTGTTGGTCCAATCTGCACTTGTGCCAGCATTGGCTCAGTCTGGCCAGGGAACATTCTTTGAAGAAGCAGTAAGAGAAGCTGGCCAGACGCAGCAGCAGCAAAACCAGACAGGAGGAGCAACAGCAGCACCAGCACCAGCACCTCCTTCAGCAGAGCAGCAAAACCAGACAGAAGCAGCACCAGCACCAGCAGCACAGCAACCAACGTCACAGCAGCAACAACAAACACAAGATTACGATGCTAATCTAACCGGCAGTATGCAGGTTCCGCCAATCACAACTAACGCTACCGGGCTAGCTGAATTAGAGCTGAATGACGATGGTGATGAGATATCGTATGATATCCAGGTAGAGGATATAGAAGGTGCTACTCAGGCACATATTCATCAGGGTAGCGAAGGCGAGAATGGTGACGTGGTCGTAAGCTTATTTAACTCAACAGAACCAACCGACGTTAACGATGGAACATTAGAAGATGGGGACTTCACCTCTGAAGATTTTGTAGGACCATTACAAGGACAAAACATGTCTGCTTTAGTAGAACTGATGGATAATGGACAAGCTTACGTGAATGTGCACACTGAGGCCAATCCAGATGGGGAGATCAGAGGAACAATCGTTCCTGATGTCACAGACGAAGAAGCCGGCGATGATGACAATGGCGACAATGACGATGACGACGATGACGACAACTAAGAATAGTGAGTTTAAGTGGAAAAAAAGCCAACGCATGGGATATCGACACTCATCCCCTCCTTTTCTTTTGATCGTAATGTTGCGATTGTCAATTTGATTCTTTATTATCGCTGACGAGGTTTGAAAGTCGAAGAGGATTGCCCCGATTATATGATTTAGATTATGATACGGGTTAAGTTACTTGTAAAGATTGAATCTGCAATATATTATACCTGCACAAGAAAAGCCTGGAGAGCTGAAGATCTACTATTTCCACTATTTCCTTTAGTGAGTCAGAGCCGTACACGCAGAATTGAGTAAGAAACTTAAAATATACCTCAAATATTGATAGGAGCAATGTCAAACGAAAAGAGCTACAACAAAATAACAATCTCGATAGCAACAGCATTGACGATTGTGTTGACTGTTTCAGTAGGATTTCAACTCGCACAACCGGCCATGGCTCAAAATATGACTCAGGAAGCTGGTCAGGCAGTTGAGAATGCAACCGGCAATCAAACAGGTAATCAAACAGGTAATCAATCAGGTAATCCACTAGAGCAGCTAGGCCAAATGTTAGGCTTTGGCGGCAAATAGTAATAGAAGCGTTACCTGCTTTTTTATTCGTGCTTGGAAAACCTGAAAGTAGTTACGATCTCTTTTTTTTAATTTAATCAAATTACTCAACTTAGACAAATCTAAAGTAGACACATATAATTAATTACAGGCTTAGAATGTTTGTCTTTTGTATCACGAACTGGTATTCCTTTTTAACTCATTTACCACTCGCTCCAAAATTATATTAGGTTAAAGTGCGAATACTTGGATCGAGGAGAAAAGGGATAGTAAAATACGAAGAATTTGAAGGACCATCTAGGGAAACAGAGGTCCCGCCTTCTTCGCCATCAATTGGGTCATCATCACCACCGTCATCATCTTCAACGTCAGAATACAATACAAATTCAAATCCAATCGGTACCCATAACGACGGCAATTCAAAAAACGACTATGATAAACATAAGCAAAACTATGTGGATAAACTGCAGAATCTACGTGGATTCGATGATGCTTTTGAACTAGTAAAACAAGCAGTTGAGCAAAAATTCAAGATGCACAGAGCGGGACTCTGTCTGGTATTACAAGGTCTACCGGGTAATTTAGGAGCCTACCACGTATTAGGGTCCAATATGATAATTGTAAATAAGCGCATATTGAGTCTCATTAAGGGAATCAAGACTACTGAGCAGTATAATTCGTATCTATTTACAGTTCTGACTCATGAATATCTACACAGCTTCGGCATTACCGATGAGCTTCGTGTCCGATCTATGACCTACGAAGTATGTAGATCAGTCTTGGGAGAAAATCACCCTGCAACGATAATGGCAAGATATGAACCGTGGTCGGTTTTTCCCGAACTTGGAGCGCTTCAGAATAGCTTTGATCGAAAGTTTGAATTAATAAAAGAATTCGACAAGAATAGCCAATCCTACATTTCGTAGCGGAGGCTGCTAAACCCTCTTATTTTTATTTACTGACGTGGTAAACGGGCGTTAGTTGAATGTCGGCTTCTATCATATTTCATATTGCATAGGTCGCCAGCTTTCAAAATGCAACAAAGGATGGCATTAGGGCCTTGGCTAAACAGAGTGAAGACCCTTTAACCGGTTCTGGATGAAGGATAAAGCCAATTGTAAAATCATTGAATTATGCGAAAAACACTGTTTCCTCTCCTGCTGCTCTTCTTTAGCGACCCAGTCACGGAAATACGATATCCGCAGTTCTTACACGAGTTATTCTTGTCAAGGTTCCATGACAGGATATCATACCCGCATCGTTTTATTGCCACATGATTACATTCAGGACAATACGTGTGTTCCAATGGATGTCCAGGGACATTGCCCAGGTATGCATATCTTAGCCCTTCTTCTTTTGCTATAGAATGGTGCTTTTCCAAAGTTTCAATGGGAGTATAGCCAAAATCCATCATTTTGTAGTCGGGATGGAATCGCAGGAAGTGTATGGGGGTTTCGGGCCCAAGTTCATCATAGACAAACCTACAAAGTCTTCTTGCCGCTTCCAGGTCATCACCAACCTGGGGGACGATAAGATCGGTTACTTCGGTATGAATCGAGGTCCTTCCATGTATATCTTTTAATGTCTGAAAGACAGGCTCAGCTGATGGGATGCCTATATACTGTCTTACAAATTCCTGTTTACCACTTCCCTTAAAATCGACTGTTATGCAATCGAGAAATTGGTCCATTAGGTTGACTGAATCGGGCGTATCAAATCCATTTGAAACAAAGATATTAAAGAGTCCTCTTTTCCGTGCCTCGATGCCACAATCTCTGGCAAACTCTATGAAAATCGATGGTTCATTATATGTATATGCAATGCCATCTGCACCGTATTCTAGTGCAGTTTGAGCGACCTGTGATGGACTCATATCAATTCCTTCGATCTTGCGCCGTTGTGAAATGTCATAATTCTGGCAGTACTTGCAAAGCCAATTACATCCCGTGGTAGCGATTGAGTATATAGCGCTACCAGGCCTGTAGTGGGTAACCGGCTTCTTTTCTATGGGGTCGATATGTCCTGAGATGACCTTTCCATAAACATATAAAAATAATTTGTTATTGGCAACGCCTCTAATGCCGCATAACCCTGACTTTCCTTCAGGTATTTCGCAATATCTGGCACAAGCAGTACATTTGACTCTTCCGTTTGGAAGATTCTCGAACAACTCGGCTTGCTTGCCCAACAGATTGTCACTTGATTGCATTACCAAATACTCTGCTCAAATCAATCTTATAAAACCTGCCTAAATAATAGGTTGCAAAATAAATACAACAACAAGAGCGACAACAATAAATGAAAATAGGCATCATATCCGACACTCACGACGACATAGAAAATGTACAAAGAGCTATTGACATTTTTAACAATGAGCAGACACAATACGTGATACACGCAGGCGACTACGTCTTTCCGGGCGTTGTATTAGAGTTTAAGAGATTGAACGCAAAACTGATTGGAGTGCTGGGTAACAATGATGGAGAGAAGGGTCAACTTCTCAAGGCGTTTCTGGATGTAGACGGTGAGCTTAAGGGAGAACTAGGTGAGTTACATATTAATGACCTCAAAATTGGCATCTACCACGGAACTTCTGCTGACATCAAAAAGCGGCTTATCGAAAGTGGTCGATATAACATAATTGTGTGCGGGCATACCCATAGAATAGAGCCGGCCGGCGCTTCGATAGGAAATTATTCCGACGATACTTCGACCCTTATACTTAATCCTGGGACCGGGCACAAGAAAACTGAAAGTCTGGCGGGAGCATTTGTCGAAGGAGGGGTAATCATATTAGATACACAATCTAGAGAGCATAAATTCATCGAATTGCCGTAATGTTATGCTTTGCTTCATTCTAATTCGTTTTTTTAAATAAGTGACCTTAATGATGTAATTGAAATGGATGAATTGCCTACCCTTGTATTCTTCCTCAACATCGATGATGGAATGCCCACTAATTACGAATTATTACTACCTATCTATTCGTCTATTTCCTGTGTCCGTCTGCCAGTTGACTATAGAAACTCGAGATTAAAGCGGGATATCACCGATTAGAAGGCGACTAAATTAGAGTCAGCGGTTAGAGGGCTACAAATTAGAAGAAATAAAAGGAAAGGAAAGGAAAGGAAAAGAGACTTCAGTCTCTGACTGGACCTACTTAATTGTCGTCGTCTCCGCCGTCGCTACTGTCGTCTCCCTCGTCGTCGTCTCCGCCTTCGTCTCCGCCGGCATCGTCACTTGCTGCTGCAGGAGCCGCCTCGACAGTACCTCTAACCTCACCTGGGGGATTGGCCTCAGTATGCACATTTACATATGCCTGACCGCCTTCAATTGCGTCGACTAGATCAGTCATATTCTGTCCTTGCAATGGTCCCTCAAAGTCCTCTGCGGTAAAAGTTCCACTTTCTAGGGTTCCATCAATCTCATCCGTTGGGCCATCGGTTGCATTAAATAGTGTTACAACTATGGGTCCATTCTCGCTATCGCTACCCTGATGAATATGTGCGAAGAGGACTCCTTCTATTTCTTCAACTTCTAAATCATACGTCATTTCGTCCGCGTCATCGTTTAATTCAAATTCAGCCGATCCTGTCGCATTAGTTGTGACCGGAGGAACTTCAGAATCACCTGTTAGGTTGGCACTAAATTCTTGAGCCTGCTGTTCAGGTTGTGCTGCTGATTGCTGGCCTTGTGTTCCAGCAGTCTGGTTTTGTGCATGCGCAACTGGGATGCCGGCAACACTGATAGCTGCTCCTCCCAATAAGGTTGCCGCCAGAAGTGTTGATAGTAACAAACTACGTAAACTTGTTCTAGACATATCCTGTAGGATAAATTGAACGGTATATAAGAATGTTGTAGTTTGAGAACCTAATACATCTCAATTTGTTCATTTTCCTATGGCTTTTCGCTATTACTGGTTTCATTTCAATAATAATGGCGTAATCCATCTATCATCGTAATGAATGAATCTGAAATTTTTATCCTGACCATGAAAAAGATATTCTAGTTCAAAGGGTTCGAATTAAATTGACCTATCACGCGAAATAATTCTATATAGGTTGCAGTGAATGTACCCAATCTGGAGGAGGCTGTAAAGTGGTATAAGGAAATGTTGGGCTTTACTACAGTGAATCAAATGGTTGAATTTGTTGCTGATGAGTCTGTTATTTGTCCTTCGTAAAAAGCCGAACAGTAATTGAGGATTCTTAATGAAATTAATATTTTAGTTTATGCTTTTAGCTTTAAGAATAAAAATACAAAATCGGTTCAGTTTTTCATACTACCAGTCAGATGCTATAATTATCTATTTATGATTCAGCCCAATCAACTGCCATGAAGGGGAAAACAGCTTAGCAGAATCCATCATAAAAAAAATCCTAAAAAGTGGCCAGTTCATCCAAGCTTGTACC
>Ga0105104_10002496_pt1 | contig 13433 bp, 14 predicted proteins | sample PPLLaktember2015_3_FD_87034 | JGI IMG/M metagenome (GOLD analysis project Ga0105104, IMG submission 87034) | Freshwater sediment microbial communities from Prairie Pothole Lake near Jamestown, North Dakota, USA - PPLs Lake P7 Core (6) Depth... | ecosystem: Environmental > Aquatic > Freshwater >...
AACAGGATCGGTTTGGTCATTCACAACAGGTTCCGGTGTTGTTTCGCAGGGCATGGTTTCAGTTGCTGGAGGCACATTTACTGCTGGTTCAACTCCTGTTACTATCAGCAGTTTCAAGATGGATAAGTACGAAGTAACGTATGAGCTTTGGACTGATGTTAGAACCTGGGCTTTAACACACGGCTACACTAATCTATCGGCTGGAATGAAGGGAGGCCTTGAAACTGGTTCACCTTCGAATGGCACAGACAATCCTGTGACATTTGTAAGTTGGTATGATGTAGTGAAGTGGTGCAATGCACGTTCTGAGAAAGATGGACTGACTCCTGTCTATTATACAAACTCATCTTTCATCGACGCAAATGTTTATAAAACTGGAGAAACAATTATTGACAATACAATGGTGAACTGGACAGCAAACGGCTATCGTTTGCCGACAGAAACTGAGTGGGAATTTGCAGCGCGAGGTGGAACAAGTTCGCAAGGTTCCATATACAGCGGCAGTAATACGATAGGCAATGTGGCATGGTATTATTCTAACTCAGGCAAACAGACACACACAGTGGGTCAGAAATCTGCAAACGAGCTTGGCATTTATGATATGAGCGGAAATGCATGGGAATGGTGCTGGGATTTGTACGACTATTCAGCATATCCTTCAGGTGGTACAATAGATCCTAAGGGTCCATTGACTACTGAAGGCTACCGTGTGTTTCGGGGCGGTTCATTCTACGAATTTGAGGACTACCATCGAGTAGACCGTCGCGATAGCCGCTGGCCGAACCACCTCGACGGCTACAGCTTCTTCATCGGTTTCCGTTGCGTCCAGAAATAGCGCTTTTTAGCTTTAGCTCATATACTCCCAAAGTATCAATGAATGCTTTGGGAGTATTTTGTAAATTCATACTCCTCATCTGTTGCAAGAAATCCTCGCGCAATTTATCATTCGTAACGCATCTCTACGGAATCCAGACACAAACTATCCAATAACATTTTTCTTATTTGCCTTTATTCCTCAAAGTCAAGCAGGCAAATCTGCCTGCTTGTGCCAGCCTTAAAATCTTCCAAATTGTATCCCCATCGTTATTGAATAGAGTATTATTCTCATAATCTCATTCTCTCATAATCTTATAATCTCCTGTCTCTATTCACATAACACTCATTTTTTGAAAACGCTGTTATTCTATAACACTGATTTTTAAAAGTGCTGTTATTGGCATTTATACTCGTGAAAATCGCCTTATAGAAGAATTTTTTCTGAGAGGATATCTCGTTGAATCAAAGCCAACCATCCGTATCAAACTTCATTTCGCTAAGCACCTTTATTCAATCCTTGAAAAAACAGAAGGTCGCAGAAAACTCAATCGAGTCCTATATCAGTGATCTGAAAGGATTTCTCCAAAGTCAGGAAATATCGGTCGATTCTATCGAACCAGCTGCCATTATCAGGATTCAGCAGCAACATATCGAATCCTACCTCCAGCATCTAATCGGTAAGAGTGTCAAGTATTCAACCATTCGCCGAATACTCGCATCAATCCGGAGGTTTTTCTTCTACCTGGAAGATGAAGGCATCATAAAAACCAATCCTTCCCAGGCAATCTTACTCCGGTCGACACGAAGAAATGCTTTCACGCCAGAAGAAGCACTTCAAATCTTCCGGTATCTCTCAAAACGTCAGCAATCCCGAAGCACAATCGAAGTACTCAGATTCTTCCGGGATGAACTGATTCTTTTGCTCATGGTATTCTACGGGTTACGTCAATACCAAATTCCCAAGCTCAAGCTTTCATCAGTTCAGCAATCGAATGGAACAATCATTCTGAATGTTCGGAAAGGATTTAGTATTAAACTCGAAGGATTCATTCTTAATAAGCTCCGAATGTATCTCGTGATGAGGAATTCAAATTCAGAATCAATATTCCTCGAGCCATTCGAATCAAAGCCCATCACAGTTTTCGGCTTAATGGCAATGCTCATTGAGCTTCGATATGCTCTTTCGCTGGATTGCACTCCAAAGAAGCTTTTCAACACCTATCTCTATTTCCAGGACAACCCCGAAGAGAAGAAACGTATCCTCGATATCCTCACATTTGAATCTCTCCGCAACACTACAGGAGCCAAGCCCAATGTTTAAGAGCGTAAAACTCTCCCCCTTATTTTCAAGGGGGAGATACAGAGGGGGTTATATTCTAATTGCGACGTTTGCGCTTTGCATCATTTCTTGTAATCTCCCAAATTCATCAGACGACCCCAGCATTGTCAGTAATCTCCGTTTCACTCCTAGTGCATTTGATTCGTTCACTAAGAACGCAGAAGTCCAATACACTTTGAAGAATCCGGTCGCAGTAGACATCTCGATTATTAAAAGGGATTCATCCGGTCAGGAATATCTCGTTAAAACACTCGCAGAAGGCATTCACGAAACTAAGGGAACGCATCGGCACACTTGGCTTGGCGATACCGAGAAAGGTTTGTTCGCTCCGATCGGTATATACATCGGTATAGTCCGTATTGAATCCCGACAGTTCGAAGCAACAGTTCTCGTTTACCACTTCTGAAATATCTTCATGAAAAACGACCTTAAAATATTTGGCGTTATAAGTCTATTACTGAGCCCGCGAAATCGATTGAAGTAGCTGAGACAACACAAGATGAATCTACAATCATATAATATATCTCTCTTCAAACGCTCTCCAAATCACATTACGGAACTTAGCCACATCTTGAGCTCCCACTTTTCGATTTCGCAAGCGTTTCTTTCTGTCACTTTCTTTGCGCTCAAAGAAAGTGGCGAACCACCCATCATTCACAAATTAAAGAGGTTCGCATGATTACCCACAAAAGTATCATCGCAATTGCTTTCGTCGCTATTGCTGTCATCGTCATTTTCATATCATGTGAGAGGAACAAACAGGCTACTGAAAGCTCGCAGTCCACCGACATTCCTCAATATCAATTCGAAGCAACCGGTGAAGATTATCTCATTTCTGCACTTGGTGAGATTGAAGCTATTGCCGATTGGACAAACAGCAACGTGAATCGTAAAGGGCTTTCAATCCTCCCCTCTATAAATCACAAGGCTATTCTCGCAAAGACGAGTATAGATACTGTATTAATCTATGGTGGACTTACCGAAGATGGTTACGGAGCGACCATCACTGAGCGATATACACATCCTAAAGGTTTGCCGCTGATTACGGTTCGTAAATCCTATGGAAAAGAAAACGGACATGTCATGACCGAGACTAAGAGATATATCTCTCGTTCGGATTTTCTGAGTGATAATCCGCAGCAAAGCAACATCACAGAAATATTTGGTCTTAGCTCCGATACAATCATCACACATGTTCTTCGAAACGGAACACTGGAAACATATACGTTCCGCTTACCGGTGGTAACACGGACGATTAATCCACAAGACGGATCCGTCAAAGTGTCATCCCGCTTTGCCCTTGACAGTATTGTCGTCACAGAAGTGAGAGATGGCAATGGAATTTTTTTGCAGCTTCGAAAGACTTATGGCCTGTCAGATGGCAGCCTTGTTACTCGCACCGAATATGCGGATAACAGTTGGAGACAAACGCGCACCCTCGGACAATCGGATGGTTCTATTCTTCGTGAAATAACATCCAGCAGGTAGGACCATCATTTATGATGGTCATTATGTAGGGCAATCATTCATGATTGCCAATTAAAGGCATAACAATGAATCAGAGCATCCACGAAATAGGCGTCGCAATCAAGAGCGTATTTCTGTTTTCTTCGCTCTTGTGGAATGTTCTGAGTGGGCAACCCGTTCCCGTCTTTCCCCCCGAGGCGGGGACGGTTCCCATTTTCAGCCAAAGGCTGATGAGCCTCGGCCTCAATCGAATCATTGACAGTCTCCAATTGCATCAACTCGAGATCGATATCCAAAAGGCAGAGGAACAAGCCGGACAGACAAATTTCTTCCATCGCTTGATACCTAATATCAGTATATCAGCAAGCTATGGAATCGGCAATCTCTTATTTGTCGATCCATTTTCCACAACAATGTACTTCCTGCCAAAGGATGCCTATCGGCTTTCTTTGAATCTTTCATTAAGTGAATTATTCTTTTCTTCAAAGCACTCAGACGCAATACTACAACTATCAAGACTTCAAACGGAGTATCAACATATGAAATATCTACAGGATGCTACCCAAATAGCTTTACGGTTAGAATTGCAGTCCATTGATGAGAGGCTCAAATCTCTCGATTCAAAGTCACCAATGATACAGGATTTGATTCGTTTCAATGAAATGCGTTTCGAGCAAGGAAAAATTGAATACGATGCATTAGTAAGAAGCAAGATTGAAATGCTTTCTTTGCAATCGGAAATCAATGCGCTCGAATACCAACGGGCTCAATTAATGCTAAAGATAAATCAACCAGATACATCTTTTACTCAGTCCGCGAAATCGATTGAAGCTCGATGAGCCAACTAAGATGAAACTTCAATTAGATCATATATCTCTCTTTGAACGTATACTGAATTTCTTTGCTAGACTTAACCTCACCTTGAGCCCTCACTTTCGATTTCGCATGCGTTTCTTTCTGCCACTTTCTTTGCGCTTTCAAAGAAAGTGGCAATATGAATACTATCATCATAATAACGAACTCTCATTTTAATGGATAATGTATGACTAAAATCCTTTGCTTCTTTGTTCTATCATTCTTCCTTGCATCCTGCATCTATCTTGCAGCCGAAGACACACCAGTTCAAAAGAAATCCACTGTTCTCAGATTTACTATTCAACCTGGTGATTCAGCAATGGTGACAGTGTATAATCTAATTGGTAATGTGATCGTGCAAAAATCTTTTTACGAATCCGGACTACATCGAATAAGCATAGAAGCATTTAATCTACCTGCTGGCATCTATCTAGTGCGAATAAAAACGCCGCATAGCACCATAATGAAAAAAGTGTATGTCATTCCATAAATCGGGGAAGGAATGATGATCAATGGAGCCGTGGAAATCATTGCCGGTGTTCCGGGTAAACATCTTGACCCGCTTTTGCTCGCACAATCCCAAACCACCGATTCAATCAATCTCATGGTAATCGCATACGAAATACCAAACCTATTAGTGAAAGAGAAGTTCTTTGATCTTCTCTTTCTGCGAGGATCACAAATATACGATTGTGCTCGAATGAATCAAGACATACGTTTTCGTCTACAGGTCGAAAAAGTAATCTCGACATTTAAGTCACGTTCTAGTGATGAAGGAACAATGATCCATTTCTATAAAGTATCACAAGAGCAAGTGGAACAATTTCGCTCCACATTCTATTATGAACCTTGCTTAAAGATTCAGCTTGAATCATTAACTAAGAAAAGTGTTCAAAAGCTTCTAGCTAATTCAACTTGCAGACATTATATAATTGAGTACAGCGATTTCTCGCAAGCCATACCTAAAATCGATTTACAGGAAATTCGTTCTTCTCAGGAATTGGTCAGCCATGTTCCATCTCAAATGAAAGGGCAACTTTTACTCTATAATACAGAGAAGAGCAGTGAGTTGATTCAAGATCGGTTCGATTCAATACCGAACGATTATTCCCTTCGAATATCGAAACCAACAACGAAGCAGCAGACACTTATCCTAAAGAAAGATGGGTCTGATAGAATTCAAAGTAAACAAACAGAAATGATCAATGAAGCTAATGAGTTCGCAGAACTTGTCAAGCAGATGCTCAACACACCTGAACAAAAACAAGATACTCCCGGTACGCTTGATTTAGAATTTCCAGAAATGGTTATCAAGTCCTCAGACCAAAATCGAATTGATGCGGAGGCAAGCATCCCACCACAGGAACAACTTCAATTCAAACGTCATTCAAGAAGGGCCATAAAGAAACAACCAGATGAACCAAAGAAGAAGAAAGTTGAAGAGAAGAAAGAACAACAATCTGAAATCATTACTCTCTTTGAACGCATCTTCCGTTCATTCAGAAGGGTTGTGTATGAATGCTTAGGTGAGAAGGGAGAGACGATCATTACACAAGCTGAGAGTCAAGCCCGTTTACTGCATCCTGATTTCAGTCTTTCAGCATTAACAGAAGCCAATTCAATTGTCATTCTCGATGTCATTGAAAGTGTCATCAAGAACGTGCCTTTGCTCAAACGCTCTCGTGTTCGCAATACAGTTATTATTCTCGTTGCAGATGCTTACAACAAACAATACGATTTGCTTGAACGTACGAAGGCACTCGACCGGTTCGAGCAGTTCTATTATGAGTTGAAGAGGTAAGCATGAAATGGTTCCACCACGAATGCGCAGCACGTTACGATTCCAAGCTTCAGATCCTTGGCTCCCAATACGGCGCTGAAGGCATAGGGATCTATTGGGGACTTCTGGAAGAAGTCGGCCAGCATTCGGATACTTTTCATCTGAAAGTCATCGGTGTGAACGAAGAAATCGATCATACTTTTTCAAAATTATTGCAGAATTCCAAAGAATCCCAGCAAAAATATTTTGTAATTCCGCTTACCGCCACAAGCATACCAATACTTCCAATAAAAATTCTTGCCAGGAATCTCTTTGCATCCCCCAAACGAGTGATACAGGTTATCCAAACAGCCGCAGAAATCGGACTCTTCGATCTGCAAGAATGGTCTGAATTCAATGTTTTATACAGCCAATCCTTTGAGCAACGGGCGGATGACTATACCAGACGATTGCAACGGACTACGAACAAACTACGGACAGTTTCCGAACCTTCTGCGGACAATGTTCGGACACAATCCGAAGAGACTCCGAACACTCTCCGAAGTTTATCCGAAAATGTTCCCACAGAAACAGAAGCAAAAGCAGAAACAGAATCAAAGAAAGAAATAGAAACAGACATGCATGCAAGGGATAATTCTGAATCAAAGAAAAACGAATTCACTTATGAACAACTCAAAAGCGAACCGTACTTGGTCGAGTTAGACGAAAAGGGGTTTAAGGAGTATTGCCAAACATTCCGCAAAAAGATCGTGAAATGGAACGAGGAGCATCGGAATAAATTCAATTGGAATCCCACAAACGATGAACTCCATAAAATATTCCTTGGAGGAACACACGATCGTAAAGTCTCAATATGCTATGATGCCTACAAGATTCTTCACGAAAAGATTCATTACCCAGAACTTGTAATACGCGCCTTGCAGCTGATGTTGAAAGCGAGTGAAAAGACTCGCATTGCCAATCCATTCGGTTGGCTTTGGACTTGTCTGCACGGCAATGGTGATGGTACAACTCCCTGGGTTCAGCTTCTCACGGCAGATGAGGAATCGAACATTGGAAACAATCTGAGAAGGCGTACGACAACGAGTCACCCGCCCTGATAATACGATCAAGAAATCAAAACTAAATCACTAATCAACGAAAGGAAAGGCTATGTTCCCGGAATCATTCGCTCGAGGCGTTGCAGAAGGTATCATCAACGATATTAAAAATGATTGTGAACAAGTCGAAATAGTTGGCTCACTTCGCAGGTTCGAACCAGTAGTGAGTGACATTGATATTATTTGTATCCCAAAATTCATTCAAGAGGAAGATGAAACACTCTTTGGAGAACCGGTTCAAACCAATCTTCTAGACAGGCGTCTCTCTCAATTCTGCTTTAAAGGAACGCTTTCACTCGAATCGAATGGCCCAAAGAAGAAACGCTTCATCAAATCTGTTGACGGAGAAACTATCCCGATAGATATTTTTATCGCGACAAAAGAAACTTGGTGGACTTTGCTTTTGATATGGACGGGAAGCAAGAACCACAATATAAAGCTTGCAAGAAGAGCAATTGAACTCCATATGCATCTCAAGGCAGATGGAACAGGATTACTTTCACCAGGAGGATCTATCATTCCCATAGAGAGCGAAGAACACATATTCAGACTTTTGAATCTACCATTCCGTATTCCGGAGGAGAGAGATTGATCGCCTCCACTCATATCACATTCGCAGAGTTTATCTACCTGCTCATTCTAACGACAACCGGAGTTGTCTTAAATGCCACAAATGCAATTGTCATTGCTTTTGCGGCTGTCCTTCCGGATATCGATACCGCTGCGAGCATTATCGGCAAAATATGCCCCTTCATTTCAAAGCCATTGGAACGCCGATTCGGTCATAGAACATTGACACATTCGATGATGATGATTTTCATTATCGCTTTAGCTGGAATTCCAATCTTAATTCTAAAACAGGACATCTACATTTGTTCCGTAATCGGATATGCTTCACACCCGCTTCTGGACACAGCGACTGTGAACGGAGTGAAACTCTTTTATCCATTCTCAAAGGTGAAATGTGTTTTTCCGATGGAAATGAATCATCCGCATTCCTATCGGCTTCAAACCGGAAGCAAAACAGATTTAATGCTATCTATCATATTCTTTCTTGTTTGCTTTCCATTACTTTTTATTGCGTCACAGGGATATGAACGCTTTATACGTTCTACTCAACAGAACATTGAAGCAGCAGTTCGTGACTACAATGAGTATTCAAAAGATTATCTGGTTTTTGCCGAGGTTCAGGCTTATGATATGTTCACAAAGCGGCCATTAATAGGCACGTTTGAGATCATTGGAGCGCTTAACCCTCAAACCCTCATCTTCAAAGGACAAGATGGTCATCTGCATACACTTGGCAAAAACTTTCAAGCCGACTATGTCGCAGAAAAAGTTCTCTGTCAAAAAGGAAATCCAGCTTATGCAGCTATTCGCAATATCGATTTAAGCAATCAGATTTTATTGCAGATGTTTTTAATGATAGACACAACCGAGGAAAACTATTTCTTTGGCGATCTCGTGTCAATGGATAAAGTGGCGGTGCCGGAAAACATTAAACTCTTTTCCCCTGTGACGGGAAGCAGCAACACGATCAAACTCAATTATGCAACTGTAATGGACATACTTACCTACAATCTTGAATCTGTGTATATCTCTAAGGGTATTCTAACAATCAAGACGATTAGTAAACGGGACACCATCACAACAAGTATTTCAACTATTCCAATTTATCCTAAGATGGAAAACTACGCTCAGCTTTCTGTTATACTAGACCCGAAAGAAACCATCACCTTCCTGAAGCAGAAAGGTGACACTCTGAGAGAAAAAGAAATCATTGCTCAAAAGAATTCAGCTCAATTCTTCTTAGATCAAGTAACCCTTAATGATGAAAAGATTCTCTCTATCCGGCAGCAATCGGATGCAGCAATAAGTGAATATGATCAGAAGATTATGAATGCAGAAGAATCTCTCAGGGTTGACTCAATGACATTAAGGCAAAATTCATTGCTTTCTTCAAGCGGCTATGTCTCTTCTAATAATTTAGAATCAATGAAATTAAAGCTCCAAAAAGACAGGTTACTGCTTTCTCAGTTAGTTTCTTCACGATCAAACGAATCTTCCAAATCCCGGATCGAAATTCACAAACTCCGATTGTCAAACAGCCAGTTGCAAGCTCGAGCTAAAGCTGCAGAGCTGCAATCGGAAGTGAGATCAACCACACGAGGCATATTGGTAGATATTCGGCAAGTACTTCATAATAACAAAACGCAGGTAACCTTCATTGTGAAGAGATTGAACTGATGCCATACGTATGCAATCATTGCCATCAATTGTTTAGCACGTTTCACATTTCGTGTCCAGATTGTGGAAAATGGAATTCCCTATCACGACAATCCCAGCACTTAATAGATACAGATGCCAAGCCAATCCCTTTACGAAAGATTAAGTCTTCCGGTGTGAAGCGAACCAAGACAAAAGTGAAGGAAGTTGACAGGGTATTAGGTGGGGGATTCGTCCCAGGAAGTTCAATCCTTTTGGTAGGTCCTCCGGGTGTCGGGAAATCAACATTAGTTATTCAAATCCTTGAGAAGATGAATGTTTCTTCTCTCTATGTAAGTGGTGAAGAATCTATAAGCCAAATGAAACTGAGAGCCAACCGGTTGCAGATCCATTCGAAGGACATTTATCTATTGTTTGAGACCAATGTCAATAAAATCGTGACCCATGCCGAAGAAATCGAAACACAATTGTTGGTAGTGGATTCGATTCAAACCACATATACCGATGTATCCGATTCTCTTCCAGGAAGTGCAACCCAGATTCGGAAGTGCACATACATCTTAAGGCGTTCCGCGCAAAAGAAGAACTTCATACTTGTGCTCATCGGTCAAATCACAAAGGATCGTTCAGCGGCAGGGCCGAAACTTCTCGAGCATGCCGTTGATGTTGTATTGCATCTGGAAGTGCCGGATGAGAAGAGCAGCAATCGACTTCTCTTTGCCAGGAAAAACCGTTACGGATCAACTGCTCCAAAGTGTGTTCTATCAATGAGCAAAACTGGATTTGAATTTAAGAATGGCTGAACAATCTCTCAATACCGATCTCCGCCAGGATATGAGTTTCTTTGGAAGAACCGAAGAGCTTTATCAACTTGTTAAGAATCTTCAAAGAGGACGACACACCCTCATAGTTGGAGACAAGGGCATCGGAAAGAGCCGGTTGATGCTGGAAGCTAAATGGATCCTTTCCGGAAGGACGAAGAGGATTGATTTCTCTGCAAATTTTATGACGCAAATACGGGGGCAGCTTGGCGTTCGCATCAATCCTAACCAATACAAGATTCTTTTTATCGAGCATTCCAATCCACTCGGGGATTGCCTTAAGGAAATGGCAGAGAAGCTCTATTATAATGGCGATCTTCATATAGAGACGGATTCTGAGCGGTCAGATTGGACAATGGTAAAGAAAAAGCTGGCCGGATTTGGCAGTGTTCGCTTGCAAGCCACAATCTTCGAAGGTATCTCAAAATCTCAAGGCACATATTTAATCTACTTCGATAATCTCGACCGAATATCCCCAAGCCAGCAAGCTTTCATCGAAACATTGCTTAACATCGCTGTCATTTGCACTGCTGTCGTCGAGATGAAGGAGAACTTTGTCTTCAAACGTATTTGGGCATCGTTCGTAAAGATAGACCTTGAACCTTTACCGGATGCTATCTGTATGGAGATGATCAATTACTTTCTAGACAATTACAATCTACGGATCATCGACCGTGAGCTTTATCGAAGAGAAATTCTCAAATCTTCCAACGGCAATCCATTCCATATCAAGAATATGCTCTGGCACGGTTCACGCGAGAAGTACATCGATACTGAAGAGATTCGAAAACTCCGTCAGGTCGATGAAGGGCATTATTTCAACATGGGACCAATCTACATTTTCGGTGTGGCAATGTTCACTCTATTTAAAATATTTTCCATCGGAACCGACAATCGCGAGTTCTATATCTATTTTTCCGCACTTGGCTTTATAGCATATCTCGTGTTCCGTGTATTCAGGACTTTTTTCCTGTTCAGACCACAGAAATACCGCTAGTTATATGAAAAAGAATATGTCAAGGAAGAGTGATCTACTACAGTACGAGAGTATGGAGTCAGGTATATTTACAGAAGAGCAAATTGATATCATTCTTGAAGATTTAGCGACACTGCTTATATCTTTTTGGTATAAGAATATAAATACTCTACAATCAAATCATCAGGAAGATGATAAATCAACTTGATTTTTCGCCTGCAATAGAGTTAATTACGATATACAACTACCAGCAGCAGTATTATCTTCTTTGAAGAGGGGCACCAATGAAAATTGCAGTCGGTTATGTTCGTTGTTCTACAGACATGCAAGATGATTCTGTAAAGCAGCAAAAAAATGAAATACAGAAGTGGGCTTCGGAAAATGATTTCACAATCCTCCGTTGGTACGAAGATGAAGGTAAAAGCGGGACATCATTCGAGAAACGTTCATCATTTATGAGTATGATGAAACAAGTCGAGACCAAACCCGATTTTCAATATATCTTAGTCTACGATGAATCCCGTTGGGGGCGTCCAAACAATCCTCGAGAGAACACATACTGGAAAGTTCACGCTGAGCGCCATACTGTGCGAGTTCGAGTTATTAATAGTGGTTCTAAAAACGAAAATGATATTGGAAGCTTTGTCACTGAAGTCGTTGAAAGTGCAGAAGCATCTGAATATTCCAAAAAATTATCACGAGCAACACTTCGTGGTTCTATCGCAAATGCAGGCAAAGGTTATTCTTGCGGTGGTACAGCTCCGTATGGTTATATGAGAGTAGCAATGGACAAAGACAATGGGAATAAGCTGCGAGTTATGAGACAAGGAGAATGGATTAGGAATAACCAAGAAAAGGTAAGATGGGAAGTTGGTGATTCTTCTGAAGTCGAAACAGTAAAACGTATCTTCAAAATGAAAGCTTCCGGTATCGGATATGTCATCATAGCTGATACACTCAACAAAGATGGTATTCCTTGTCCCAAACGTGGTCGATGGAGAAACAAAGATCAGAAATGGTGTCAAGGAACGATTCGATCAATTATTACAAATATGACTTATTATGGTGCTCGAGTATATAATAAGCATCCACAAAGCCATATGAAACTAAGTTTTTCTAAGCAGCGCTATATTAATGATCGAGAGAATTGGATTATTCAGGTAGATGCACATCCTGCAATAATTTCTAAAGAGCTCTTTGAAAAGGCAAATAATACAAATCGAGGGAAATTCGGAACTGGCAGCACTAATACTGTAAAGAGTGTATATCTCCTTTCGGGTCTCATTAAATGCAGTCAATGCGGTTTCAGTTTTTCTGGCCAACGATATCACAAGTCAGGAATTCACTATTATCAAGATAGTGGATACATCAACAAGGGACGATCTGTTTGCTCGTCATTTCTTATTAGGAAAAATAAGATCGAATCATTTGTTGTTAACAGCATCAAAGAAAATATTCTTGCTTCGAATTTGGAAAGTAAGCTTCAGCATATAGTGGAGAAACAGCTTGAAGCAAGGCACACTGGTAAGAGTTTGTCATTAGAACGTATTGAAAAAGCACTTGCTACAAATAAAATTCAAATGGATAATATCATTGATGCAATCAGCCAGGGTGTTAAAGTTGATACGGTTCTTGAAAGGGTGAAACAACTCGAAGCTGAACATGATAGATTAGTTCAAGAAAAGGAAAAAATTGAGAAGGCATCTGTCAGTAAGGATGATGTAAAAGATTTGGCGCGAAACATCACAAGGGAGGTTGGCAACTTTGAACAGGCCTTCGATACGGCTTCATTTCTTGAGAAGAAGAATTGGATCCGTCAATTTGTGCTTGGTATTCAAATAGAACGCGAGAAAAATCGTGCCCTATGCTACATAATGAAAATTCCGAAGGTGAATCATCCAGTGATGAATTCTTTTTTACCTTCGGAATCTTCTATGATGGTTGTAGCGGGGGCAGGACTTGAACCTGCATCCCGACGGAGTCGGGATATGAGCCCGACGACCAATTCTGCTCATCTAAAATAAAAATGCCCCGGATAAACCAGGGCAATTAA
>Ga0105104_10002497_pt1 | contig 13432 bp, 8 predicted proteins | sample PPLLaktember2015_3_FD_87034 | JGI IMG/M metagenome (GOLD analysis project Ga0105104, IMG submission 87034) | Freshwater sediment microbial communities from Prairie Pothole Lake near Jamestown, North Dakota, USA - PPLs Lake P7 Core (6) Depth... | ecosystem: Environmental > Aquatic > Freshwater >...
CGCTACAGCAGCCGGCACTATGAACCTCCATCTTGAACAGTCAGTTTTTCTACTCCCGTTGCAGGGGGTGTCGGCAGACCCTGCATTCCCGATTTTTCGGATCATCAGCCATATTTAAACTTATTTTTAATATACATATTTTTTCAATAATTCCAAGCATTAATTTACATTTTTTCTGCTATAATAAGCATTTCAAAATCTTCAGTTGACAGATTATCGTTTCGGCTGAAGGCGCTTGATCAACCCCGACAATATGATATCCTCAAAATCACACTCTCCAACGGTTCCCTGTACGAAAATTTCATCGTCATATTTTATTCCTTAGTTTTCAAACAACTCTTCATACCATTGCTTCATGCTGTTCATCATTTTTATTCATAATGGAGTGTTCATTACAGCGACAATGCGACTGATTTGATTTCAATCCAGGCAAACCGGTTTGACTTTCCATATTTGTAATTCGTCATTATGGCTAAATACTGTGCAGCAATGAATTTATTCAAGCTTTACGAGCGCCACACGTTGAGAAAAAAACATTAACAGTAATTTCATGTTGACATGGCATTGCGTTTTTAATATATACACGCCGTCTCTTAACCAAACACTTGTTAAATAAATATGTGAGCAGGTCGTGGTGATCAGTTATTGGATAACAATTTCTGATGCGCACTGCTGCAATGTTTTTAAAATTTGCTTGTTGGCAAGCTCTGCATAGCAGAGACGGGCAACAAGCTGATAAATATATTATATCCTTACAATTATAATTCTTACTAATTCTGCGTTTTGAACCGGCGGGTGTCCGCCGGGCGTTCTTGCGCGACAGAAGTGGCATAATTTTAATTCCGCTGCTGCGTGACGAGCGTAAATTCTCCGTAGCCTGCTGCTAGGTGATTGATTATTTAAATTGAGTCAATGTCATGGAGTGTAAAAGGTATGTTTATGAAAATTCATTTTCACCGAATTTTAATTTCTTTATGTATCCTCGTTCCTGCTTTTATTCTTTCTTCATGCGCTTTTTTTCAATCAACAGATTATCCCAGGGATGTGCCCCATATCAAAGACGGGATTAATTTTCATTTCAGGGGTGACAGTCGGTTGAATGTATACAGGAATGTACCGCACGCACTGGTTTTATGCGCTTATCAATTGACAGACGCGAACGCTTTTCATCAGCTGCTGGAAGAAAAAGACGGGATGACCAGGCTTCTTGCATGCACTCGTTTTGATCCCACCGTAAATTACGCAAAAAAAATAATTGTGCAGCCGGGCCAGGACCTTTATGAGGCAATGGAGAAAACCGAAGGTTCCAGACAATTAGCGGTGATTGCCGGATATTATGAATTCCGGAAAAAACGGGCTGTAAAGGTGATTACCCTTCCGGTGAAAAAAATGTTTTCCTTCAGGAGAGCTGGAGTAATGGACCTTTCCCTGTATCTTTCACCGCAGGAAATTCAAGATATGCCGGATAAAAAAAGCGAGGGGGAGCAATGAGTATTCAGAGACCCCTTTTCTGGCAGCAGGGCCTTTTTTTACAACCTCAGCATTTTCAGCTGATGGAGCAGTTCTTCCATGAATTACTGACACCGGTAAAGCAGTTCATGACTCCGTATTTCTGGGGAGTGATCAATCTGAAGATCAAAGAGACGCGACTGGCCAACGGGATTCTGGAGATCGAGAATGGTGCTTTTATTTTTCCTGACGGAACTCATGTTGTTTTTCCGGGCAATGCCGTTATGAATGTCCGCTTTTTTGATGATTCCCCGGCGGGGTCCCTCAACGTCTACCTGGGCTTGAAATCCTGGTCTGGTTCGGGTGAAAATGTGACGGTTGTGGAGAATCTTGAAAATCTTGCCGGTGTCACGACAAGATTTGTTGCTACAACTGCTTCGGAAGAAGTTGAGGATCTTCATGCCGGCGGACCTGCCGGCCATGTTAAAAAACTGCACTACGTATTGAAGCTTTTCTGGGAAAATGAACTGGAGCAATCCGGTGACTATCAGCTTGTTCAGATTGCCCGGCTTGAAAAGCGAGGTGGCGTCGTCGTTCTTTTCCAGGATTACATTCCACCCTGCCCAACGATCGCCGGTTCAGAATCGCTGCTCAACCTGATTGGTGAAATTCGCGACCAGATTACCGCGCGCAGCCGTCAACTGGAGAAGTACAAGAGAAAAAGGGGCGTGCATTCGGCAGAATTCGGTTCACGCGACATGGTGTATATCCTTGCTCTGCGCTCCGTGAATCGCTATGTTCCGCTGCTGCATCATTTTACCCGGACACCGAAGGTCCATCCGTGGGTTGTTTACGGAACCTTGTGTCAGCTAATCGGTGAACTGTCTTCATTTTCTGACCGCATCAACGCGCTGGGTGAATTTTCAGACGACAGTCATGCATTGCCCCCGTATGATCATTCCAGCCTGTGGAATTGCTATTCCGATGTGCAGAATCTGATTTCTCATCTACTGGATGAAATAACCGCGGGGCCGGAATACATTATGCGTTTAATCAGGGACGGTGTTTTCTACAGCGCAGATCTCAAACCCGCCGTTTTCGAGGAAAGCAACCGTTTCTATCTGTCTGTCAGAACCGATGACGAGGCGCGGGCCGTCATTCAAACGATGACAACGCTGGCCAAGCTGGGGTCACGCGAAGATCTCCGGAACATTGTAGCCCGGGCATTGCCGGGGATTCATCTCGAACATCAGCCGCAGCCTCCTCAACAACTGCCGCGCCGGTCCAATGCGATATATTTCCTGATTAATCATCACAGTGAACAATGGGAATCCATCGTCAAAAACCGGAATGTAGCCCTTTACTGGAATAATGCTCTCGGAGAGGTGGATATTGAATTAATGGTGATAAGGAGATCTCATGCATCTAAGTGATTATTTCATTGAGTTGGTGGCTTATGTGAACTATTTTTTGCGGTCGGAGGAAAGCCTGAAACTTTCCGGCGATCAGCTGAAAAACAACATCCGGAAGCTTTTATTAAAAAGTGAAGACGCCCTGAGAAAGGGGGACATATCCCCGGATGATTACGATCAAGCCCGCTTTGCCGTCTGTGCCTGGATTGACGAAGCGCTTTTGAACTCCTCCTGGCACCATAAAGAGGTCTGGATCCGTCAGCAGTTACAGAGAATATATTACAACACCATGGATGCCGGAGAAATATTTTTTGAACGGTTAAACAGTTTAGGACCCCATCAGCTGGAGGTCAGGGAGATTTATTACCTGTGCCTTTCACTTGGTTTTACCGGACGCTACTTTAATGATGATTACACCCTCGATCAGATAAAAACCGCGAATCTCAAGCTCCTGGTGGGCAGTTCTCTCGGACTACCCTCCCTGGAACGTGCTGATCTTTTCCCGGAGGCATATCCGGCGGGAGATGAGAATATGGATCTGTCTGACGGTAAACGGCGCAGCAAATGGTTGATTGCGGCCTGTACCGCCGCGCCGCTGATCATGTTGATTACATTATTTGTTGCTTACAGCTTTATCCTGAACAACGTTGGCGAAAGCTATCTTCAGATGGTGATGAAATGAAAAAGAAAATCATGCCATTGCTCAAGATCTTTTTCATTGGCGCCATCACCATTTTTATCACATTGGTCGTTATCGGCATCGCGCTGGCCTTGAATTGGCCCTGGTGGGCTATCCTGTTTCTTTTGCTCTTCGTTGGCAGCCTGGTGCTTGGAGGGCTTTTCATCCGCAGACTGCTGGATCAGCGAATGGGAAAGCAATTTGAAGAAAGCCTTGTTGCGCAGGATAATGCCCAGATTCAAACCTTATCAGAGAAAGAACAGGACAATAGAAAACTGCTGCAGGCAAAATGGAGAGAGGCGATTGACGTTCTGCGCAAATCCCACCTGAAAAAAAACGGCAACCCTCTTTATGTATTGCCGTGGTATCTGGTGATTGGCGAAAGCGGCTCGGGCAAGACAACGTCTTTAAACAGCGCGAGACTGGCTACCCCCTTTGTGGATCTTGCCAGGACAGCCGGTATATCCGGAACTCAAAACTGCGAATGGTGGTTTCTGGAACAGTCAATTGTCATTGATACTGCAGGCAGATACTGTATCCCGGTAAACGGAGAGCCTGACAGCCGGGAATGGCAGAATTTTCTGTCGCTCCTGGTGAAGTACCGTAAGAAAGAACCCCTGAACGGGCTCATTGTGACCATTGCCGCAGATAAACTTCTGAACGCGGGGCAAAATTCGATTGAAGATGAGGCGCGCATAATGCGGCGGCGGATTGATGAATTAATGAGGGTCCTACGGGTTAAATTTCCTGTTTATGTGCTGGTGACGAAGTGTGATTTGATTCAGGGCATCAACAGGTTTTGCGAGCAGCTTCCGGTCGAAAGCTTGACCCAACCCATGGGGATGATCAATCAGAATTTATCTGCCGATACTCCTGCTTTTATGGATAACGCCATCCAGACCGTCAGCAGACGTTTGAGAAACATGCGAATGCTGATTCTTCATCGGCTCGATGCAAAGCATGTCGATCCACCCCTTTTCTTTTTCCCTGAAGAGTTCGATGATATAAAACAGGGATTGTCCACATTTGTAAAAACAACTTTCAGTGTAAATCCTTACCAGGAAACGCCTGTGTTGCGGGGACTGTTTTTCAGCAGCGGCCGGCAGGACGGAAATCCCGTATCTCACTTTTCCCGGAGTTTGGGGTTTAGCGCTCCTCAGGAAAATCTGCCCGGTACGGCCAGGGGATTATTCCTGCATGATTTTTTTGCGAAGGTATTGCCGAAAGACCGTCATTTGCTGGCCCCGACCCGGAGATTTATCGAGTGGAGCACTTTGACCGGCAACCTTGGATTGAGTGCATGGGCTGTTTTATGTGTCGCTCTTTGCGGCTTGCTGAGTTTTTCATTTGTTAGGAATTTACACACCATTAGTGGCATATCGAAAGAATTTCAAAAACTGCCCGTTCTGCATGGCGAGTATTTATCCGATCTGACTGCGCTGGATCGTTTCCGTGAAGGAATTATCCGTATCGAAAAACAGAATAAAAGCTGGTGGATGCCGCGCTTCGGTCTGCGGGAAAGCATCCGTGTGGAAAAAGAACTGAAAAAACATTATTGCAGACAATATCAATCGCGCTTCATGGGACCTTTTGATCAGAACCTGATGCAGAATATTCAGGCGTTTGATTTTACCGCGTCCGATCATGTTTACGCGCAATACATGATGCATCTTGTCCGAAGGATCAACATTCTCAGGGATGCTCCCTATTCTTCAGACATCAGGGGCCTGAGGGAAAAGCCGCAACCGCAATACATCGCAATGCAGGACCATGATCCGGTAAATCATCATGAAACAGGGAATCTGATCGGCAACCAGAATTTCTATTACTTGGCCTGGCGGGAAGATTCCGATCAAATACAAAAAGAAATTACCGGACTGGAGGATGCCGTAAAATCTCTGTACGAACGGCGGAACGGCAATCTGCAGTGGATGCTTACGCTGGCCGATCAGTACAGCGGTATTCTTCCGGTTACGCTCAATGATTTTTGGGGAGGCGGTCAGCAGATTGCTGAAGAAAGAAGGGTAGAACGTTGTTTTACCCGTCAGGGCAGAGAAGTGATTGAACGTTTCTTCAGTGAATTGTCTCAGGCGTATCCGGATGCGCCCTCATTAACCACCAACAAAAACCTGTTTGACGAAAAATACCGAATGCTTTGTTTTGAAGCGTGGCGGGATTTTGCTGAAGGATTTTCCAAGGGGATAGAACGCCTGCATACCCCGGCTGAATGGGACAGGATGGCGAGTGACATGGCAGGTAATGGCGGCGGCCCATATCGTAAGCTGATCGATAAGATCACCATACAGCTTGAACCCCTTTACAACGGGGGGGCGCTCCCTGCATGGTTGTCCCAGATTCTCCGTTTTCAAACGTTCAGGGTTCAGGGCAATACATACCAGACAGGCTTTGTGAAAACCATGACGGACTCTGTCAAAAAAACGGCAATGTCCGTCGAAAAGTCAACCGGTCATGATGCCGACGTTGAGACGCTGGATAACCGGAAAGAAGACGCTCAGGCTTATGCGGATTATCAAAATGCATTGAAAAGCATCGAGACAGCCACAACATCAGGAAAATCGGCTTTTGAAATCGCCAGGCAAACCTTCAATGATGACCCGGCTGTCAGCAAATCGCCTTTCCATCGGGGCTATAAAGCGATTGATCGGCTGAAAAAAGTGATTGGCGGCGGCAATGAAGTGGATGCGACGGTCGCACGCTTAATATCCGGTCCCTTTGACTATCTGTGGTTATTTGCATGCAACCGGACGGCTGCGCAGCTGGAGAACCGGTGGAGCGAGCACGTGCTTGCGCCGACCATGGGCATGAGTCCTCAGCAGGTGATGCCTTTTCTAGTGGGGCCTGACGGTCTGGTCTGGAAATATGTCAGAGAGTATGCGGCGCCGTTTTTGAACAGAAATGAGAAGACCGGGTATTATCCAAAGGAAGTGTTGGGTGTAACGGTCATGCTTAGCAAATCATTCTACAATTTTTTAAACAAAGGTGCCAGAGCGCAGGCCACAAAGCAGGTTCAGCTTAAAAATTATAATGTGGAGATTGACGGGCTTCCGACAGCCGCCAACCCGGATGCCAGCCTGCAGCCTCATGGCACGCGGCTGGAGCTTCAATGCGGCCCGACAGCACAGGTTTTGCAAAACAATAATTACCCGGTAAACAAGACCTTTTACTGGTCGCCCGAATCATGCGGTGATGTGATTTTGAACATTGAAGTCAGTGATCTGGTTCTGTCCCGACGTTACTCAGGGCCCCAGGCATTTCCGGACTTCCTGAAAGATTTCAGGGGCGGCAGGCGGGTGTTTCACGCACGTGAGTTTCCCGCTGAAAAATCTTCCCTGGAACGGTTGAAAATCAAATTTATCAAAGTTGCCTATCAGTTCATCGGCAACATGCCGGTCGTGCAGACCGTGGAAGCCATGCCTGTCGCATTGCCTGGGAGCATTGGAAAATGATGAATCCATCAAGCAGTCTAAACTGGCGCTTTATTGCCGTCGGCAAGCACCCTGTGTCGAAGGATTTCCTGAAGTTGGGGGAGAGCATCCCCCTGGTGAATGATTTGTCAGCGATATTGAAAACCGCCTATTCCACGCTGACATCCAGATCTAACAGCGCGCCCGGTTTCAGTTCCTGGCGTTTCTGGTCAAAAGGATCAGGAAAGGATTCCCTGATCTGCGGCATTGTTCGCGACAGCTCCGATAAAATGGGCAGGCCCTATCCCTTCCTGATTATCGGCAGCGGTCAGCTGAAAGATTGGGAGCTTCAATGGGACCTTCTTCCCTTTGCGTGTGAGAACACCTGGTGCCAGTTTGAATATCTGTCAACACAAAATTTTGACCATATAAAAAAACTGGAAGAGGAGCTGACCGGTATCAGGCCACCGTCCGCTCAATGGTCCGAGTATTCCGACAGGCGAAAATGCCTTAATCAGATTGGTTCGCCGCTTGATCCTTTTGCCTCTTTTTTGGATTTAAAAAAATTAACGGAACAGGTGGCCGGTTTGTCCGATCAAAAAGAATATTTTGTCAGCCTTGATCGCGGACCGTGTCATGATAAGATTCTTCCGGTCAGCCTGTGGCATCATCTTTTCAAAGGCACGCTTAAAACTGTTCCGCAAACCGTTTTTTTAGGCGGAACCCTGGACAAGGCTTTTCTGGTTGCTTACAGCCGAACTCTCAAGGCGGAGGATGCTGTTCAATTATGGTCGGTGCCTTCGGCTTTATCATGGCAGGACATCATTGGAACGGAATATCCCATGGATATCTCAACGCTCGGCAAAGAGCCGATTTCCGCGGATCGGCCCTGCGGCTCGGACGTTCGTTATGATGCGGAGTATCAAACACTGCAAAACGAAATTGACAAACTTTCTTTGCCGTCTGCAGCAGGTTCGGTCAACTGGGAAAAAGTTGTTCGTTTTGCGTCTGATATCCTTGGGCATAAGTCAAAAGATCTGCTGGTGGCGATATACCTGTCAGTCGCATTAACCTATACCCGCAAGCACGATGGCCTGTCCATGGGAGTCAAGCTCCTGATGGATCTGATGGGAAAATTCTGGGAGCAGCTTTATCCGCCCCGGGAGCGAATGCGCGGACGTTTACGCGCCATGGAATGGTGGGTTGAAAAAATGGAGTCTGCTTTGAGGCAGCTTCCACCAATTCCGGTTCCCGAGGCGCAGGTTCGTATTCTGAAAGATCATTTGAATCAGGTCGAACAATGGATCGTAAAGCACCTGGAGAATCCACCGTCTCTGACGGCAATCACAAAACTGGCTGGAGATTTGACCGTCATATACGAAGTTACGGTTCAGAAAGACGCTGTGAAACCTTCCCGGGTAATCGCTGATGACACAAAGAATAACCAAAACCAGATCAAACCTTCTGTGCAGCCTGAAGAAATCCAGTCTTTCCCAAACGAAGGGAGAATGCTGGAGCATTATCTGCAAAAGATACGTGAGATCGGCAGTCATTGCCGGCAGCAAAACTCGGCTGACCCTCTGCCTTACAGACTGAACAGGAAATTGCTGTGGTGCAATATCGAGGATCTGCCGATATCCACCAATGGCCTTACCAGAATTCCCGCACCCGATAAACAAATCGTGAAAATGCTCTTTGATTTGCATGACAGCGGAGACGCCGAGACTTTATTAAAGGCCGCTGAAGGAAGGCTTTCGCAGTATATTTTCTGGATGGATTTAAACCGGTTTGTGGCGGAATCGCTTGCCAGACTAGGTGCATACTATACAAAGGCGCACAGGGCCGTCTGCTGGGAAACCGCCTTTCTGATTTATCAGCTGCCCGGTTTGGAGGACCTGTCATTTTCTGACGGGACTCCCTTCGCCACCCTGGAGACAAAGAACTGGCTTAAAAGTATCGCGATTTATTCCGGCATGTCTTTACAAACCGTGCCTGACAACAAATTGAAGTTCAGGGGTAGTGAAAACCGGATAGAAGAAGAAATCACGGAAGCACAAGGCATGATTCAGAAAGGCAGGCTTCTGGAAGCAATGGAAGGTCTGCAGCAAAAGTTGAATGCCGCGTCGGCTGGCAGGGAAAAGATCATCTGGCGACTTGCGGTCGCTCGGCTGCTGCTGGATGTGAAGAGATACGAACTGGCCCTGCCCCATCTGGCCCTGATCATTCGGGAGATCGATCAGTTCCATCTGGAAAACTACGATTCCGCCCTTGCGCTGAAAGGTTTGAAAATGGTCTGCACCGGACTAGAATTACAGGATGATGAATCATCAAAAAGCAAAAAAGCGGAGGTGATGTATCGTATTGCGAAGATTGACATGGCAGAGGCGGTACGTCTGGGAAAGACTTAAAAATAAATTACAGAAAAAAGAGGAGGAAACCATGGCAAAAGAACCATCTGTGGCGCCTAAGGAGAGGGTGAATATCGTATATCGCGCGTCGGTCGGCGATATAAAAGAAGATGTGGAGCTCCCATTAAAGACTCTGGTGATGGGAGACTTTATGGGAAAGCATGATGAACGGTCTCTGGAAACCCGGGAACCGATCAATGTGGACAAAGACAATTTCAACGATGTGCTGAAAGCCCAGAGCATCCGTTTGAATTTTGCTGTTCCTAATAAGCTCTCGGGGCCACCGGATTCGGAACTGGATTTGCACCTCAACATTGAATCGATCAATGATTTCGGGCCTGAGTCGATCGCAAAGAAGGTTCCGCAATTACGCCGTCTGTTTGAATTGCGCGATGCTTTGCGGGCCCTGAAAGGGCCGTTGGCCAATGTTCCCGAATTTCGAAAAAAAATCCATGAGCTGGTGAAAGATGAAAATGCCAGGGAGAAGCTTCTGGCTGAAATCGGCATTGAAGAGAGGGTGAAATGAGCATAAAACAGGCAACGGAAAAAGCTGTGATGGATGAAATGGACGATCAAAAATCTCTGGTGGAAGAAATTGTTCAGGTGACAAGGCTGTGTCCGGCTGATGAGGCTTATTCGCTGACGCGTAGGGGAGTGGAAGCGTTGATGTCAAAATTGTTGATGCCCGGAACCGAAACGATCAAAGTGTCAAAATTGATAGTGGACGATATGATTGCCGCCATTGATCAAAAACTCAGCGCCCAGCTTGATGAAATCCTGCATCACCGGGAATTCCAGAAAATGGAATCAGCCTGGAAATCCCTGAAGTTTCTGGTTGACAGGACAGATTTTCGGGAAAACATCCGCATTGAAATTCTCAATGTCTCCAAAGAGGATCTGCTCACAGACTTTGAGGACGCGCCCGAAATTCCGAAATCCGGATTATATAAGACGGTTTATTCCAGCGAATACGGCCAGTTCGGCGGCAAGCCTTACGGTGTGCTGATCGGCAATTACGAATTTGATGTTGGACCGCAGGATATGAAGCTTTTACAATATTTGTCGGGTGTGGCAGGGATGGCCCACGCACCTTTCCTGGCAGCCGTCAGCCCCGCGTTTTTCGGTCTTGAAGATTACAGTCTACTGCCAAATCTCAAGGACATCAAATCCATCATGGAGGCTCCGCAATATGTGAAATGGCATGGTTTTCGGGAATCCGAGGATTCACGTTATGTAGGTCTTACCCTACCGCGGTTTTTGCTTCGGATTCCATACGGAAATGACAGTGTTCAGGTGAGAAGCTTCAACTATGAAGAAAATGTTTCCGACGGGCACAGCCAATATTTGTGGGGCAATACCGCTTTTGCTCTGGCTTCCAGAATTCACGAAAGCTTCGCTCAATACCGCTGGTGTGCCAATATCATCGGACCGCAGGGTGGTGGAGCCGTTTACGATCTGCCGGTTCACCAGTTTGAGGCAATGGGAGCCATTCAAACCAAGATTCCCACGGAAGTTCTGGTGTCAGAACGGCGGGAATTCGAACTGGCCGAAGAAGGCTTTATTGCACTGACCATGCGTAAAGGCAGTGACAATGCAGCCTTCTTTTCGGCCAACTCAACACAAAAACCGAAGTATTTCGGCATCAGCAAAGAAGGCAAGGAGGCAGAACTCAACTATAAGCTGGGCTTGCAACTGCCCTATATGTTCATCATCAGTCGTATGGCGCATTACCTGAAGGTGATTCAGCGTGAAAACATTGGTACATGGAAAGAGAGAGTAGATCTGGAAACAGAGCTCAACAACTGGATTCGTCAATATGTGGCCGATATGGATAGTCCTATGCCGGGTGTCAGAAGCCGCAGGCCTTTGCGTCAGGCTCAAGTGTCAGTTGAGGAAGTTGAAGGAGAGCCGGGCTGGTACCGTGTTGGATTGAAAGTACGGCCGCATTTTAAATACATGGGCGCCTATTTTACACTGTCTTTGGTCGGCAAACTGGACAAGGAATAGATCACAGACAGAAATGAAAAACAAAAAAGGGGGGAAGGAAAGATTCCCGCCGTGAGCAGAAGGCCGTTTCCGCCAGGTGGTCCGGCAGGCGGAAACGGGATGCTTGTTTCCGGATCAAGTAAACAAAAAAGTAAAAAATACAACATCTGCACACTTACTCATTGGAAATAAAAAACTGAATAAAGAAGGCGGCGTTATTTCCGGCAACGCGTATTGGCATGTATAAGAAGCGTCGCTGCAGACATTGAGGGAGCGTCATTATATTAACGGTGCTCAGGTTATTTGCGTTTTTCCATTCGATTGTCAATCGAGTTGAAATATTAAAAAACAAATAAAAGGAGGAATTGTACAATGTCATTACCGGCGCATTTGACTTTACAGGGAGAGAAACAGGGGAAAATTGAAGGGTCCTGCGAAATGCAAGGAAGAGAAGGTACCATTCTGGTTTACGCAATGGACCATGATATCCATATTCCGCGCGATCCTCAGTCAGGTTTAGGGAGTGGAAAAAGAATTCACGGGCCCCTGACCATCATGAAAGAATATGACAAGAGTTCACCTAAATTGTATCAGTCGCTTTGCACCGGTGAGCACTTAAAGAACGTTACAATCAAATGGTATCGAATTAACAAGCAAGGATCGGAAGAACATTACTTCTCGCATGTTCTGGAAGATGCTATTGTTGTTTCCATCACGCCGAGCATGCCGGTAGCTTTCCTGCCCGAAAATGAGCCTTACCGTCACATGGAAGAAGTGTCCTTCACCTATAAGAAAATTAAATGGACATGGGAACCCGATGGCATCGAGTCCGAAGATTCCTGGGCTGTCCCGAAGTAGAACACAAAACGATGCAGTATGCCGGGGTGTTTCGTGAACCAGAACAACAGTCTGGCATACTGTTCAAGTTTTGCCAATATTGGCAGAGATTCATCATGATTTAGGAACCTCTCATTCCGAACAATGGAGGGGGAATGTCTGTTGACATTGTTTACTGTTTGGGTCTATTGTTTTTCAAGCCTGCGGCATCATCGGCAGGAGCTCATCGAATAATCGCCCACCAGACTATCGGGTACTTTATGCAATGCGACGCTCAAACAAAAGAAGAATGGTCCCGTCTGGAGAGGGTGTTTTCCTTTGCCCGTCCGGACGCGCAGAATCTTATCACCTGTTTTCATGAGGAAATGAAACGCGGCCTGGCAGGGAAAACCAGTTCGCTCAAAATGATCCCCTGCTATGTCAGCACACCTACGGGTTTGGAGGAGGGGAGCTTCCTGGCGCTTGATCTGGGAGGTACAAACCTGCGTGTCCTGGCCGTGGAACTTGATGGCCGGGGTGGTGCAAATATTTCAGCCGTCAGCCGGTTTGTCATCCCGGCATCCGTCATGCATGGCAGAGGTGAAGCGCTGTTCGATTTTCTGGCAGACGGTGTTTCTCTCTTTTTGGAAAAGCATGGATATAATCTCCAACAGCATCATGATCTGGCCTTTACCTTTTCTTTTCCTGTGGAGCAAAGCGCCCTCAACGCAGGTATTCTTCTGAACTGGACCAAAGGATTTACCGCTTCCGGGGTTGAGGGGAAAGATGTTGTTGCCCTTCTTGCAGAGGCGTTTGTCCGCAAGAATATCAAAAATATTTCCGTGACAGCCCTTGCCAATGACACAATAGGAACGCTGATGACGAAAAGTTATGCCGATGCCTCATGCGACATGGGCGCGATTCTGGGAACGGGCACCAATGCGTGCTATCCGGAAAACACCTGCCGTATTGCAAAATATTCCGGTTCTGATGACGGGCGGGGAATGATCGTCAACCTCGAGTGGGGTAACTTCGATCGGATTGAAATGAACGACTACGATCGGGCGCTTGACTGCGCAACCCGGAATATCGGCCGTCAGCGCCTGGAAAAGATGGTTTCCGGAATGTATCTGGGAGAACTGGCTCGCCTGGTCATTCTGGATATGGTCGATAGAGGATGCCTTCTTAAAAAGAAGGACAGGCATTTTTTTGATCGTGGATACTCCGTTACGACAGAACATCTGTCACAGGCGGCCG
>Ga0105104_10002498_pt1 | contig 13430 bp, 13 predicted proteins | sample PPLLaktember2015_3_FD_87034 | JGI IMG/M metagenome (GOLD analysis project Ga0105104, IMG submission 87034) | Freshwater sediment microbial communities from Prairie Pothole Lake near Jamestown, North Dakota, USA - PPLs Lake P7 Core (6) Depth... | ecosystem: Environmental > Aquatic > Freshwater >...
GATCCGCGCAGCACCCTGTCGTGCATTCAACAGCTTGGGATTAACGTCAAGGAACGGGAACATGACATCGTGGTCGTAGGGAAGGGACGCCGCGGATTGCACGAGCCTTCCGCGCCCCTCGATGCAGGCAATTCCGGCACCACCATGCGGTTGTTGTCTGGAATCCTCGCCGGACAGAACTTCGATTCCGTCATTCTCGGTGATTCCTCACTCTGCCGGCGACCCATGAAACGCATCATGGATCCTCTTCGTCTGATGGGCGCCATTATCCATGGAACGGAAAAGAATACCGCGCCCCTGATGATCGAACAGACAGATCGCCTTCACTCCATTCACTATACCCTGCCGGTATTGAGTGCACAGGTAAAATCAGCTGTTCTTTTTGCCGGCCTCTATGCCGATTCAACGACAACGGTGATCGAACAAATCAAGACCCGCGATCATACCGAACGAATGCTTGGCCTGAGATCAACCATCAATGAGAATGGCCATGTCGTTGAATCACATCCCGACGTGAAAATTGAAGGGAAAAGGTTTTTTGTTCCAGGCGATATGTCGGCAGCAGCTTTTTTCCTTGCTGCAGGATTGATTGTGCCCGGGTCACACCTGACGATTCAACATGTCGGACTCAATCCGACACGGAGGGGCATCCTCGATATTCTCAAAGCCATGGGAGGCACAATTGAGGTTGAACACGAAGAGGTGATCGAAGGCGAACCCATTGGCGACTTGGTGGTGAAGTACTCCGAATTGAAAAGTAATCTGGATTTGCGCGGTTCCGACATTGTCGACCTGATCGATGAAATTCCAATACTTGCCGTCACCGCTTTATTTGCCGAAGGGAAGTTCAGCATTCACGATGCGAAGGAGCTTCGTGCAAAAGAAACAGACCGGATTGCTGCAATGGTCCAGAATTTGCGATTGTTGGGATGCGATGTGGAAGAGTATGAAGATGGATTTTCTTTTGAAGGCGGGAAAGAATATACCGGCGCAGTCATTCCCAGCTTCCAGGATCATCGGATTGCGATGTCCTTTGGTGTCGCGGGGTTGAAAATCCCCAATGTGACCATCGAAGATATCGAATGTGCAGATATCTCATTTCCTGGATTCTGGAAGAAACTGTTCGATTCTTCGAATGCGTGATTACCCCTCTCTCAAAAAAGCACCGCGGTGAACCCCCGGGCTTCCGGCCGCTTCTTATTCCAAATTGACGACCTGATGCATAAATTTATCGAGTGCAAGTTCATTCCGCAGCCAGCGTAATAATTCCAACCCATATTTATTTAAAAAATAAATAATATTCATTTCCCGTTCCTGCAGGTTCGAATGAGGGAAGAGGCTGATCGCGACTTTATCCAATTGGCGAAGTGATATTTCATGCTGGCGCACCTGTGCCGCAATGGTCTTTTCTTTCAGATTGTTCAATGCTCCCTGCATACGTGTAAGAGTGTTCTCCATTGCCGGAACAAGTGTCGGGTCAATCGACTCTAATCCGTCCTTTAAGCTTGTCAAACTTTCAGAGACGGTTCCAAAGGTATTCGAAAATAATTCCTCGACTTTAAAATCAGAAATGGTAGCGGTAATCCGCTCTTTCAACGTACCGATATCCGAGAAGAAGTCCTTGGCCTCCAGTCCGTATTTCGTGATGATTTTTTGAATCCGTTCTTCGACGATCGTTGCACTGCATCGAGGATAGAGAATCGGTTCGGGAATCTTGAAACTCTCATAGAGCAGTTTAAATTGAGCAAAATATGCCACTTCACTCGGACCGCCGACATATGCAAGCGTCGGGAAGAGGTAATCCTGACAAATGGGGCGAAGGATGACGTTGGGACTAAAGAGATTGGGATCCGTATTCAATAACTCCAACAGCTCTTCTTTACTGAAAGTTCGGCGTGCACCTTTCAAGGAGAATCCTCGTTCGTGAGGTTCAATGGCATACCGCCCGCCATTGTGAAAGAGAAAAAGGTTTACCGCTCTTGGCTTAACCTGTGCATGATACTGCTTTTCGAGCAGTTCGCTTTGTGTAATGACCAGTTGACATGATTTTGAGATATTATTTAATTCTTGTTCGAAAACCGGCTTGAGTATCTTTTTGGTATCCGGGTTATGCGGGTCGAAAAAGATTAATCCGGAATCCTCAAGCAAAACATTTATGAGATGAATGAATGCCCTGCTGAAGCTCATCCCTTTTTGGTATGCAGTTTCGAAGAGTTCGAAGACTTTAGGAGAAAAGTCAGTCGTGGTCAGCGATTGGCGCAGTGCGGCAAAGAGCGTTACGATAGATTCGTCTAAATGAACACTGCCCACCGCGCCAATGTTATTCGTCTGGGTCTGTTCATCGTGAGGATAATGAAGCTGCTGAAGCTCATTGGAACCATTCAGGAAAGAGAACGAGCTTACTTCTTCCATGTCATGATCTTCTCCTTCAAGCCAAAAAATAGGGACAAAGTTGTTCTCCGGATATTGCTGAGAGAGCTGTTCCGTGAGTTTCAGCGTTGTGAGGATCTTATAGAGAGTGTATAAAGGTCCCGTAAAAAGACCGACTTGCTGACCGGTGACCACCGCAACAGTATTCTCGTTCAACAGAAGATCAATATTGGCTAACGTCTTTATACCGCAGTGGAAATCACGATTCTGGTTTAAGAGCACTTGAACAATCGAAGATCGGTCAAGCTCTCTCTGCATAACGTCATTGATTCGGGATTGCCACACCTGTTTATCGCGAAAATCGCCATTATAAAAATCTTTCACGCGATTAAAATGATCTATATAATCCACAAAGAGGCGGGAAAAACCTGATTCCTCAGATTGGAGTTCGCTAAAGGGAATGAAATTCATAGGCATAGGAGAGAATGGTTTATGATTGCGATTAGTTTATTTGACGGAGAGAATAAGTTTTTTCATCAGTTCAGAGAATTGTTCTTTTACGGTATCGGCGGTTGCGGTCACTTCCGCATGCGACAGTTTATTTTGAGAAATGCCGGCGGCTAAGTTTGAGATGAGTGAAATTGCAATGGTTTTCATTCCGAGTGCGGATGCAGTGTAGATCTCAGGAACGGTCGACATTCCAACAGCATCGACACCCAGCCGCTTCAACATCTGAATTTCAGCTGGAGTTTCATATGCTGGACCTTTAAGCCAACAATAAGTGCCCTCTTTCAATGCTATTTTTAGCTGTGAAGCACATTGCAGCAACTTCTGCTGCATTGTTGAATCAAAATATTCAAGTGGATGAGAATGCGGGAAATCTTGTTGCATATCTTTTGACTGGCCTTGCAGGAACGTGAGATTGATGATATCCTTGATAAGCATCAAATCGCCTGCAGAAAAGCTGCTGTTTAATCCGCCGGCCGCATTCGTAATAATGAGCTTTTTTATCCCTAATCGATAGGCAATAACTATTGGGAAGACTACCTGGTCAAGTTTTCCTGATTCATAGAAATGGATGCGCCCCTGGAATATAAGAAGTGGCATCGAGCGGGCAGCATCTTTCTTCAAGTACCCAAAAACAAGTCTCCCGGCATGGCCTTGAACTGAGGAAACAGGGTAATGTGGTATTTCAGATGCAAGAATGGATGAAACGACGTTGATATTTTCAGAAAATTCGCCTAATCCAGAGCCTAAAACAAGTGCAAGTCGGGGTTTGAAATCAGTTTTCCGTCGGATGTAATGAATTGCATCATAAATCTTTTTATTCTTTATCAAATTTGTTTCGATCATGAGGTTGCAGGAGGAACGTGCTCCGTAATTATTCTTTAGGCGGTTTATGACAATATCTGCATCTCGCCTCGTAAAGATCTTTTGCGCCAACGACAACGCGTTCATGCTGATCGCTCTTTCGTTGAGTCCGATCTGCAGGATTTCCACATACTACGCAAATTGCTAAGGTCTTGGTGATATATTCAGCTATAGCAAGGAGTTGGGGCATCGGTTCGAAAGGATTTCCTTTGTAGTCCTGATCGAGCCCGGCGACGATAACTCGTTTCCCTTGATCCGCTAATTGATTGCAAACACCGACGATATTCGATTTAAAAAATTGGCCTTCATCAATTCCAACAACCTGCGCATCACCTGTTAATTTCAAAATTTCACTCGCATCCTCGATTACTTTCGCATTTAAAAATTGTTCACTGTGCGAAACGATGTGCTCCGGACTGTATCGAGTATCGATTTTTGGTTTAAAAACGACAACCTTCTGCTGCGCAATTTGTGCACGACGGAGTCGGCGGATGAGTTCCTCTGTTTTACCGCTGAACATACAGCCGCAAACCACCTCTATCCATCCGGTGTTTCGTGGAACATTATGTAATGCAGACGTATCCATATCTATTTTTTCAGTTTAAGGGTGCGGAACAAGTTCTTTTTTGTGAAAGCGAACGGAAGAAGGGATGTGAGTTTGATAATTTTTATTCGTTTCCTCGCATCCATCATAACAAAATCTATATTTCCTGCCAGATCTGAAAGGACCTGCCGACAAGCGCCGCACGGAGGTGTATATCCACGGTCATCTGAGACCACTGCAATCGCTGCGAACTGAGTCGATCCGGAGGATATTGCCTTAAAGATCGCAACCCGTTCTGCACAAATGGTGAGTCCATAGGAGCTGTTTTCGATATTACATCCGGTAAAAATCTTGCCATCCTTCGTCAACAACGCTGCACCAACTCTGAATTTTGAAAAAGGCGCATATGCAAGAAGCTTCGCTTGACGGGCGGCTTCCGCAAGTCCCTGATAATCTTTTTTCATAAACTCCATAACGAATGTGGATGATCGTTCAATAAAAAAAATATAGAGAAGATTCGACTGAGATGCAATTTGAGAGGAATGTTAACGAAACGGCCTACCGTGCTGCCCGATGGAGGCAATGAAACCGGAGGGAATGATGGTGCTGAATCTCCCGGATTTCTTCCATGCCTTATTTTAGAAAATGACTTTTGACAACCGGAGGCGTTGAATAAACGCACGCTTCGCGTGCGAAACCATTTGACTTCCAGTTGTCGGCCTGCCTGCGTGCCCGCCTTCCGTCCCGCAAAACGGGATTCGGCGGCAGGTCGAAGAAACTTCCGCATACACAATTCGTGCTTTGACGGACAAGTTCGCTTACACACCTCTGTACTTCAGCGGACTAATCGGCTGGCAGGGAATCCCACTATAATTCGTCGATCATGATCAAAACAACCCACTCTCCAGAGTGGATTCACATTGTAATTCAATCCATTAATAATTATATTCGAATGTTAAGGGATGAGATCTATGAAAATAACACTGAGAAAATTGCTGAAACCATTTATTATTGCCGTCATTGCCGGATTGATCCTCTTTTTCCTGTTTAATAACCTTCTCATGCCTTTCTATGTTCAAAAAGGGAAGATAACGAAGGTTCCCGACGTTATTGGATTATCTCTTGACGATGCGAAACTGAGGATTAAGGAATCCGGTCTTGATCCCAAAGAAGCGGAATACAAAAGTGACAAGCGATATAAAATCGGTACCATCACCATGCAAAATCCCGTTGCCGAATCGGAAGTAAAGCAAGGGAGAGGGGTCTATTTAACGATCAGTGGAGGGGAAGAACTTGTAGAAGTCCCGAACTTGAAAGGCAAATCTGTTCGGGAAGCGGTTTTTAATCTTGAAAAAAGCAGCCTCAAGCTCGGGTCCATAACATACGAACCTTCAGAGGAAATATTCGCCAACACGATCATTCGCCAGGAAATTTTGCCTGGTGCAAAAATAAGAGCAGGAAACATCATCAATGTGACGGTGAGTCAAGGGCGACCGACGGACAAGATTCCTTTGCCGGATGTTTCCTTAAAAACCCTGAATGAAGCAGAGAAAATTCTGACAGACAATGGATTCCGATTAGGAAAAACAACCTATCAGACGAATCCAGATGTCCTGCCGAACACGGTTCTGGAACAATCTCCGCGTGCCGGCGAACTTCTACAATTGGGCCATTCCATCGATCTGGTGATAGCACAAAAGCCAGAACAAGAAAAATAAATCCGGAAATGAATCAGATGATAAAAATTGCACCGTCATTGCTTGCTGCCGATTTTAGTCTCCTCGGGAAACAGATTGCGGAAGCAGAACAGGCTGGAGCCGATTGGATCCATCTCGATGTCATGGATGGACATTTTGTTCCGAATATTACATTTGGGCCGCCGCTTGTCAGTGTTGTGCGTAAATGCACGAAACTTCCGTTGGATGTGCACCTCATGATTGAAGAACCGGACAGATTACTCACTTCATTCCGGTCGGCGGGTGCCGATATCATCACCGTTCATCAGGAAACCTGTCCCCATCTCTACCGGACGATTCAGTCAATAAAAGAAAGCGGCAGCAAAGCGGGTGTTGCATTGAATCCGTCAACTCCCGTTTCACTGATTCAGGAAATTGTCGATGAAATCGATCTGATCCTCATTATGACCGTGGAACCTGGATTTGGCGGGCAGCACTTTATTAGCCATATGCTCAGGAAAATACGGGAAACTCGAGACCTGATCGATCAATCAAAAAGGGATATTTTCCTCGAAGTCGACGGAGGAATAGACAAACAGACTGCACGTTCGGTCGTTGATGCAGGCGCAACGGTCCTGGTCGCGGGAACATCGGTGTTTCGCGCGAAAACTATCGCGACGGGACTATCCGCTCTCCGATCTGCCGTGACCGAGTGACGGCACTGTCGGCCATTACACCGCAGAGAACAGGTTCTCTGCCATGGCCTCTGGACACGGCATTGATAATTCCCATTTTATCTCTTGCTTCTTTCTCGTAGAGTACTTAATATCTGTCGATTAAATTGTTTGAACTGTTAATTTATTATCGTGGTAAGCGAGAAATACTTTAGCAAAGAAGGAATTGGATCATGATGCTCGATAAAATAGATTGCGAATTATTGGAAGTTCTGCAGGTCGAAGGCAGAACGAAACGGAATGAGTTAGCGGAAAAAGTGGGGCTCTCTCTTCCGGCGGTCAGCGAACGGATGCATAAGCTCGAAGAAGAAGGGATCATCGAGGGATATTACACGAAACTGAATTATAAGCGCCTCGGTAAAGACATTACGGCATTCGTCATTGTCACCGTCGACTCATCGAAGCACTATCAAACATTCCTTGAACATGTATCGAAAACAGATGACATTCAAGAATGTCATGCGATCACCGGTGATGGCACGCATTTACTGAAGGTACGGACAGAAAACACGGACGGATTGGAAAAATTATTGTCGAAAATTCAGTCGTGGCAGGGAGTGGCGAGTACAACGACGAGCCTCGTACTCTCAAGTCCAAAGGAAACGACAAAAATAAAAATCAACGCTCAAAAAATATAAACACCATGGTCTCATCGCCCTCAGAGCGACTTCAATCGTGCCTACTCGCAATGTGAATCATTGCTTTTCATTTCCCTTCTTCCTACTTTCACAACAACCATGAGGTGATCATTGGAGTTCTCGAGAATAACATATACCGTCGAAAAACGTATCGCGATCGTCTCGCTCAACTGGCCGGAAGTACAAAACGCGCTTGATGATAAGATGGTCTCTGAATTGACCCAGGCGTTTGTGCAAACACAACGGGATGCCGCGGTAAAAGCAGTGATCCTGCGCGCAGAAGGAGATTCCTTCTGTTCGGGAATGCACCGGTCGTACCTCCAGCGGATAGCAAAATACGACTTTAATCAGAACCTGCAGGATTCTACCGAATTGATGAAGCTGTTTCAGCAGATTTATACGTTAAGAAAACCGGTGATTGCACTTGTTCAGGGAGAGGCGCTTGCCAGCGGATGCGGACTGGCAACGATCTGTGATTTTGTTATTGCCGCCCGGGAAACCGCAACGTTCGGCTATACGGAAACGACCGTAGGATTCATTCCCGCCATCGTCCTGATTTTTTTAGTTCGGCGAATTGGCGAGGGACGGGCCCGGGAGCTGGTCTTGCGCGGCAATACGATTGATGCGGAGGAAGCCTTGAAACTCGGTCTGATCAGCAAGGTAGTACCGTCGATCGATTTGGAGAAAACGGGACTGCAGCTGGCGAATGAATTGATTACCAATAACAGCGGTACATCGATGGGTTTAATTAAGGAGCTTCTTGCCCGGGTGTATGGCATGGAGACCGGCGATGCGTTGGACTACGCCTCGCATCTCAATGCCTTGACCCGTATGACCGATGACTGCAAACGCGGGATCGACGCTTTCCTCAATTCCAAACCTCTCACGTGGTAATCAAAGAGCCGGGGAACCCATGAAGCAACTGTCCGATACGATACGAAGCATTCCTGATTTTCCCAAGAAGGGGATTATGTTTCGCGATATTACCACGCTTCTCAAGGATGCGGAAGCACTCCAAACGTCCGTGAATCTCCTGAAGACGCATTATGAAAAATCCAGGATTGATAAAGTGGTGTGTATCGAATCCCGAGGATTTATCCTCGGATCTGCATTGGCGGTGAGTCTCGGCGCAGGTTTTGTCCCGATAAGGAAAAAAGGAAAGCTTCCTTCTCACGTCATTCGGGAAGAGTACGCACTGGAATATGGAACCGATGTTATTGAAATGCACATGGATGCTCTCCAGCCGGGAGACCGTATTTTACTGCACGATGATTTATTGGCCACCGGAGGCACGATGTGTGCCGCGGTCAAATTGGTCGAACAACTTCACGCAACGATCGTTGGCATTTCATTCCTGATCGAACTTTCATTTCTTCAGGGACGAACGCATCTGAAGGATTTCGATATTTATTCGCTCGTACAGTATGACCGCGAATCCTGAAGTCCGGGATGTGCGCACGCACCTGACGGCACGTGATATTCGAGATTTGATGGCAAGAAATAATTTAAAGGTCTTATCGTGAAGACAATTATCGAACCGTTTAAGATAAAATCTATTGAACCCATCAAATTTACGACGGAGCTCCAGCGGGAGTCCATCCTTCGCAAAGCATTCTTCAACCCTTTTCTTATCCCTGCGGATGACGTCCTGATCGATCTGCTCACGGACAGCGGAACTTCTGCCATGAGTGCAAAACAATGGGCGGGGATAATGGATGGAGATGAATCCTACGCAGGCTCCAAAAGTTTTTATCGTTTTGAAAAAACTGTCCGGGATCTTACGGGATTTCATCATATCATTCCCACGCACCAGGGCCGGGCTGCAGAGAAAATTCTCTTTTCCATCGTTGGCGGGAAAGGCAAATGGATTCCGAATAATACACACTTCGACACGACACGTGCGAATGTAGAATACTCGGGGGCAGAGGCAGTGGATCTTCTGAACGAGACGGGGAAACATCCGGAGCTCAAAGCCGACTTCAAGGGAAACATGGACACTGCGGCTCTGGAGAAATTCATTCAGGACAAGGGTGCGGAACATATCCCTCTGTGTCTGATAACCGTGACCAACAATTCGGGCGGAGGGCAGCCCGTGTCGATGGAAAATATCAGGCAGACAAAAAAAATACTTCAGCACTACCACATTCCGCTGTTTCTTGACGCCTGCCGGTTTGCGGAAAATGCATACTTTATCAAATTACGTGAGAAGGGATATGCCGATAAATCTGTCCGGGAAATTGCCCGGGAGATGTTTTCATTGGCCGACGGCTGTACAATGAGTGCAAAAAAAGATGCCCTCGCAAACATCGGCGGTTTTCTGGCGATGAATGACAGCGCCCTCGCATCGAAATCAAGAAATCTGTTAATTGTTACGGAAGGATTTCCGACCTACGGCGGGCTGGCGGGGCGTGACCTCGAGGCGATTGCTCAAGGCCTGGAAGAAATTCTCGATGAAGATTATCTCCGATATCGAATCCGTTCCGTGGAATACCTTGGAGACAAGTTCAGTGCGATGGGCATCCCGATCGTTCAACCGCCTGGAGGACATGCAATTTATATTGACGCCAAGAGGCTCCTGCAGCATATTCCGCCTCATGAATATCCCGGACAGGCGGTGGTCAGCGAGTTCTTCCGCCTTGGTGGAATTCGATGCGTGGAGATTGGAAGCGTCATGTTCGGCAAATACGATACAACGACCGGATCGTTGATCTCTCCGCCGATGGAGTTAGTACGCCTGGCCATTCCACGTCGTGTCTATACGCAAAGCCATATGGATTATGTGATCGAAGTTGCAGAGAATGTTTTTAAAAATCGCACGAATTTAAAAGGGTTCCGAATTATAGAAGAAGCGCCGATGCTCCGACACTTTACAGCAAAATTTGAAAACCTCGTCTAGCGAGATTTTCCTCATCATTTTCAAAAAAGCATTGCTTCCGTAGCACAATCTTCCTAACTTCGTTTAGGCGAATAATCCAGAAATTGTAGAAATTTATGATCACCTGTTCAGTGTGTCAGGCAGAAAACGACCAATATGTGACCATCTGCAAACAATGCGGCGGTTATTTGCAGAATCGTGTGCCTAATTTAGACCTGTTTGACGTTTTGTGGAAGATCATTGAGAATCCCAAAAATGCTTTTCAATTGATCGTTCGTTCTGAGCATAAAAACTATGCCGTGTTTCTTTATACACTTTCCGGTATTGCGCTCTCTTTTGCAGGATTATGGCATTTCAAACTGGGGGACCGTTTCGAAAATATTCTCCTGATCATTTTTCTGGCGATTCTGATCGGTATTCCCATGGGACTGGTACTCAGTCCAATAGCATCGTCGCTTCATTGGATGATATCGAAAATCCTGGGCTGCAAAACTTCCTTTCGGAATTCCCTGGGGATCACCAGTTATTCATTAACGCCTGTAGTGTTATCGCTGTTTTTCGTATTACCGGTCGAATTACTGACTTTTGGAATGTACTTGTTCACCTTTAATCCGCCGCCCATCACCGTCAAACCAATGCCTTACGTGATACTGATCGGATTTGATGGTCTTCTCACACTCTGGTCATGGGTTCTCCTGATCATAGGGACGAAAGTGGGGAATCAGACGAGCTGGTGGAAATCAGTAACAATCAGTGCGCTGGTCTATGGAATTATCCTTGGCGGATTACTGTCTGTCGGTGAATATACCATCAGCAGATTTTAACGCGGCGACGCCCCAGGCCTGAATGACGAGAGAAAAATTTGAGGATATTGCCGAAAAAGTTTTTGAACAGTTGCCAAAGTTGTTCGGTGATAAAATTGATAATGTGCATATTGTGGTAGAGGATTATCCGTCAGAAGAAGTGATGCATGGGCTCCATGTGAGTAAAAGAGGGCTTCTGGGATTGTATCAGGGCGTACCATTGACTCATCGCGGATCCTGGTACGGAACAAGTCCGACGACTCCAGATAAAATTTCGCTCTATCAGGCAAACATTGAAGCCGAATGCAAAAACGATGAGGAAGTGTCCGAGCGTATTCAGGAAGTATTGCTTCATGAACTCGGGCATTACTTCGGGATGAACGAGACGGAAATTCGGAATGCCATGAAAAATTTTAAACCAACGAATTATTAATTTCTAGAAAGAATCCAATGTCTAAAGTTATTTTACAGATTTCCTATGAAATCAAACCGGAGACACGCGAGGCCTATCTTGCTCTTGCGGCTGAATTGAAGCGCCATTTTGCCGGCGAGCAAAAGAAGAATTACTCCATCTTCGAACAAAAAGGGAAGAAGAACTTTTTTATTGAAGAATTCGTCTGCAATTCGGTTGAAGAATATGAGGCGCTCGAAGATGGGATGACGGAGAGCGGCGAAGAACTCGTGAATCGGCTTGAGACATATTTGAAAGACGGAAAAGCCCGGTACGCGACTCTAATAGAAATTTAGTTGTCCCCGACCCTTCGTTGTGTCGATGAGGCGGCATTCCATGGCCCTATTTCAAATTCGTTATCATTGAATTCAAACGAATTTGAATGAATGTCGAGTGGGACCATCGATAATATTTTTTAAATCGGGCGATTGCCGGGAACGAGACGTAAGAGTATTTCGTTTATCATGAGAGAAAAAGGTGAAAAGTATCGAAACGAAAATTAGAATAATTTATTGAGGTCGCTTGAGACTTCATTTTAAAATAGTCATCAATAGTTCATTTGTGATTTTGTTCTTGACCAGTGCATTGTATGCTGACTGGGGACATTTCCATGAGTCCTTTCCTGCAGCAGACGGATTGAGCCGAATATTTAACCACGACTGTGGAAGCAACGAAATTCACAAACCTCTTCAACCTACCGATTTTTGTTCTCTTTGTTTTCAACTTTCTACATTTCAAAGTCTCGTCAGTGCCTTTGACCATAACGCATCAGTGCAAAGCGTTTCACCCGTTGTTATCCCGGTGTTCACCGCTTCGATCGATGGGCGCATCTGGCAACCCATCGGCAGAGCTCCTCCTCAATTCAGTTGATATCGTCTTACGACCTCATGCCGTCCTCCGGTACGTTGCATAACGTAATGGAATTCAGGTCATGCGGAACTGGCCCCTGGCTTTTAGTCATCAGCTGATATCGGCATCATTATTATTATAAAATTTGAGGGAATCATACCATGATTCGTCGAGCGTGGTTCGCACCATTCATGTTCGTTTTATTGTTTCGGCCGGACGATTTTCTTCATGCACAATCAAAGGAAGGATCTCCGTTCGATCAGTCTAAATTTGTTCCGGATATTGCATTCATACTCGATATTTCCGGTGTGGCAAGAGATATTCCAGATCAACAGTACACCGCGCTCACCATTCCCGGTTTCAATTTCCCCTTTCTCAATCAGCCGAGCACTTCCGGGCTCAATGTAAAACGCGGCATGAATTTCAATTATGGTGAGCTGTCTCTCTATTCCGTTGTCGATCCGTATTTTGATCTCTTTGCTGTGCTCGATCTTGCACCGGAAAGTGCGGGATTGGCAGAAGCATATTTTACGACCAGGAAACTCCCTTATGGATTTCAAATAAAAGGCGGAAAATTTCTCTCGAGTTTTGGCAGGATCAATGAACAGCACGAACATTTTTGGGATTTTGCCAACAGGCCGCTCATTGCAACAGCATTATTCGGCGAGGAAGGCTTGAATGAGACCGGCGTTCAGGTGAGATGGGTGGCACCGACATCGTTTTTTCTCATGGCGGGAGCCGAAGCGCTGAATGGTTTAAATGATCAAAGTTTCGGCACCATGGGCTTTCGCGAACCCGGAGGCAGCATCGCGGTGAAACCGGTACAGGGGCCGAATCTCTATACTGGAATTATTCGCGCTTCATTCGATATTGAAGAAGCATCGTTTCTCCTGGGTGTCTCCAATGCGCTGGGAACAACCAGAAATGATCAGGGCTTTTCCGGAGGGAAGGGAAACGCTGTCGATGCGACGACTGATATTGTGGGAGGCGATCTCACCGTCAAATATTCGCTTGACGCAATTCGTTTTGTATCACTTCAAGGTGAGTTTATGGCGCGTGCAATGAGCGGAACGGAGTACTCGAACGATACGGTGCCAACGGGTGGATATCGGTTGGGCA